>Ga0209518_1003726_pt1 | contig 12865 bp, 10 predicted proteins | sample RifGroB1_FD_183993 | JGI IMG/M metagenome (GOLD analysis project Ga0209518, IMG submission 183993) | Groundwater microbial communities from Rifle, Colorado, USA - Groundwater B1 (SPAdes) (version 2) | ecosystem: Environmental > Aquatic > Deep subsurface > Groundwater | place: Rifle, Colorado... | reverse complement strand
GCCAAGACTTGACCCTTTACTGAGATCACATTTGAGGCTGGCATCGTAGACACCCCTGGCGACTTTCTTTCCGTGGCCGTTGCCATGGACAAGAACGGGCGGTGGCAAGAGGTCAGGAGGCTCCAGACGGCGGCAATCCCGGCAGACGGCGAGACCCCGGAAGTCCCGGCGACCGACAAACTCCAGATTGTGGGCTTCCCAGTGGCGCCGGAGCCCGTTGTGGGGTCGGCCACTTTGACGATACACCCCACGGCCTTCAACTCCTTCTACGGCCAAGGGCGGGTTGCCAACACGTCTGCGGTGGCCCCGTTCACCCTTGTCTACTTCATAGACCTCAACAAGAGCGTGCAAATTCCGCCGATGTTGGAGTCGCAGCTTTACAGCTACCTCTCCATTCTTCTGGAGATCCCGAACAATAAGAGGGCGCGTGAAGTTGCCACCACGATGGGGATGCAGGCCGAGTTCCCCAGCGATGAAGAACTGAAGCAGCGCAAGGACCTAATGGAGGTCGAGATGGAAGAGTCCCAGTCAATCATCCCATCAGCGGCGGTGTTCTAGTGGCGTCCGAGGATTTTAACCAGCTAAAGAGAATCAGTCACCGGCTGGCCCGCGCCGATTTTCAACACCCGTGGGATTTCAGGCTGGAAATCTCCGGGATGCGCAAGGACCTGGAAAACGACTTTGACTTGTTGGTGAAAGACATCTCCTACGGTCCCGTCACCATCGAGACGGAGGCGATCAAGGCGGGGGGGATAACCTTGACCTTTCCAGTGGGAACCGAGCCGGTGTCGCTCACTATGACCATCAGGGATTTATCGACGCGCCCCTTCTCCAAGTTTTTCGACAAATGGGCGAAGTCGGTAGCCAACGAAAACGGCACCTTCAACCTCCAGACTCAGTACCTGAAGCGCGTTTCCCGTATCTCGCTATCCAACCCGGATGACGTAGAGACGTGGTACATGCTCCCCACCAAGCGTGGGGACATCACCGAGTCGGTTGACGGCGAAGGTTTGTTGGAAATCCCGTACACCATGATTCAATTCCGATCCCTGCAATGGGATGGCAATGACGCCAACCTATCCCTTTAAGAGGTAGCCATGCCCTGGTTGAGTGCCAATTTAGGCGATGTTCTGGCCGGAGCTAAAGCCAAGGCCAACGCCGCCATAGCCGACGCAGAAAAGGCGCTTTCCGCACTGACCGCGCAGACCAACGCGCTGAAGGCAAAGGCGGACAGCATTGTCAACGCGGCCACTGCGAACAAGTCCATGCTGGACGAAATGGCCGCGTCCGGGTTTTACATGATTACCCTGGACCCGCAAGTCGGATCCTGGGTTGATCGCCTGTCCACCGCAGCCAACGAGCCCCCCAACAGCGGCTATTGCGCTGGCACCGCCAACCTCATCATCTCAGCCGATCCCGCCACCGTCACGAGTGCCTACGCCAAGCTGAAAGAGGCGATGATGAAGCCCATTGACGACGCCAAGAAGTTCATCGACCAGACCGACTTCTCCGACTTCATCCCGGAGGCGCCGGTACTGGAAGACGTGCCTTTGGTTGAGGCCCCCGATTGGGATACCGCTTTCACCTTCAACGAGTGGAAGTCCACCTCACTGGGGGATGTCTTCGGCGGGGCCATGTCGGGGGCGGCGGAGGTGTCCGGGCAGCTAAACAAGGCGGCCAAGGGGGTCATCGCCACCGCCAACCATGTCGGCAAGCTCACCTCCGCGCTAAATAAAGGGCTGAATACCGCGCAGAGCTTCATGAATGACTTGGCAGCAACCGGCGCTTACTCTATAATGCTGGCGCCTGGGGCCGGGGGATACCTCGCAAGGCTTCAGGGTGAGGTCGGAGCCCCGCCGAACGATTCCGGCATGTACTGTGCCGGTTTCGTCTGTATCGCCATGGCCGGGGGGGTGGAGGATCTCGCCGCCAAGTACGCCACCATCGACAAGTTAATGAAAGGATAGTTCATGCTGCCTCCCTTTAGCCTTCCATCGAAACCCGAAACAAAGATCTTCCTGCGCGAAGCGACAGTGGCCGAGGCTATCGACTTCGCCGGGGTGAACGTAGGCCAAGAAGAAGAAGTGACCACGCTTTTCCTGAACAAGGTCCAGGACAAAGCAAGTTTTTCCGACTGCCGGGGCTGGACTGCGGAAGATCGCCGGTTCGCCCTGTACTGGTATTTCGTCAACACCCCCGGAGACAAGGACGTGCCGCTCTACTACGACTGCCAGCACTGCGGGGAGACGCACCACTTCCTTCAGGACTACCACAAGATGATCGACACCTACAAGTCCATCCAAGGACTCCCGGAACGGGAATTCGACTGGGAGTGCGGCAAGGTCATCGTCAAGCCCGTTGACGGGCACGGCATGGAAGAGCTGGAGGAAATGCGCCTTGTGCTGGACTCCATCGGTGACGAAAACAGCGGGGATTATCAGCGGCAACTCGCCCGCATGAGGTTCACCCGTTTTGAGCTTGCCATCACCTTTTCCGAGCCGGATAGCTGGGGCGGTCGCATCCTCGACAAGATCAAGGGCCAGGACAAGAGGTTGCTTGAGGCCGAAGCCAAGGAAAAGGCGGCGAAGGACCGAGCGGCCAAGCGGAAGAAGATCATCTCCATGCCGATAGGGAAGTTCGAGGAATTCGCGGCGTGCGTGGTCGAAAAGCTGGCGGAAATGGAACACGGGCTTGAATCCGCCTACGAAGAGGGGAAGGTCTATATGTTCACCCCTCCGCACCAGTGTCCCGTCAAGAAGGACGATAAGGAGGCCACGACCCGTTTAAGGGTCACCTTTCGGAATAGCGACTACATTCCAAGACTACAGTGAGCGATCATGGCATGTTATATTGAACGACCTTTGCTATCACTGGCACCAGAACAAGGGGAGCCTGATGCAAACCGAGAAAAGCCACGTCCTTTCCGCTTACAACGCCATGCTCAAAAGGCTAAAAAAGTGAGTACCCATGTTCGAGGAAACCCCCGAAAGACCGGCGCAAGACAGGGACCCCGTTGACCTACTTTCCGAAGTCCTGGAAAAGTATGAAAACCGCCCCCTTCTCAAGAAGATTGAGAAAAACACCGCCGTACTCCCGACACTGCTCCGTGCCTTGACTGTAACCATGGGGGCGCGGGCCGCGCATTTTTACGTGCGCGACACTCCCAAGCCCCACACCTCGTTGCGCCAAGCTGTTGAAAGAAGCGTCCGCGAACCCGGAATAGCTCCGGCGCGGGTCGCATCTCCCACCGCTTCGACCACAAGGGCGGCATCGGTTGCGGTTCAGTCCGGGACTGTCACCACTCCCGCCCCGGCATCCTCCGACTCGCCCGCACCGGCGAATCCCCAAGCAAGGACGGCAGCTACCGAGCGCACCCGTACCGCAGATGGCCGCTTTTTGTCGGCAGGCCAGCGCGAAAGGGAGCGGCAGAACGAAGAGCGGCAGGCCAGCGGAGTAAAAGGGTGGATTGGGAAGGCCCTTGGCCTCATAGCGGGCAAAGGGGCAGGCAAGGGTGCCGACGTAGAGGACGCAGTAGGGAAGGCCGCTGGAGGCCCGATTTGGGAAGCTGCGAAGGAGATGCAAGGGGCCGTCGGGGAGTTAAGGGAAAAGCTCCAGGACGAAAAGACACTGATGGGCAAATCCTTCGGCTGGCTTAAGAAGAAAACGGGCCGGAATGCCCCACCCACAGAGGGAACAGAACAACAGCGGCACAGAGAGACGATCCGGGCCATCGAGGGTAACGCGGGCGGCGGCGGGGACGGTGGGGGGGGAGGGATAGCCGATGCTATCGCCGGATACGTAGGCGGCAGATTTGGCGGCAAGCTGTTAAGTAAAATTCCCGGTGCAGGCATCGCTGCTAATTTCCTCACTAAGGCAGGGCCGTTGCTCAAGGTGTTGACTGCGGGTACTACCGTTGCAGCAGTCGGCACGCTTGCTGTTGCTGCCGCTGGTTTCGCCGGGATCATGAACATAATCAACAGGGGTAAGGATAACGGGTGGCACGACCCCCTCACCCCTGACCAGTCGAAAGCCATCGACCCGAAACAGACGAAGGGACCCAGTAAGGAAGAAAAGGAAAGCTGGGATAGGGTAAACAAGGGGCAATATCCGATAAAGTACGACCCCGCGACGGGGGCCGCCATCCCTCATCCGTTCGACCCCGTTATCAACTCGTCCAGCAAGAAAAACGGCATAGACCCTGCGTTGACCAAAGCCGTTATTGCGGTCGAGAGCGGGGGCAAGATCACAGCCGAGTCCAAGGCTGGAGCCCAGGGGCTTATGCAGCTCATGCCCAAGACGGCAAAGGCGCTCCGTGTCAACCCTCTCGACCCCAAGGCCAACATCAAGGGCGGCACAGCCCACCTTGGTCGCTTGATGAAAAAGTATGACGGGAACGAGAAGGTAGCACTCCAGGCGTACAACTGGGGCGAAGGCAATATGGATGCCTACCTGAAGACAGGGAAGGGCGCCAAGGGGCAGCCTATGCCCAAGGAAACCATAAATTACCCCGGTAAGGTCCAGCGCAATAAGTCGGTGGCGCCAGCCAATGGCAACCGGCAGCAGGTATCGCAGCCCACAGCCTTGCAAGGCGTATCCGTCCCCCCGATAACCGCGCAGCTTTTGGGCACGGAGCAGTTGATAGCTGCGTTGAACAAGCAGTCCGCCCCCCGACAGGAAACTGCGGCCATCTCACCGATAAAAAAGCACTACGATGACACGATGCTGAATCTCATGGCACACGACAGGATTTGAACATGGCACAGATCGAAGAATTCAGCTTTCTCCTGGAGATGGACGAGTCCGGCATCCTGAAAATTTCCGACGATGCCGGGGCGATGCAGGAGCGCATCAATGAATGGCTTGCGACTCCACAGGGGACCGTGGCGGACATGCCAGGGTGGGGTCACCAACTTTCGCGGCTGAAATTTGAGCCGCCAAGCCCTGACCTGAGCGTCATGGCAGAAATGCTCATTGCTGAAAAACTTTCCCTTGATGTGAAAGATATGGTACTAAGAGGCGTCTTAGTCGAATTCGATGCGATAGATCTTATGCGTGTCACCGTTGATTATGGTTATGGGATAGTGACGATAGAAATGGACAACAGTTATAAGTTTGTGGCATCCAAAGTTCCATCCAGTGAGTATAAAGGTCTGACATTTGGCGGTGAGTCGGTTACGTTTGGCGGGGAGGCTGCGCAATGGCAAGGATACTGACATTATTGGCAGCGGTAGCTGTTTTCGTATCGGTGCAGTCTGCTCACGGGGTCGAACTGGACACCGACAAAAACGGGGCCACCGACATAGCTCGTGGGGGCACCAATGCCAAGACCGCTGCGGGAGCGAGAACCGCATTAGGCTTAGGCGCAGTAGACAACACCCGAGATGTAGATAAGCCGGTCAGCGCAGCTACGCAAGCCGCGTTATCCGAATTGCAGTCATCCTTCGGGGAGGGCAATGTACGGATATCTGGACTTCAAGGCGACGGGGCCACAGACAATACGGCACTGTATCCTCAGTTGTGGGCAAGTATGCAGTCAGAAGGGCAGACTACGGCATATTTTCCTCCAGGTACTTACATGGGCTCGTTTTCGGCCCCCGACGGTGTGACCCTTGAATGCGCGCCCGGTGCCGTACTGAAGTTGCCCGACGGCGCAAATACGCACCTGATGACGGTTGACGTTGGGGTGTCTACGATCCTGAAAGGTTGCGTGCTCGATGGCAATCGCGCAGGGCAGACTTCCCTTTCAAGAGGGATACAAGGGTACTCGGTAGGTGGTATCACATTGGACCGTACCGAGGTCCGCAACACCCATGACGAAACGATGAGGGTGGATGCAGATACTGATGGTTCGACTTCCAACGGCAGGATAAGAATCATCAACAAGTCCAAGCTTCATGATGCTGGCAAGGGTGGGCTATGGGTTTTGGAGAAGACCGACGGCCTTGAGGTGTCCAACAGCGAAATATCTAACTGGGGCGTCACCTCGGCAGCTTCCGATGCAGTACTTATGTCCATGCATGGGAATGGGTGGATCAAGAACGTCGATATCTCGGATAACGAGTTTCGCGCGGTGTCATCCAATCTGTTTTCAGTCGAGTCTGTGGGACAAATCGACGGCATCAAGGCCATCAACAACACCATGTACGGGCAGTTCAACGGCTTCAGCTTCCAAGCACGCAAAGCTGGAGTCCACGGCAACAGGTTTCTCGAAGGCCAGGGTAACTGGCGATCTGGTATGGAGTTGATTCTGAGCGACAGCAGCGTGTACGGCAACCACATAGCCAACGGCAGTTTGGTTCTGGCCGCCACCGATGCAAGTCTTGATTCTATGGGTCCTCCTCTGGTTTCCGAGGGGGTCAAGGCGTCATTCAATATTATCAAAAACCAGGGCAGCGCCAACGCCAGCGGGGCGCACATTTCGGGTACGGCAACAAACGCGCTGCACCACGTAGATTTCACTCACAATACCATCGACATGACTGGCGCCACGGGGAGTTTTAACGGCATCTTGCTCGGGGTTTACGGTTCTCAGGGCGTAGTCCATAACGTGAATGCTGACTACAATACCATCATAAGGACCGATAGCAGACTGAGGAAGGGTATTAACCTTAACGGTGCGGCCGGCTCGTATGACATTTCCCTGCAGCACGAAACAATTTCAGGATTCGACTCAGCGGGAATTGACATCGCAGCCACTTCGAATCATGACGGTGTGACCGCAGCGTACAATACCCTGTGGGATAATAACGTTCCGTTGTCCAACGCATCAACCGGTGGTGTTTATCGGATATTTGGCAACGTGCTAACCGAAGACCAGACGGGTTTCGACCTAGGCTCCTCGGCGTTTTCTACCATGATGGTCACTTCCAACGGACTTGGCACCGACCCGTCTTTAGGCTTTGATACCATCGGTTCTCTTGGTGGGAAAACAGGTTTCTCCCAGGACTCCGAAGGTCATCTGACCATGTCCGCCGGTGGCAGGTCTATTTTGACCATGTACGGAGCAGCAGCAGGTACAGCCGGGACCCTCACGTACAGGCCTATCGACTGGGCCACATCCTCGAACAACTACAATTCCAACCAGACGCAATTTATGGGCGCATGTTGGAATGGCTCAGCAACAGCCGCCGATTACTGGAACGTGTGGAACGTCGTCGGCGCAGGAGCTTCAGCTACGTCAACTTTGTTTTTCCAGCACGGCGACGGGTGCGGCGGGGCCGCAGCGGTTCAGTTCGACGCTGCGGTTAAAGTCAATTCCGGGGGCGCGGCGGGTAAAGCTATGTGCTGGAAAGCGGACGGTAAAACCTTGGGCTACTGCTCCAGCGTAATTGCCGCAGATGGCGGATGTACGTGTAATTAAAGAATCGCTGTGACTCTGGAGGCTAGATGATTTCGACACAGGACTGCATAGATCAATTTAAATCGCTCATCGGTTCCACAGGTTCATGGGCGAAGCTCGTCAAGAGTCAGTTCGTGGAGCACATCGCCATATTCCAGAGTTGGGCGCTGAGATCCGCACTATGGCGGGTCGAGAGAGCCGTTCAGGAATTCTTTCTATCCACCGCCATCAATGATTCGTCCATCATGGCGCATGCCGAGAACAGAGAGTATCTCCCACGCAAAACCACCCCTTCAAAGGGCCTTACGAGGATAACCAATAACGGGGCCAGTTCCGTAGCTATCCCCAGCGATACGGCTTTCCTGTCGTCACCGCAGGTAGATTATTTAGTCAGGAGTGCGGTCAACATCCTCCCCGGAGGGTTCGCCGACGTGGAAATGTCGCAGCTATCCAAGCAGCCGCCGTTGACCGTTTCCATCACGGAAGAAACGCCTTTTATTGAGATCCTTTTCCCGGCAGACGTGAACGGTAAGATAACGGATTTCGACGTGTACGTGGACATGGGCGTGGGGTTTGAAAAATGGGTATATGCGCGGCTTTTCCAGAACAGCGCGTCTGATGCCAAGGTGTATGACGAGTTCTACAGCCACACCAACCAGACGGGCATCCGGTTCGGCAACGCTATTTTCGGGCTGATTCCCCCTTTTGGCTCGACCATCCAGGTGGATTACTGGACATCCGAGGGGTCCACGTCCTTGGTCGCCGGTCAGCCGTTACAGCTCGTATCGGATATCCTGGACTTCGCCGGGGAGCCCGCCAATCTTACCGTAGTCACGTTGGAGAGCATCGACGGCGGCGGGGAAAGGGAAAGCACCTCCGAAATGAGGAAGAACCTGCACTACTGGCCCCGGTACAACAAGAAGCTCGTGTGGGACGACGACTACGTTTTCTATCTGAAAAACCGTATCGCTGGCATTTCATGGATGAAGTGCTGGGGCGAGGGGGATCAGGAGCAGGAAACCGGCTTTGACGTGCAGAACATCAACAAAATATTCATCTCCGGGTACGCGGCAGACAACGCGGATCTTTCCGTTGATGTACTTGCGGCACTCGCAGATGTTCCCTTGCTGAATCGCAAGTTCGCATGGGTGGCACCCATTCAATCCACGTTTACCGTGTCCATAACCGGCAAGGTGTCAAGGAGCATGGACATCTCCACGGCGATAGACGGCATCAAGACGGTGTTGGAAGACAGCTATGGGGCCGGGTCCATGACTAGAGAGGAAAGCATCAACTTCTCCGACCTCTATGACAAGGTACGGGATACCAAGTATTTCAACGACCCCGGCGCGCATTACCAAATCGTCCTGGCCGGAACCACCGTCCCTACACAGTTGAAGGAGATGGTTTCCATAGACATCGAGAGCAGCGTGTTCGACCTCACCTACCCATAGAGGGGCACCATGCAAGACTGGCTTGTGAAAAGGCTTACCCCTGCCAAAAGGGCCGTCTCACGCTGGACGGAGTTCGGATCGGTGATACAGACCTTCTGGGAAACGCTATTCGATCCCGAATTCGACAGGATCAGCAGGATGTCATCGATCTACACCGCCGACGCGGACGGTCAGCGCCGGATCATCGCCGATCTGGGCGACTACTTCGAGCCGGATCAGGCCGACATCTCCATTCCTATATCCGTCGCCATGCGGAAGCTGGAGCTGGCGATGAAAGATACCGATTACCCGATCATGGCGGCTATCCGTCGCATAGGGTTGGAGGGTTCCACGGGGAGTTCATCCACGTTCATCCGAATGCTGGACACCGGTGGCAGCGGCAAAGTCGGAGAGCTTCAAGCCCGATGGAACAAGGGGGCGCTCTGGCAAATCGAGGTGAAGACCACTCCAGAAGAGCCCACACCCGACGTTTTCATCCAGGACAAAAACGGGTCCGGGAGTGTCGGGGTGATACAGGCCCAAGTTATCGGGGCAGACGATGAGGGTAACGACCAGTGGTTCGCCATGGTATCCAGCGCCGATGGCATCCCTTCGCCCGAGCTTTGGATGAAGGATGTTGACGGTTCCCGGAAGTCGGTACTGCTGGAAGCCAGCATCGAAGTCGTAGATGACGGAGGCCAGAGTATCTGGCTGTTGCGGGCGGAGCAAAGCAGGTACATCCAAGGCGAGGGGGTGCAGTGGTTGCCCCTGTGGGCGCTGGAATCTGACGGTCCTTACGGCACCAAGTTTTACAACGATGCCATAGGCATCCCCGAGGGGGCCTATCTCACATCTCGCGGCGTGATCCTCGCGGACCTGCGGGCCGTGGATCAGGGCTCGCTGGACCGCATCGACACGCTGATAAGGAAGATAAAACCGCTGCATATCGTCTATGACGGCATGATCTTCACTGGGACGGACTTCTCACAATCATTCAACATCATCGCCGAATCGGGAGAGCATATTCTGACCGAAGAAGGCGACAACATCGTCACGTAATAAGCACAGGAGATTTCATGAAAACACTCAGGTTCATCGCATTCATGATGCTGTTCCACACAGCGGCCTTTGCCGCCGACCTCAAGGTTTCTCAGATGCCTGCGGCAACAAGTGTCGCGACCACCGACCTGCTGATGCTGGTTCAGGGCAGTTCATCCAAAAAAGCGACGGTTGGTCAAGTGGCGCTTGGCGGCGTAGGGTATGCAGCGAACGCCGGTACGGTATCCAACACTATTCCTGTGAGAGACGGCAGCGGGAAGCTACCGGGGAGCATCACCGGGGACGCGGACACCGTTGACGGGCTCCATGCTGGGGCATTCGCCACGGCGATACAGGGCGCTACAGCCGACAAGGCCGCTCCTACCGGGACTGTTATCACCTTTGCCGGTTCTACCTGTCCCACCGGCTGGCTAGCGGCAAATGGTTCGGCTGTGAGCCGCACGGGGCAGGTCGGGCTATACGGGGTAATAGGGACCACTTACGGAACTGGAGACGGGACGACAACGTACAACCTTCCCGACCTGCGCGGCGAGTTCGTTCGTGGGTGGGATAACGGCAGAGGGGTTGACACGGGGCGCGCTATCGGTAGTTCACAGTCCGACCTTTTCAAGGCGCATACTCATACCGTGTCGGAAGGCAGCCTAACGGCGGGCTCAGGCAATTTAACGTCCGGGGATGACTACACCGATGGAATCCACGCGTCGCAGACTACCAGCAGCACAGGCGGAGCTGAAACAAGGCCCCGCAACGTGGCGCTCCTATACTGCATCAAGCCGTAACAAGGGAGATATAGATGAGAAACATCGACATGCGTAAAGTGGCGATCTTCAGCTTGATCTTGACGGTATGGGCCGTCCTCTCCGGTGTGCCCCCTACATGTCTCAAGCCTGTGTCGGTGGATATGGCGAGGGCCGCGACCATCATCGGCCCCAGCCTCATGAACCTCACTACGGCAGGACAGCCGACGCTTCGCACCACGCAGATCGGTAACACCCTGAAGGTTGTAGGCGGTCCTGGCATCAGTATAACGAATAGCCGCACAGAGAAAAGCATGACCATCAGCCTGACCGGCGGGGATGAGCTTGCCGATCTTCTTGCCCAGGCAGCAGCAGCATCGGCTGCGGCTCAAGCATCGGCCACGTCCGCCATGAACGATGCCAGCACGGCCTTTGATGAAGCGGACCAAGCGACTGCGGCAGCTATCACAGCGGCACAATCTGCCACCGACGCATCCGCTGCCAGTTCGGCGGCAGTTCAGGCTAAAACCCAAGCTATCCTTGCACAGGCGAATGCCGTCAACGCCGCTGCGGCTGTCGCCAACGTGGTGATAGATCAAGAAGCGGCGGCGATGGCGGCGGCCAGCGCAATAGAAGCGGAAGCGAACGCCGTCCTGGCGGCGAACGCGGCTCAAGGCAACGCAGACCAAGCCGCGACATCAGCGACAAGCGCCGAAGCATCCAGCCTATCCGCTTCGGGGTCCGCCGATGCCGCCAACACATCGGCATCCCATGCGAGCACTTCGGCTGGGGAGGCCGGGGTCAGTGCCATCGCGGCGGCATCCAGCGCGACAACTGCGACGACCAAGGCGGCAGACGCCAGCACGTCCGCCACGGCGGCAGCTACGTCGGCAAGTTCCGCCAGCACGTATAAAACTGATGCCGAGACTGCCAGCACGGCAGCAATAAGCGCCAAAGTGGCGGCTGAAGCGGCAAACACTGCGGCGGGGACATCGGCTACTGCGGCGGCGACGAGCGCGACGAATGCCAGTTCCTCAGCCACTGCGGCGGGGAGCAGCGCGACGGCGGCGAACACGGCGAAACTCGCAGCCGAAACAGCGCAATCCGGGGCGACTTCGGCACAAACAGCCGCCGTTACAGCTCAGAACTCAGCGGAGGCATCCAGCGCAGCAGCAGGTACTTCGGAAACCAATGCGGCGAACAGTGCCACCGCAGCAGGGGGGAGCGCATCGGCGGCAGCTACCAGCGCAAGTTCTGCCGCTACCAGCGCGACCAATGCAGGTACTAGCGCCTCTGCGGCCAACACCTCCAATCTGGCGGCACAGACGGCACAGACCGGGGCGGAAAGCGCACAATCTGCCGCTGTAATCGCTAAGGATAGCGCAGAGAGCGCATCGGCCACGGCGGCAACCAGCGCCACCAATGCGGCGAATAGCGCAACGACTGCGGGCGGTTCGGCCACGGCAGCATCGGGTTCTGCATCAACCGCATCCACCCATGCGACCAACGCGGGGAACTCGGCGACATCTGCCGCAGCGAGTGCCGTCACAGCTACTTCGAAAGCTTCCGATGCAACCACAGCGGCATCGGCAGCGTCTACGAGTGCCAGCAGTGCATCTACCAGCGCGACCAATGCGGGGTCGAGTGCCACGGCGGCAGCCGGTAGCGCCACGGCTGCATCCACCAGCGCGGGCAATGCCAGTACCTATGCCACCCAGGCGTCAACCAGCGCGGGGAATGCGGCGACCAGCGCGACGGCTGCCGGGACGAGCGCGACCAACGCCAACGCATCTGCCAGCACAGCGACCACGCAGGCCAGTACGGCCACCACAGCGGCAGGAGAGGCGGCAGACAACGCGCTGGCTGCCTATAACAGCGCGACATCGGCATCTACCAGTGCTGGGAACGCTTTAACCTACTCGAACAGTGCCGCGTCGTCGTCTTCAACAGCTCAGACCGCCGCGACCAATGCCGGAACCTATGCCAGCAATGCCTCCGGGTATGCGTCCAGTGCGGCAACGAGCGCGTCCGAGGCGGATACGGCGGCAAACCAGTATTCCGCTCAATACACACTCAAGGTAGATGCAAACGGGAAGGTTGCTGGGATCGGGCTTTTCTCGGATGGGACGTTGGGGAGTAAGATCAACTTCACCGCAGACGCCATAGACATCAACTCCGGCAAAACGAGCTATGCGGACACCACGTCGGGGTACTTCTTGGGGACCGACGCGGGGACGCCGAAGTTTCATATTGGAAACGCGACGAAGAATTTGAAGTGGGATGGGTCAGATTTGACG
>Ga0209518_1003725_pt1 | contig 12867 bp, 12 predicted proteins | sample RifGroB1_FD_183993 | JGI IMG/M metagenome (GOLD analysis project Ga0209518, IMG submission 183993) | Groundwater microbial communities from Rifle, Colorado, USA - Groundwater B1 (SPAdes) (version 2) | ecosystem: Environmental > Aquatic > Deep subsurface > Groundwater | place: Rifle, Colorado... | reverse complement strand
TCGAATTATGTTTCCATTGGCAGATTCAGCTGGACGGGTCGTGGGTTTTTCTGGTCGGATTTTTGGTGAGGCAGATGAGGGCACGGCCAAGTATGTGAATTCACCTCAGACCGCTTTGTTTGATAAGTCGCGATTACTTTTTGGTTATGATAAAGCTAAAGTAGAAATGCGACGTCGGGATTTTGCGATTCTCGTCGAGGGTCAAGTCGATTTGATTATGTCTCATCAAGCTGGTATGGCCAACACCGTGGCCGGTTCTGGCACCGCCCTGACAGTTGAACAGATTACTATGCTCGGGCGAATGACCAAAAATCTCATTATGGCTTACGATTATGATCTGGCCGGTTTAAAGGCTTCCCGTCGGGCGATCGAATTGATCCAAACCGCTGGTCTCAATGTTAAAATTGCCAAGCTACCTACTGGTCAAGATCCGGCCGATGTCATCAAAAATGATCCCCAGGTCTGGTTGTCCGCCATCAAAGAGGCCAAACATCATATTGATTTTTTAATTGACGCTCTCCAAGCTGAGGGCAAAACTGGTTTAGAGCTGTCTCGTTCAGTCAACAGTATTGTTTTGCCGGCCATTAAAGCTTTGGGTAAAAAAATGGAACAGGCTCATTTTGTGGCTAAATTGTCACTATTGCTGGGAATTGGTGAAGAGTCCATCTGGTCTGACTTATCTGCTTTAAAAATCGATGTTTCCGGTGGGCCAATTATCCAGCCGGCTAATTCTACTTTAGTCAAAAAAACCAGACAGAGTGTTATTTTAGATCGAATTTTCGGCCTAATTTTTTGGCTAGAAGAAACTAGCCAAAAATTGCTTGAGCCAGTCAGTTTAGTTGATAAACTGAAAGAAGCTCTAGGGCTGGACACGTATGAAGTAGAGAGGCAGGCCCGAGAGATCCAATCGGGCCGGTTGGCGATGGAAGCGGAGTTCTTTTTCCAAGGTTCATCTCGCCTGGCCGGGGATATAGATGATTTATTCAATAATTTAATGGCCGATGATTTGAAAGAACAGCTTCGTGAGGCGATGTCAGCCTTGAAGCGGGCCGAGCTGTCCGGCGACCAGATTGAGCTTGATAAATGGCTCAAAAAGTGCCAAGCTATAACCCGAGACTTAAATAATAAAAAAAGCGAATAATTTTATATATGATTAAAAAACCTGCCAAAAAGACAGTCAAAAAGGTTGTAAAAAAAGTCGTCAAAACCGCCAAAAAGAAGGTCTCCAAAACTTCGGTCAAAAAGGTGGTTAAAAAGACGGCCAAAAAAGCTCCGGTTAAAGCGGTCAAAAAAACAGTTAAAGTTGGGAAGAAAAAACTCGCTAAATTTAATAAAAAAAGAGCGACTTTTGTCGCCAAGATTATTGGTCCGAAAAATAAAGCCGAATTAGAGGAGCGAGCCAAGGTGGTGATTGCTCGTGGTCGTCAACGTGGTTTTATTACCTACTCGGAACTACTAAAAGAATTTCCGACGATTGAAAGTGATTTAATTTTTTTGGAAGAACTCTATGATCGTTTTGATGAGGCTGGTGTCGACGTGCTCGAAGAGGGGAGCTTACTCGATGACATCGCCATCCCTGAGAAAGTAAAATTAGGCCGAGGGGAATCTAGTTCTTCGCTCGATTCGGTCCAAATGTATCTAAAAGAAATTGGTCGCCACAAATTGGTTAATGCTTCGGAAGAAAAAGAATTGGCTCGCCGAATTTTGGCCGGTGATGAAGAAGCCCGTAAGGGTTTAGCTAATGCCAACCTGCGTTTGGTGGTCTCGATTGCTAAAAAATATGTCGGTCGCAGTTCGGAGCTAACCTTGCTCGATTTGATTCAGGAAGGGAACATTGGTTTGTTCAAGGCCGTCGAGAAATTCGATTGGCGTAAGGGTTACAAGTTTTCTACCTATGCCACCTGGTGGATTCGTCAGGCGGTCACTCGGGCTTTAGCTGATCAGTCGCGGACCATTCGGATTCCGGTTCACATGGTAGAAACGATTGCTAAATACAAGCAGGTTTATCGTCGCCTGTCTCAGGACCTCGGCCGTGATCCACTACCCCAGGAAATTGCCACCGAAATGGGTGTTGATGTCGAAAAAGTTCATACCATCGAGAAAATTGATCAGAGCACAGCTAGTCTCGATAAGCCGACCGATGACGATGATGACAAATCCACTTTGGGCGAATTTATTGCCGATGATAAGATTGCTCCACCGGATCAGGAAGTCTCACGCCGAATTCTACGTGATCAAATCGAGGAGATTTTGTCTGACTTGTCTCTGAAGGAAAGGAAAATTTTGGAGATGCGTCATGGTTTAATCGATGGCGTCATGCGCACGCTGGAAGAAGTCGGCAAAGAGTTTGGTGTTACTCGTGAACGTATTCGTCAGATCGAAGCCAAAGCGCACGAAAAGATTCGTCAGCACGACAAGGCGAAGAGATTGTTGGGGTACCAGTGATTTTAAGTAGTAAAAGTAATAAGTGGTAAGTAAAAACACAACCCCGACGGCCTTGGCCGTCGGGGTTGTGTTTTTGGAATTATGTGGTAGAAATATGATCAGGTGGTCTAACTAGAGGAAGGAGGATAAGACTATGCGGTGCATCGATTGTAGTACACCTTTTGGAGATGGGGTATTACGTGACCCTTGTCGTCAAGAGTTGGTGCTCTGTCCGAATTGCGGAAGAGCTTATTCCGATGACAACTTGCCAGTTTTCGGCCCAGGCGATGTGCCACTCTTCGCCATCAAGGGGGTTAACCGGTGGAGCAATCAGCCGGATCCGCGTTGGGCCTCCTCCGAATTTGTGGCTAGGGGTCTCGAGTAACACCCGTTTCAAAGGTGGGACCGTCCTGTCCACCTGCCCACAAATTCCCCCGCGACGAGCTGTGCTCGTCGCGGGGGAATTTTACTTACTACCTTATTACTTAATACTTACTACTATGTATTATTGTTTCAATGCCGCTTCAATCATCGGCTTCAACTGGTCATAGGGAACATAGCCTTGGAGGCTGGTGGTCTGACCTTTTGGATTAACAATGATTGGATAAGGGGTACCTTGGATACCCAACTTTTCCGCTTCGGCGACCGAAGCGGAAATTTTCTGGGCATACTTACCACTATCGAGACAAGATTTGAAACCGGCACTATTGAGACCGATATTGCTGGCGAATTGTGGCAAGAGGCTCAAATCCAATCCATCATTGGATGGAGTGTTGCTATAGATTTGATCGACGTATTGCCAAAACTTATCATTACCGCCAATTTCGGCCGCACATTCAGTTGCTTCCGCTTCGATTCGAGCCTTTTTGTGCAGTCCATCGAGTGGCAGCTGACGATAGATAATAGCCAGTTTGTCCCCTCCGAATTCTTTGTAAGCTTGTATTAAGACGAAATGAAAGAGCTTACAATATGGGCATTCGAGATCAGAGTAGACGATAATCTTTACTGGCGCTTTGAGGTTGCCGAGAATATGATCGCTCTGGTCAACGGGGCGGATACTGGCTGATCCCTTACTGCCTAGACCAATGTTTACTTGGTCAATCGGTTGAGCTGAGTTTTTGTTAGAAAACAAAAAACTAGAACCAATTAGAAGTAGGATAATGACGATCGAGACCCCGCCGATAATCAAATTTTTGTTTGAATCATTCATGAGTTTTTACTTGTTGTTAATTATTAATTTTTTCCATTATAAACTAAAAAATCTTTTCCAGGCAGGGGATTGGTGTGGTCTAATTTAGTTGGTAGTCGAAGCATTGTTGGCCGGTTTTTTCTCGGTCGAGGAAGAGGTTTGGATTTTATTGCCTACTTCATTCATTTTTTGAAAAAAGACTGGCAGGCGGATTTCTTGATCTTGGCTAGCTAGGCCAGAAGGGTTGTCTTTGATCAAAATCAATTCTCCAGTTTTGGTAGCCGGATTTTTAAAATTCATGGTGACCGTAAAGGGAACAAAATCGGCAGTCATCCATTCACCTTTGGCCTTGGCGGTGCCGGTCGCGACTAGATTACCATTACCATCAATTAGTTTGACGGGAAAAGTCGCTTCAAAAAACCAGAAGCCACGAGCCTCGCCCGAGATAGTGACTGGGTTGGTTAATGGCCGAGAGAGGTCGGGACTCATGATCACCGGATCGGTATTGAGAGCTTTGCTATCAATGATTTCGACATAGGTTTTTTCGTTGATACCTAGGCACTGGCGGGGATAAGATTCCATGATGGGCCGGCCCGCTTTTTCGCAGGTGATAAAATCGGTAATGATTGGCGGATTTTTTTTGAAGGTGTTGACTAGGCCTGTACTGGCGTAGTAGGCGATAATCGCGACAATAATAATAAAAATAATTTTCCGCATACGATTAGCTTATTTCTGATCCCGCTGGCACTTCCTTGTCTGGTGATAATAAAACCGCTTCGCCGTTGGCCCCATGAGCGGCCAAGATCATCCCCTGACTGTCGAGGCCCATCAGCGAGCGAGGCTCGAGGTTAACGACGATAGCGATTTGCCGACCAACAATATCGGCCGGCTCATAGGCTTTGCCAATGCCGGCGATGATCTGACGTTGCTCAGTTCCTAGATTGACAACTAATTTTAGGAGTTTGTCAGAGCCCTCGACGCGACTGGCTTCGAGGATGGTGACCACTTTGAGTTCAGTTTGTTTGAATTGGTCGTAGGATAACATAGTAGTAAGTAATAAGTAGTAAAAGTAATAAAACAGGTTGTGTGTCCATATCCTCGCAGTAAGCTCTCGAGGATATTAGGCACACAACACCACGGCTGTTTTTTTAGAATAGGAATGGCCCACCGGCCATCCAAAACACATCGCGTGTTTTCATCCTCGGGGCAAAGCCCCGAGGTATTCAAACATCGCACTCTAATAAAGTATTAAATATTCAGAGCATTTTTACTACTCTACTACTTAGCACTTTACTACTGCTTTTCCTTCTCTCAAGACTACCACTTTTTCTCCCACGAGGGAAATCAAGGTCGAGGGCTCATTTTTGACCTTTCCTGACGAATAGAAGTCAATTCTGTCACCAAAATAGCCCTTGGCTTCTTTGATGGTTTTGGCCGGTGGCAACCCCTCAGGATTGGCGCTGGGGGCCACTAGGGGGCCGGTGGACGAGAGTAGGGCTCGAAGTAGCTTGGAGGACGGCAAACGAAAAGCCAGAGTTTTGGTGCCCCGGTGGAGGTACCTAAATTTAGGGTTCGGGCAAGGCAGGATGACACTAAGCGGTCCGGGCCAATTTTTAGTTAAAAAATCTTCCTGACTCGACGATAGCTCGATATCGAATTTTTTTAAATCAGCCAATTTGCTGATCAGAATAATGAAAGGTTTGTCGGGGGAGCGTCTTCGAACTTGATAAATTCGCGCGACCGTGTTGGGTTTAAGGGCCAACCCGACTAGACCGTAGAGGGTGTCGGTGGGTATAACCCCAATTCCACCAGTTTTGAGGTTTTTTGATACTTTTTTGTAGTCTTCTTGACTCATTTCTATTAAACTAGCAAAAAAAGCCAATTTTTACTATAATTAAAGAGATTTCCCCGTAAATTTATGCCTAAAAAATCAAAACCAATCAAAATCGCTATTTTTGAAGATAAGCAAATCCGACGTTTGTGGGACGAGGATAGAGAACTTTGGTATTTTTCAGTAGTGGACGTTATCACAGCACTAACAAATAGTGTCAATTCTCGCGATTATTGGTTTAAAATGAAAATCAGGGTAAAAACAGAAGAGGGTTCTGAGTTGTCGACAAAATGTCGACAACTGAAATTACCAGCTTCAGATGGTAAATACTATTTGACTGATGTTGCTGATACTGAAGGAATTTTGAGAATAATCCAGTCTATTCCATCGCCCAAAGCGGAGCCGTTTAAACTTTGGTTAGCCCAAGTCGGTTACGAACGTTTAGAGGAAACTGCCGATCCAGAGCTGGCTATTAGTCGTGCTCTTAAAACTTATTTACAAAAAGGCTATAGTCGAGAATGGATAAACCAACGATTGAAAAGTATAGAGATTCGTAAAGATTTGACTGATGAATGGGAAAATCGGGGAGTCAAAGAGGGTTTAGAATTTGCGATTTTGACTAATGAGGTGACCAAGGCTTGGACTGGCTTAACGACCAAGCAATACAAAAATCTCAAGGGTCTGAAAAAAGAAAATTTACGTGACAACATGACTAATTTGGAGTTGGTTTTAAATATGTTGGCAGAAACGGCCACGACTGAAATATCACAAAAACGTCAACCGAGTGATTTTTCTCAAAATAAGCAAGTGGCCAGAGAGGGTGGCAGTATCGCTGGTAATGCTCGTCGCCAAATCGAAAATAAAACTGGCAAAAAAGTTATCAGTAAAAATAATTTTAAACAGTCAAAACGGCGGATAGGTGGTAATTGAATAAAAGCTTTTTTTAAGCTAGAATCGAAAAGTTATCTAGCTGGGCCTATAATAATTGGTACGACCACAGTAGTAGAGCAAGGCTCACTACGGGACAGGCGCTACATTTTTACCCCGTTAGAAATTTGTGGATATTTAAGTTTGGGCTCATAGTCTAGTGGTACGACCCCAGTAGTAGAGCAAAGCTCACTACGGGGCAGGCACGTCAAATTCGTTCATCTTCCCAAGTTTTCTTGTGGGCTCGTAGCTCATCTGGTAGAGCGCTACATTCGCATTGTAGAGGTAAGGGGTTCGAGTCCCCTCGAGTCCACAAGAAAATTTAGGAGGACAAGTTGACGAGGCCCGGGTTCGATTCCCGGTGAGTCCACAATTTCTTTCTGGGGTGCATTGTAGAGGTAAGGGGTTCGAGCCCCCTCGAGTCCGCCAAATGAAACTTGTTCGAGCGAAAAATGAACGAATGAATCGTTCCGCCACTGCCTCGCTTTACTCGGCAACATCAAAGAAAAATGTTCCTTATGGCAAGTACCCCATATACTAGACACAGTTGTGCAGACAATCTGGGTTGATTGGGGGCGATGAGTTACAATCAAGTGGTAATAATCACATCATTACCATGGCCAAAAAAATCAACGACGAAGTAAAGGCTCGGATCATTGAAAAATTAAAAAGTGAAGGTTTAAGCGTCCGTCAAGCTTCCAGCGAATTCGGTTTGTCTCCCAACACCATCTACGGTTGGCTGGGCCATCGGACTGGTGGCGACCCCAGCACCTTGGAAATCGCCAAGCTCAGGCGAGAAAACAACGAATTGAAACAATTAATCGGTGGTTTAACGCTCCACATGGAGCGGGGGAAAAAAAATCACTAGTGCTCGCGGTATGTCTCAATTAAAGAAAACTATCCTAGCCAAGAAGCTAGGCTTGGCACGCTCGACTCTGTATTACCACTCCAAGAAACTAGGGCCAGATGAAGAAGCCAGACGGCTCATTCTGGAAGTGATGGTGGCCAACCCCAGTTACGGTCACCGGCGGGTGGCCCTGGAACTGGGTTGGAACCACAAAAAAGCGAGACGGTTGATGAAAAAGTTTAGCTTGAAACCCCGACTGCGTCGAGGGCAAAAATGGCAAAAGAAAGGCGATCTCGGTTTGATCCCCACTGGTTATCGAAATCTAATTGCCAACTGGTGTCCGTTGGCCCCAGATGTCGTCTGGTGTGCCGATTTCACCTACCTGAAAATTAGAGACTCGTTTCTCTATTTAGCCACGGTCATCGATATCTACACCAAGGAAATCGTCGGCTTTGCTCTGTCTCGTCGACACAACCGTTTCCTCGTCAAGGAAGCGACCTTGGAAGCGGTGGTCAGACGAAGTGAGTTGCCTCAATACTTCCACACTGATCAAGGCTCAGAGTATCAGTCAGAGGAGCACCTTGGTCTGTTGGAAAAGATGGGGGTCGAGATCTCGATGAGTCAAAAAGGTAGTCCGTGGCAGAATGGCTACCAAGAGTCCTTCTACTCACAGTTTAATTTGGAATTAGGGAGTCTCAATCAATTGAAAAGTGATGGTGAAATTGCTGAAGCAATTTATCGTCAAATCTATTACTACAACCACTTGCGGATTCATACCGCCATTAAAATGCCACCTAGGCAGTTCTACCTAAAACACTTGGACAAAGGTGTCTGAAGAATGGGGTACTTGCCATTAGGGAGTTTGCCCACATTTTTTGCCCGCTCCGAATTTCGCTCAAAAAATGCTATAATATAAAAAATCTAATATAACTTTATGAAACTAGGCATTATCTTACAATCAAATAAACCTGAACATGTCTGGAATACATTCCGACTTGGTGTTACCGCACTCAAAGCCAACAACCAAGTAGAGATATTTTTAATGAGCGAAGGTTCAGAGCTTGATACTATTCCCGACACCAAAGATTTTGATATTTCAGTCAAGGTGGCGGAGTTCAAAAAATTAAAAGGTGAAATTTATGCCTGTGGTTCATGTCTTAAAATACGCGGAAAAGAAGAAAGCAATGTTTGTCCTGTTTCCACGATGTCTGATTTATTGAAAATGGTCGAGGATTCAGATAAGGTCTTGGTTTTTGGTTAATTTGTCCGCCCCGAATTCCGCCAAAACAAAAAGAGGAGCAAATGGAAAATTCCTCCCCAAACCCCTCCTTTTCCATTTGCGACATCCGAATTCAAAAAAGATTAGCCGAGTGTTTTGCCAAATCCTTTCCCCAAAAAATAGTTTTGGCAAAACCGAGTCCGCATTTCGCCCCGCCACACTGCCCGAATACTTGGAGGGCAGAACCCCGAAAGAAAAACACCCTTTCCTTTTTCAAAAGAAATTTCACCCCTGCCAAATCAAGAAAGCAAGGAGTGTTTTTTCTTTCGGGGTTGCCGAGGCTCTGCGAGGCAGTGGCGGAACGATACGAGCGTACGAGGCAGTTTCAAGCCACCACGCGCTCCGCGCGTGCGATTAGTCCTTTCGTTCAAAAAAGGTTCGCGCAAATGCTAAGATAACACCACAAAAAACAAAACCGAGCGTGTCCCTGGTGGAATTTGGCGCTCGGTGGACGAGGTGTATGGAGTTGCTATGGTTCAACTACTCACTTACCTTAGTGAAGTATTGATGCCGTATAACAAATCCTTCTTACTCTATTCTAATATCAATTCTGGAAGATGTACAGTCTCTCAGACCAGGCCCAAATTGGTGGCCAGTTCTCTGGCTTTTTTAATATCGAGAGCCGTTTCGGCTAGCCCCTTTTGCCAGAAATCGCTGGCCGTGATGTCGAGACCGGCCCGAGCAAAAATTTCTCGGGGTGAAGCGGAAGTACCGGCGCTTAGAATGTCTTTGATCTTGTCGATAAAATTTTTATCTTCACGCAGTTTGTTACGCAAAGCTTTGGCAATCAAGAGGCCGGAAGCGTAGGAGTAGACATAAAAATAGCGACGGAAATGGCTCCAGTGAATCCACCATTTTTCATGTTGATCCTCGAAAATTACAGCTGGTCCGAGATAGTCAGTCATCTTTTGGCGAAAAAGTTTGCCAATGGATTCGGCTGGCAGAAAACCGGCTTGGCGAAAATCGGCATGGAGTTGTTGTTCAAAAGTGTAGGCGGCCACTTGGCGAAAGATGGTGCTGACTTCATCGTCGAGGCGAGCGATAAGCATGGCTAGATGTTCCTCGTCATTAGTTTTGGATTCGATTGATTCAGTTACGATTAGTTCCATTAAAGTACTAGCGACTTCGGCGGTCGAGGTTGGCGTGCCAAAGTTTAGTGCGGTTTGTTTCTCGCGCATTAGTTCGTTGTTGAGGCCATGACCCATCTCGTGAGCCAGAGTCATGACATCACGGAATTCGCCAGTGTGATTGAGGAGAATATAAGTTGGCAGAGTGCTGTCACCTTCACCGGCGCAAAAGGCCCCACCGCTTTTGCCGGTTTTGAGCAGGGCGTCGACTTGGCCATTGGTCAGTAATTTTTGATAGTGTTTATCTAAATCAGGATCGAGATTTTTAAAAGCTTCACCGACTATGACGACAGCTTCATCAAAATTATAATGTCGGCCGATGGCGCCAAAGGGAATGCCTCGTTCGTGATAGGCGAGGCGGTCTTTTTTTAGGAGTTTGGCTTTCAGTTGGTAGTAATCGTGAACCAGCGAGTAGTTTTGTTTGACCGCCTCAATCATGGCGTCGACGACTTCAGTTTCGATGTCGTCGGATAAGTGGCGAAGTTGATCGGGCCGAGCGGTGTGACGGAGCTCGTCATCAATTTTTTTATTTTCCAAAATAGAATTGAGCTCGGCTTCAGCCATCTCGACTTTACTGCCGAGAATTTCATCGAAAGCCGCCACTGCTTCTTGGCGGGTTTTTTCATCCGTCTTACTCATCAAGCCGGTGATCTCGGCGAAACCTCTTTTTTGGCCAGTCACTTCGCGTTCTTCTTTGGCCAGACTGGCTTCGGTCATTTGGACCCAGTTGCCATAGGCGATGCCAGATTGGAGAGTGAGAATTTTTTCTTCCGGTTCGGTCAATAAATACGGCGCGTCGGCAAAGATACGTTCGAGGAAATGTCTATATTCGGTTAGTTGGGGGCTGGCTAGAAATTGCTGTTGGATATTTTTGTCTACCCGAGCCAAGCGGAGGCCGAAAAATTGAGTTTGATTGCCGAGTTTTTGAGCTATCGAGCGAGCTTGGTTAAGTTTAGCTTTAACTTCATTGTTGCCTTGATCGAGTTCGGAGCGGAGCCAGAGATAGTAGAGGACTTTGTCGTTCCCGCCATGGTCGCGACTTAGCCTCTCGTAGTCACTGATAATCTCCGCCAGACTGCTCGGATTTTCCAACCAGTCCGTCCGATCCTGCCAACGCTTGGCGAAAGTCTCAACCGCCATAATAGAGGCCTGTTCAGATTCGGCCAGTTTGGGGTCATCTAGACCAGTAAAAAGGGGAGTGAGATCCCAGGCGGTTTTGGTATTCATAGTAGGGCTATTTTAGCAGAAAAAAGACCCAGTGCGAAGTTTGCATTTTTAGCCTTTTTTCTATATTATAGTGCTGTTTGGTCTTTTAAATTGATATTCCGCGGTAGCTCAGTGGTAGAGCGGTCGCCTGTGAAGCGACGCAGCTTCCTAAAGAAATTTAGGAATGAAAACGAGGTGAATTGTCTGGAAGCCCCAAGGTCGAGAGATCCGGGTAATCAGCAGCCAAGCCTTGTACTTAAACTTTTTAAGTACTCGGAAGGTTCAGAGACTATCCCTAACGGGAGTAGTTCGCCAGTTGGCGAACGAAGCGCCTCGCGTCTAAGTCCATAATGGATATGATGGTGATATAGTCCACCCCTAGAAGTAATTTTAGGATCAGTGTAAGCGATTGGTCGTAGGTTCGAATCCTACCCGCGGAGCCAGTTAGTATGAAGCCCAAAATTCGGCTCGCGCGAAGCGCGCGGAGTTGTGGCGGGTGTGGCGGGAACCCAAGAATTCCAAAGGATTTCCCAAGATTTTTTTGGAAAGAAAAGAAGCGTGCGGGAAGCGAGGAGAGGGTTCGAGCCAATCTTTTTAAGAAAATTTTTCTTATCTTCCAAATTTTCTTCGGAAGCGATAATTACGGCTTGTTTACTATCTAAAATGAATTGTCTCATCGGTTCGAGCCAATGATTGCCCTTTTGCTCAAAATTTCGTAATTTTTCCTCAAGATCAATTTTCTGATTGAGGATTTTTTGTTTTTTCAATACATACTCATCTTTAGGAATAAGCCCGTCGAGATGTGCGTCGAGTAATTTTTCTATTCTATTATCAAAATCCTCAATCTCCGTTTTAAGATTTTGAGCAAAGAGGACTCCATCTTGTTTTTCTTGCTCGCGTTCTGTCTCGAGTTTCGCGAGCATACTATCAGCCCAAGACGGGGGCAAAGAAACTTTTTGAAGAACATCATTTATTTGTTCGACGAGCAATTCTTCGCGAATATAGCCGTTGCCACAATTGCCTCGTTTCTTCGTACAGCGATAGTAATGATGTCCTTTTTGTATTTCGGAAGTAATGGCACAACCGCAATCTTTGCAATTGAGTAATCCACGGAGCGTCGTCTGTGCGATGTGGCGTTTCTTCGGTTGTGATTTGTTCGCCATTACTTGCGAGCATTTATCAAAAAGTGTCTTTGAAACCATTGGCTCGTGTTTACCTTCGTGAAGCTCGCCGTTATATTTAAATACGCCGTAATAAAATGTATTGGAAAGCGTATGCGCGAGTAAAGAAACCGATGGGACTTTTCCACTTTTCCCAAACAAGCCGATTCTGTTTGCAGTATTTTGTAAATCTTTCATCGAATAGTTGCCGGTTGCGTATAATTCAAAAAGTTTCTTGACGAGGCGAAATCGTTCGTCGTCTTTCATAATATTGTGCTTGAGTTGGTCGTTTAGATAACCGAGAGGTGCCCAGCCGGGCCATTCGCCTCGTCGTAACTTTTGACGCAAACCGCGCTTCGTATTTTCTGAAAGATTGTCTACAAAATACTTCGATTGACCAAAAGCAATAGATAGCATGAATTTGCCTTGGGGCGTGGCTTCAAACCAAAATGTTGGGAATTTTAGCGCCGTTATTTTTAAAGAATCAACGAAATAAATTATTCGTCCGCCATCAACTGAGTTCCTCGCTAGTCGGTCGGGGTGCCAAGCTAAAATTCCTTCCGCTTCGCCGCGCTCCATTCTGTCGAGCATTTGATTGAATACGGGTCGCCCGGGACATTTCGCCGTTTGTGATTCCCGAAATGTCTCGGCGACAATCAAATGCTCTCGTCTGGCAAATTCATTCAATTCAAACTCTTGCGACTCAAGCGAAAGCACTTGACGATCGTCCTCGTCCGTAGATTTGCGAATGTAGAGAAAGAATTTTTTCATATTGCTTTTGGGCTTAAATTATCGCTTCCTTTTCGTTACTACGAAAGAAAAAAGATTGGCTCGCAAAACTTCTGTTTTGAATGTTCGGAGAACATAGAACCCCCTC
>Ga0209518_1003722_pt1 | contig 12873 bp, 14 predicted proteins | sample RifGroB1_FD_183993 | JGI IMG/M metagenome (GOLD analysis project Ga0209518, IMG submission 183993) | Groundwater microbial communities from Rifle, Colorado, USA - Groundwater B1 (SPAdes) (version 2) | ecosystem: Environmental > Aquatic > Deep subsurface > Groundwater | place: Rifle, Colorado... | reverse complement strand
AAAATCAAGATCATAAGTGTTTGAATTAATAATTACTTTTCCTCCAACTGCGGGATTCCAAACTGAAGTCCATCCATCTAACCCTAATTCTTTTATACTTATTATTATATTATCTTCAGCTGTTGGGTTTAAATTATCAACTGAAATATTTAATGGGTTTGTGTTGTAGTAAAATAATATTTTGTCATTAGGATTTAAAATGTATTCTTTAGCGGAACATCCAGATGGAGCATCTTGGTGACAAGTAAAATCAGAATAGGAATTATCTATGTTTAAATTTGCAAGCCACATCCAATAAATACCATTACCACCATCATTATTTAAAACATTGTTAATAGAATTTATCCATAATCCAGACCAATCGCTTGCAATTCCTGATTGAACTAAAGCGCAATAAGCGGTAATTTCTGTATAAGGTGTTAAAGGGTCATTATCATTGTCACACGGAGTTACTGTTATCTCTTGGTTGTAGATAGAACCAGTATCTGTTTCTATATCAAGAGTAATTGTTGTATCAGCAAAAACTGTTGAAGTAATTGAAGCAAATAATAAAACTACTATAAATAAAATTCTTTTTATATTTTTCATATATTTTTTAATAACTATTAACTAACGACTAATAACTATTCTCATATTTCCAAGAGATTATATCTCCTTCATTAATTTTATAATTCGACACACCAATATTTGCTTTTTCTCCATTTATATAATAAATCCAATAGCTTTCTCCGTTTTTTATTCCATTTATTTCTTCAATAAATTTTCCCATTCCTGAATAAGTTTTTTCTTTAAAATCTATTTCGCCTTTTGTTCTTAGATTATACATAAAATCATAAACACTAATTTCTTCTGATATTTCGTTTTCATACTTAATTCCATTTATTTCAAGAGTAACTACATTTTTAACAGGCAAGACCTGTTTTGTGTTTAACAGGCCTTGCCTGTCTAGAGTATTTTGTTTGGGGGGAATTTTATATATATAAATTAATACCAAACAAATTATCAGTAAAAAAATTATAAATATTAGTTTTTTTGTTTTTTCTTTTTTTGTCATAAAAAAAATCCTGCTTTGGGCAGAATTTAAGTTCCTAAAATATAGGAATATCCTGCTCGGGACTAACAAAAATGATTGATAATCGGACTTGTCCCCATAATGGGGCTTACCGTAGCGGCACTGTACTGGAATCTAACCAGTTTCCTCGATCATTTTTTTAAAATTATTAAACGAACTTCTTTATTTTATTCTTTATTTAATTTGTGTCAATTTTTACTGTGGATAACAATAAGATATCCACAAAAATATGCTTAATTAAGGATATTTTTGTTATACTATTTATATAGCACTTTAATTGCGTCACATTTTTATATGGATATAAATAATCAAAATGTAAAAAATATTTTAGTTCAAAGAGGATATATTAGTAGTGAGGATCTAAAAAAAGTAGAAAAGTATGCAAAATCTAAAAATATATCTATTTTAGATTATCTTGTAAATAATAATATTATTAAAGAATATTTAGCAGGCGAGATTGTCGTTGAAGATATTTTATTACGCAAAAAATATATTACACAAGAAGATATAAAACAGGCTGAAAAATTTTCTAGTGCTAATAATATATCTATTATTGAATGTTTATTAATTAAAGGCTTAATCAACAATAATATTTTAGGAGAAGCTATTGCAGAATGGTTTAGTGTTTCTTATTTTGATCTTAGTTCAAATCCAGCAACTTCAGAACAAGTGTTAAGAATTCCAGAAGAAATTGCAAAAAAATATAGAGCTGTATTTATCAAAGAAGATAATAAAAATATTTTTTTAACAACTGATGTGCCAAAAGATTTGAAAAATCATATATCTGTTTTTGAGAAGTTTTTTGAAAGTAAGAAAAATATTAAATTGTCCTATTCTCTTTCAGAAGATATTGATAAATCATTTAAAAATTACAATAGATCACTTAAAGCTCGTTTTATTGAAATAATAAATTCTGGTAGAGGGATTGCTCCAGAAATAATTGAAGAAATTTTTAATGATGCTTTACAATATTTAAGTTCTGATATTCATTTTGAACCTCAGGAGAATGAAGTCGTAGTTCGTTTTAGAATTGATGGTATTTTACAGGAAGTTGGACGTTTTGCAAAAAAACATTATGAAAATGTTTTAAATAGAATAAAAGTACAGGCACATTTGCGTACAGATGAACATTTTTCTGCTCAAGATGGGGCTATTCGTTATATTAAAAATAATGTAACGATAAATATGAGAGTTTCAATATTGCCAACATTGGATGGTGAAAAAATAGCAGTTCGTATACTTTCAGAAAATATTAGAAGTTTTTCTCTTAGTGATATTGGACTTTCAGAAGATCATCAAGCAATTATTGGAGAAGCATCAAAAAAACCATTTGGAATGATTGTTGTTACTGGGCCTACTGGTTCTGGTAAAACAACTACAGCTTATTCAATATTGAAAGTTTTAAATAATGTTGGTGTTAATATTACAACAATAGAAGATCCAGTTGAATATAAAATTCCAGGAATAAATCAAGTTCAAGTTAATTCAGTTACTAATTTAACCTTTGCTAAAGGTTTGCAATCTATCGTAAGACAAGATCCAAATATTATATTAGTTGGGGAAATACGTGATGAGGACACAGCTCAAATAGCAATAGGAGCTGCTTTAACAGGGCATTTACTACTTTCCACATTTCATTCTAATGATGCAGCTACATCCATTCCAAGGTTTATAGATATGGGTATTAGCCCGTTTCTTTTAGCATCAACATTAGAATTAATTATTTCACAGCGTTTAGTTCAAAAAATTTGTGATAATTGTAAAATTAAAGATGAATTAAAAAATTATAATATAAATAAATTTTTTACAGATGAATATTTAGAAAAAGAAATGATTTTATATAAAGGTGGAGGTTGCAAGTCTTGCAATAATACAGGATATAAAGGTAGAACAGCACTTTTTGAATTTTTACATATAAGTCCAGAGATTCATGATCTTATTTTAAAAAATCCTTCAGCAAAGCAAATTTGGGATTTAGCAAAAACACAAAGAGCTAAAACTTTATTTCAAGATGGCTTAGAAAAGGTTAAAAAAGGAATAACTACACTTGAAGAATTATTAAGAGTTGCATCACCTATTCATACTCAAAATATTTATGATAAAAAATAAAAAAACACATCATAAAAAAATAAAATTTAATTTTTTACCAAATATAAATGTTAGTGAAGAAAAAAGTTATATTATTGAAAATCTGTCTATGCTAATAAATGCAGGTGCTGGTATAGGAGAGTCTTTAGAAATTATAGCTAAAGGTCTTCATTCAGGAAGAATAAAAAGTGTTATTTTAAATGTAAAACATGAAGTAGAACAAGGAATGCCACTTTGGCAAGCATTAAAAAATACAAAATTTTTTAGTTTTTCAACAATATCACTTATAAAAATAGGTGAACAATCAGGCAAACTTGGCACTAATTTATCTGCAATAGCAATACAACAACAAAAAGATAAAATATCTTTATCTAGAATTCAAAGTGCAATGGCATATCCTGTTTTAGTATTATCAATTACATTTATAGTTGCAATTGGAATTTTCTGGTTTGTAATACCTAAATTAACACCTATTTTTACGCAATTAAATGTTAAATTACCACTTATAACTAAAATTTTTATAAGCTTTAGTAGCTTTTTAGTTAATTATGGTTTAATTTTTATTCCAGTTTTTTTAATTTTTCTATTTTTAATAATATATTTTATTTTTTATTATTCAAAAACAAGATTTATTGGTCAAGCATTTTTATTTTTTATTCCAGGTGTTAGAAAATTGATAAAAGAAGTTGAAATATCAAGGTTTGGTTATATTTTAGGTAATCTTTTAAGTTCTGGCATATCAGTACCAGATTCTCTTTTAGCACTTTCTGATTCTACTCGTCTTTTAAATTATAAAAAATTGTATGATAGTTTAAAAAAGAATACAGAAGAAGGTTATTCATTTCAAAAATCTTTTATGCTTTTTAAAAATATAAATAAGTTAATTCCATCTGCTATGACTCAAATGATTATAGTTGGTGAACAATCTGGTAACTTATCAGGAGTTTTTAAAAATATAGGGGAAGTTTTTGAAAAAAAGTCTGATAATACTATTAAAAATTTAACAGTTGCATTAGAACCAATACTTTTAATTTTTGTATGGTTCGGTGTTTTAGCTGTGGCTTTATCTGTTATTTTGCCAATTTATGGTTTAATTGGAGGAATGAATAATCAAATTTCTCCAGGAGTACAATCACAGAAAATAATAATTGAAGAAAATATTAATTCATTAAGATAAAAATAGAAACTATGATTAAAGAATATTTTCTAAAAGCTAAAAGCTATAAGCCAAAAGCTAATAAGGGCTTTACATTAATTGAAGTTGTTTTATCTTTAGCTATTGTTATTTTAATTTTTGGTATAGCTACACCATTTTATCAAGATTATCAAATACGTAATGGTTTAGATATTGGAGTTAATACAATTGTGGAAAATTTAAGAAGAGCACAAGTTTTATCTATGGCTGTTGATGGAGATTCAAATTGGGGAGTTAATATTTCAGGAAATCAAGTAACTTTATTTAAAGGTGTAAGTTTTGCTACAAGAGATGTTACTTTTGATGAAGTATCAGATATATTATCAGTAATTTCATTTTTGGGTTTGAATGAAATTGTTTTTTCAAAATTAAATGGTTTACCTAACACTACTGGCATGATTAATTTATCAGTTTCTGGTAATACACGCACTGTATCAATAAATGAAAAAGGAATACTTACATATTAATAAGGGTTTTAGCTTAATTGAAGTATTACTTACGATATCTATTTTTTCTATGTTTATGGTTGCATTAATTGGAGTTTTAAGTATTGGAGAGGAATCATCAAGCTTAGCTGGAAAGCGTATCCAGGCAGTATATTTAGCTGAAGAAGGGCTTGAAGCACTTAGAAATATAAGAGATGAAAATTTTATTAATTTAGTGAATGGATCTTATGGTCTTGTTAAAATAGGTAATCAATGGAATTTTTCAGCATTACCAGATGTCACTGATATATTTACTAGAACTATCAATATTTCAACTGTTAATGCAAATATTAAATTAGTTACATCTACAATTACTTGGCAACAAAATTTACAAAGAAATGGTAGTGTTATTTTAACTACTTATTTAACTAATTGGAAACCATTTTAATGAAAAAGAAAAATTTTAAAAAAAATAGTGGATACACTTTAATAGAACTTATTTTATATATAAGTTTATTTACTGGAATGATTCTTGCAATATCAATTGCTTTTTCTACTTTTTTAAATTCTAGGATTAAAAATCAAACTATATTAGAGGTAGACGGGGAGGGTATGCAAGTAATGCAAATAATTACTCAGACTATACGCAATGCAAATGGTGTTAATTTTCCAATAATTGGAGTAAATGATATATCTTTATCACTTAGTATTACTAATCCAGCATTAAATCCTACAATTTTTACTTTATCAGGAAATGAAATAAATATTACAGAAGGTCTTAATCCAACAGTATCTTTGACTAATACTTCACGAATTATTGCTTCCGGTCTTTTATTTAAAAATTTATCACGTAATTTAACACCAGATACAATTGGTATTTCTTTTACCTTAACGCATATAAATCCAAGTGGCAGGAATGAATATAATTATTCACGAACTTTTTATGGAAGTGCAAGTTTGCGTTATTAATTTTATGTATAAAAATAAAAATTTTTTAAACAATAGTGGATTTGTAACAATGTTTAGTGTTCTTATTTTTAGTGTAGTTGCTTTAGCCATTGTTAGTTCAGTTTTATTATTAGGTCTTGGTGCCTCAAAAACTGGTTTTACTTTAGAAGAATCAACAAAAGCAAAATCTTTAGCTAATTTGTGTGCAGAAGCATCTTTACAAGAAATAAGAAATTTTACACCATTCGTTGGAACTAATACTATTAATATAGGGGGAGGTTCTTGTACTTATACAGTTGTTAATAATGGAGGTCAAAATAGAACAATTACCGTAAGTAGTGTTGTAAATACAGTAGTACGAAAAATTTTAATTTTTATTAATCAAATAAATCCAGCAATTAATGTAACTTCTTGGCAGGAAATTTCATAAAAATTAGAGTTATCCACTTTATCCCCATAAAAAATTTGTGCATTGATAATCAGATTGTTATCATTATTATATTATAAGGTCTATAATTTATTAGTAGTTTTTTAATAAAAAATTTATGAAAATGTTAAATTTATTTAAAAATAATAAACAACAAAAAGGTTTTACTCTTTTGGAAGTTTTATTAGTTATTGCAATGATAGCAATTTTAGCAGCTATAGTTATTATAGCCATTAATCCTGCTAAACAATTAGCTGAATCAAGAAATGCTCAAAGAAGAAGTGATGTTAATACTATATTGAATGCCGTTTATCAATACACAATAGATAATGGTGGTGCTCTTCCAACAGAACTTCCTGCCATTGCTGTTGCTGCAACAGAAATTTGTTGGACTCCAACAACAGTCGATGCTACTTGTGTGGCAGACGCTTTAACTAATCTTTCTGTATTGACTGATTTAGAAACATATATAACTGCTATTCCTAAAGATCCTTCTTGTCCTACTGCTTGTGCTACAAATGGTGTTGGATATAGAATTTTAAAAACAGCTAACAATAGAATTACTGTAGATGCTCCTGATGCAGAACTCGGTGTAGCTATTTCTGTTACTAGATAAATATTACAAAATAAAAAATCCACCAATTGGTGGGTTTTTTATTTTGTATCTTTAAGTGTAAAACTGAGATAAATTCCTAATGTCATTATAATTCCTAGAAAAATAAAGATAAATTTAAAAGGAAAGAAAAGTAAAAAAGGCGTGGCAATAAGAGGAGCTATAATATATGCAGTAGGGGAAGCATTACGGAAAAAACTTATAATATTAGCATCACGTGCGGTAATTTGTTTGAAAAAATAGCTCTCATTCATTACTTCAATAATTGATGCGCCTACTCTTGTTGCAAAAAGTATTAATCCCCAAATTAATATATTTTTACTATTTATAAATGTGAGTGTAATAGTAGAAATAATTATTATTATAAAACCTAATTTTAATAATTTTTTTTCACCAATTTTATCAGAAAGTCTACCTAATGGTAATTGTAAAAGAACAAAAGGTAAAAGCATTATTGTAAAAATAATACCAATTTTGTCCCATGTAAAATTCATATTTTTATTTAGATAAATTGGTGTATAAATAACCATCCAAACATAGAAAAATTGTAGAAGAAAATTTGAAGCATATATTTTTCTTACGTGTTTATTTTGAAGAATTTTTTTAATAGTTTCTTTTATAGGAATTTTTTTATAAATTGGATCTTCAAATTTCTTTAATTTGAAATGTATAATAAGCAAAACGACTATAACAAAAAAGAAAGAAATGCCGTATAAAGCATTATAAGAAATTTTACTAGCAAAAAATCCCATAGCAAGTTGAGCTATAACCCATGCAGAATTAAGAACTGTTAAAAATATCCCCCTTATGTTTCCAATAGTTTTTTTAGATGAAGAATCTTCAACAAAAATATCAATTGAGGCTATTATTAAATTAATAGTACTCAAATAAATTATAAAAACTGGTATTATAAATATTTTAGTATTTAATATTGAAAGAAAAAAAAGAGAAATTATATTTATAAATAAGAAAAAAGAAATAGTAGTATAATTACCAAATTTTTTTAATATTTTGGGCATTTCTAAAAGAGCTAAAATAGCTATAATAGAAGTTACTGTATATATTAATCCTATAAATTTTGAATTAATAAAAGTTCCTAAAAAACTTGAATTAATATAGCTTGTTAAAGCCATATGAATAGAAAAAAGAAATGTCGTCGCATACAGTATACGCAAGGTCTTTTTATGATTTAGCATATGTATATTATATATTTTTTATACACTTAATACTACTGGGATAACTAGTGGTCTTTTTGCGGTTTTTTGATATAAAAATTTTGAGACAGTTTCGCCTAAATTATTTTTTATGTGATCAAAATCAATAGGATTCATTTTTACAGTTGTATCTTCAACTCCTTTTTTTATAATAATTCTAACTTGACGTAGGAGTTCCTGATTTTCTTTTAGATATATAAAACCACGTGAAATTAAATCTGGAGATTTTTTTAATTTTCCAGTATTTTGATCTACTAATGCTATAATCACAAACATTCCATCTTGTGCGAGCATTTGCCTATCTCTTATAACAACATCTTGTATATCACTTACAGCAAGCCCATCTACCATCATTGGGGCTGAAGGCGCTTTTTCTTTTCTCATTACTATTTTTTGTCCATCTGGAGATATCTCAATAATTGATCCATTGTCTGGAACAATTATATTTTCTTCAGGCATTCCTAATTCCATTGCAAGTTCTTTATGAAGTTCTAACATAAAGTGATTTCCATGTATTGGTATAAAAAATTTTGGATGAGTTTTTCTATGTAACCACTTTATGTCTTCTTTATTTCCATGTCCTGTTGCGTGAACGAAATCTTCTCCAGGAGTACGGAAACTTATAATTTTTACACCCTGTCTTGATAAATTATCTTTTATTTTTTGCACTGCTCGTTCATTTCCTGGAACAATAGAGGCAGATAAAATTATAGTATCTCCTTTTTTTATAGCGAATTTTTTATGAGATTTATTTGCAGCGCGGCTAAGTGCAGCAAATTCTTCTCCTTGAGCTCCCGTCATAAGTATTACCATTTTATTTGGAGGGTAATTATTTACTTCTTCAATTGGAATTATTGTATCTTTTTTAGGTTTAAAATAATTTGCTTCAATTGCAACATCTATATTTGTTTTCATTGAGCGTCCATCTATAGCTATTTTTTTACCTAACATTTCTGCAACTTTAATGATATGTGTTAAGCGAGTTATAGATGAAGAAAATGCTGCAATAATAATTCTTCCATTTACTCTTTTTATTAAATTTTCTAAACCTTGGTGAACTTTTATTTCAGGTAATGAAAATCCTTCATTTTCAACATTTGTAGAGTCTGTCATAAGAAGAAGAACTTTTGCTTTATCAAAAATTGAATATTCCTTTTGTTCTTCCTCTGAAACAATTCCATCTATTTGATCTAATTTATAGTCTCCAGGAGTTACGATCCAGCCATGAGGTGTTTCTATGATTATACCCATCGAATCTGGTATTGTGTGAGTAACACCAAAGAATCTAACTTTAATTTTTCCACACATAACAGTACCATCTTTTTCTACCACTTCTGTTTTCATTGCAGGTAAGTGAGGAAATTCAGCTTGACGTTTTTTCATTAAAAGCACAGAAATATTACGTGAATATACTGTTGGATTTCCAATACGAGATAAAACAACAGGTACACCTCCAATATGGTCTAAATGTCCGTGTGTTATAAATAAACCGCGTATTTTGTCTTTATTTTCTTCAAGGTAAGTAGTATTTGGTATTACATAGTCAACTCCTGGTGTTTCTTCATTAGAAAAATGCATACCAGCATCTATTACAATAATATCATTGCCGATTTCTATTGCAGTCATATTTTTACCTACCTCTTCTACTCCTCCTAGTGGAATTATACGTATTTTTCCTTCTTCTAGTTTTGGAACTTTATTTTCATTTTGATTATTAGATTGATTTTTTGAATTAAAAGTATGTCCGCTTCTTCTATTTTGTCCTTTTCCAAATTTAGAATATTGATAAGTAGAACTTTTTGTAAGTTTTTTCCTTTCTTGGTTTTTATGTTCTATATTAGAATGACCAGAATTATATGGTTTAGAAGGTGTTTTGTTTTCCTTTTTAGCTTCAATACTGACAGAGCTGAATGATAGTCTAGTTTTTTTTCTCATCTTTTTATTTTTTAGTTATTTTTAATATTTATTAGAGTAATTTTTATTTAGAAAATATTTTCCAAACATTATCTTTTTGAGTATACCATAAATATGAATTTAAGAATCTATCTGAAGGGGATATTATATGATTTATAGAAAGTCCTTCAAGATTTTTTGATACTACATATAGAAAATTAGGACTATATAAGAAAACTGCTGGCATATCTTTTTTTATTTCATCTTCAAATTGTGCATATTTTTTTATTCTTGATTTTTCATCTATTGTTGTAAATGCTTCTTCCAAAATTTTATCTACTTTTGCATTTGTATAGTTTGCAACATTAAGTCCTGGATCATTTCTTTGTGAAGAATGCCAAAATGCAAATAAATCAGATTCGTGATTTATTATTTGTCCAAACAATAAAGCATCATAATTTCTTGGTCTTATAACAGATTGGTTTAAGTTACCAATTTCAAAAGTTTTTACATCTACTTTCATTCCAATACTTTCTAAATCTTGTTTTATTAATTCTGCAGATTTTGCAAGTTCAGGAGCATTTCCTGTTGAAATAGAAAATTCTAAAATAGTTGTTGATTTAGTTTTCTTTTTTTTATCAGTTATTGTTTTTTCTAAAAATCCTTCTGAATTTTTTTTCCACCCATTTTTAGTTAAAATTTCTTCTGCTTTTTTTAAGTTTTCCTCATGATTTAGATTTTTTTCTGTACCAAGTTTTTGGTATTCAATCATATTTGGTGGTATTGGTTCATCAATTGCAATTCCATATCCTTCTAGAACTTGGTTTACGATTTTGTCTTTATTTATCGCAAGATCTATGGCTTCAATAATTTTTTTATCAGTAAATATATTTGCTTGATTTTGATTAAAGAAAAGCCCGAATACTCTTGGGAGTATTGAAGATTCTATACGATATTTATCTTTTAAAATTTTTGCATTAGCCGGAGTAATAGAACTTATTTGATCAACTTCTCCTTTTTCAAGAGCAGAAATAAGATCATTTTCATTAGGATAAAAACGCAGAGTTATTTGTTTAAGATAAGGGTATCCAAATATAAATTTTTTAAATGATTTTAAATTATAATAATTAATAAGTCCCGATGATTCTTTATTTACATTTTCAACTTGATAAGGTCCTGATCCAATTGGATTTGTATTAGCATCATTTAATTCAATTGGTGAACCTTCCCATAAATGTTTTGGCATTATTCCAAGTGTAGTATTTTCTAAGAATGATGCATAAGGTTGTTTTAAATTAAATTTAATAGTTTTGTTATCTATTTTTTCAATATTTACACCTTCCCAATTTGCTTTATATGGACTTTTTATTATTGGATCTTTTATTCCTTCAATAGTAAATATAACATCTTCAGTTGTTACAGGTTTTCCATCTTGAAAATAAATTTTATCTTTTAAAGTAAATGTATAACTTAGTCCATCTTTAGACATTTCATATTTTTCTGCTAAATCTGGAATCAATGTTCCATCTGTGTTTTTTCTCATAAGACCAGAATATACAAGAGATACCAAATCTCTATCAGCATCAGAAAGTGCAAGTATTGGATTAACGAAACGTGGTGTGCCGATAATTCCTTCAGTCACAGATCCTCCACGCATTGGAACTCCAGTCATAAAAGATTTATTAATACTTTGAAGTATTATTATTGTGCTTACAAAAAGGACAATAGCAAGTCCTAAGAATATAAACCATTCTTTTTTTGAAAACGAAAAAATAGCCGATTTAATTTCGTTTTTTGATGGCAATTTTAAATTGCGTATATTTTTGTATGGATTTTCCATAAAAGAAAAAATAGTACTTAAATTAAGTTACAGTAGGATTTAGCTATTAGCTTTTATTAGTATAACTATAAAAGCAGATAAAGCGAAAAGAATTCCACAAACTATTGATAAGTAGAAAAGAAACTTTTCAAAACCTCTGCGTGTATGATGGAAAGATCCATCACTTCCTCCTCCTAATGCACCTCCAACACCTGCGCCAGATTGCTGGAGTAAGATTGATAACACTAATACTATTGAAAGGATTATCTGCACATAAGGCAGTATTTTTGCGACTAATTGCATTTGGCTATTATTGCATAATAAAACTCAAAAAGCAATAAGTATCTGAACTTAGACATATGTTTCTGAACTTAGATAATTATTTATATTTATCTAAAACTTGCTTTAGTTCTGGCAGATTGTTTTGAACAATATCCCAAATAGTTTTATAATCAACATCAAAATAATGATGAATTATTTTATCTCGTAATCCTGCAACATCTCTCCACGGAATTTCTTTCGTTTCTTCTTTTAATTTTTCAGATAAATTTTTTGCAGCTTCACCAATAATTTCAAGTGAACGTTCAATTGCCTTACTTGTTTTTATGTCTTCAACAAGCATATTAAAATCCATACCAGTTAAAAATTGTTTGATATTTTCAATTTCATCCAATATGTGAAGAATGTATGCTTTATCTTTGTCCATAAAATACTTTAAGATCTTTTAACATTCCCGGTTTCATATATTTGCTAGCTCCATTTTCTGTAACAACATCAACTTTTTTTTGCAACAGATCTTTTAAATCATTTTCAAGACCAATAAGTTTAAGAAGTGAAAAAGGTCGATGATAGTCAATCATAATGTCTATATCACTATTTATTTTTTCTTCACCTCTAGCAAACGAACCAAAAACACCAGCATATTTTATACGGTATTTATCAAAAATAGGCTTTGTTTTTTGTTGAAGTTCTTCAAGAGTCATAGATTTATTATTGCATAATAAAGCTCAAAAAGCAATTGATTGTATAAGTCCACCCATTTTTTCAAGGACTGTTTTTGCGAATTCAAAATTTGAGCAAGGGGAGTCCTTGCTCACTCGGTGTGAGTTTGGTTGGGGATGTTAATAACTTTACTTGCTAAAGGCTGTCGGGGGGGGGGTATTATTAGAATATTATAAA
>Ga0209518_1003721_pt1 | contig 12874 bp, 8 predicted proteins | sample RifGroB1_FD_183993 | JGI IMG/M metagenome (GOLD analysis project Ga0209518, IMG submission 183993) | Groundwater microbial communities from Rifle, Colorado, USA - Groundwater B1 (SPAdes) (version 2) | ecosystem: Environmental > Aquatic > Deep subsurface > Groundwater | place: Rifle, Colorado... | reverse complement strand
TTCTGAGGCCCTAAAGGAAATAAAAAAAGATTATTCTTATTTAAATTAAAACCCTCAGTTTCAAGTAATGACAAAAACCTTGCAATGAATAATACTATTTCCAGAATCCCCTTTCCAGAATAACTTTCAAACTGCAATTTTCTTTAAATATAAAACTTTCAATGAAATCTCATGGAAATTAAATTACCTTTGGTATTTTTCTTAAGTTTTATTATTTCATTGACCTTGGTGTCAGCCGCAATAATAATTGACAATCCCGCCAGCACACTCATTCCCAAGTGGATTAGAGGTCTGGTGTACTTACCCCTCTTGCGGTACAAAACTGAAACAAAAACTTCTTTACCAAAAAAAACCTTTTTACCCCAGTTACCGAAAACGTTCCCCAAATAGATGCGCAGGTCTTTCGAAAATAGCTCTATATCAAAAAACAAATCTATAAACACTTCGCGGAGTTTGTTATATTTGTCTCCAAGCTGAAAAGCTGAACGTTTCATATAAACTTTGTGTAGGTCAACTTATCATTTTAACACATTTGTAAACCACAACATTTAATCATCGGAAATACTCGCAAAAAAAGCTGTACCATTCGCTTTTTAATATTGGGGTGCTATTTTACCTCTAACCAGTGGTCAAATTTTTGAGGAATTCTTCATTTGATTTTGACAACTATTTCTGAAAAGTTATTTCAATGTTATTGTACTTGTTCCTGAACATGTGTTTGTCGTCCCGTTAAGATATACCGATGCTGTAACAGTCACCTCACCTTTATTTTTTGTGATCTTAGCCGTTGCTTTGGTAATATAGGGTGAAGAGTAATCACTCGTTGGTGAAATAGTAAGAGTTGCTTTGCTTGAACTGAAAGTCACCCTATTCACAGTAGCACCACCCGAAGTTGTTACTACTGCAATGAGGTTGACAGACTGTAATGGATTGAGGGAATAAGATGATGGTGTGAGAGTAACACTACAAGATAAAGGAACAGGGGTTGGAGTATTTGTTGGTGTGTTTGTAGGAATCGGAGATGGTATGGGTAAAACCCCCAAGTTTGATGTGTGTTGTGCATCATGCGCCCACATCGGCCAAGTTAATGGCAAGTCATTGCTGGTACCCGAAAGATCAAACATTACAATAATACCTAAACTATTAACACCGACAAATTCTGCAAAGTTATCTCCATCGAAATCTGAAATTATAGGATTTTCATAAATAGGATAGTATATTTGTTTTGGAAATCCTGATATAACAGTACCATCAAACTTGTAGGCAATTAATGGCGCATCGAAATAATCCATAGCAACTATGTCTCCTTTGTCATCACCATCAACATCCGCAATACTGATTGAAGTAAAACCTGCAGCTTTAGTGCCATACATTTTTAAGCCAGACAGAACTTTTGGCCAACCAGGTATAATTTGACCGTTAGCTTCCCAGGCAAATAATTTGTCTCCTGGTCCTCCTGCAACTATTTCAGGTTGATTATCTCCATCAATATCACCAACTACAATGCTCATATCGCAACAATTATATGAGGAGGGATATGCTGCAGTTTGAGGCCAGCCGGTTACAACTGAACCGTCATGGTGAAAAGCCCAAACTTTTCCGGTATCAGTACCGGTTATCAACTCTAAATTTTGATCTGAATCCAGATTGGCTAATACAGGAGGGATGCGAAATTCACCCGTTGTTGAATCGGCAATTTTTGGCCATCCTGCTAAAGTCTGGGAATTAGCTTTGGCTACAAATATTCTTGTACCTGAACTTGTACCATCACTGTCAAAAAAAACGACTTCCTTCTTGCCATCCCCGTCAAAATCTCCAATAGATGGTGCTGTGGGATATCCGTAAGTTGTTTGCGATCGATGAGCAAAAGAAACTGGCCAACCAGGTATTTGATTCCCATCAAGACCGTAAACATTCACCTTATTATCTGAATTGAGGTATCCTTCCAAAGTGATTATTTCAAGTTTTCCGTCATCATTCATATCTGATAAGGCAAGTATTGCTTGTCCTGCTACTTTCTTGGGAAAACCAGGCAACAAAGTTCCGTTTGATTTCCATATAAAAACGAGATGGTCCGTCAAAATGTCTCCGGAATGAAATAAAACTACGACCTCCAAATTACCGTCATTATCTACATCTCCGACAGACGGTGCGCTTTGCACAAAATCATCTGATTTTAGGGGGTCATCCACATATTGAGGCCATCCGGATAGTTCATGACCTAAGTCATTTAATACATGGACGTAATTGCCATAACCTATAAGTAATTCTTTCTTGCCATCAACATCAAGGTCTGCAACTGTGGTATGGTACCGCGCACTTAATACAGTACATGGTCCAAACATTACAGACATTTTTTTAGGCCAACCTGAATGGATATTGGAATCAATCATAACTGTAATTGGGCCAATTTCCTTCCAAAGATTACCGTTTTGAAGATAACCTGAAACATAAATGTCATACTTATTGGTCGGAATGCCGCTGGTATCCCATGTGCCCAGTAAGCCATCATACACTTTTTGAACACCTCCATTAGCCAAAGTAATATTTGCGTCAACGATTTTAGCGCTCTCTGTTTCTTTTACAGTTACCGAATAATTTTTTAAATCAGGGATTGCTATGGTTCCAATCAAATTAATCTTGTCACCACTTCGATACCAACTGGGTTCAAAATCTGCCAAACAAACTGGCGCTCTGTAACTATATGGCTTGGAGATATAAAAACGATTTAGAGTAATTAGTGATCGATCTTCAAAAGTATTACCAGAAGAATTCACTACTGTTAAACGAATGGTATATAAACCATCCGGAATCTGACTTACATCCCAATTCGCTATTGTGGTTTCTGTACTTATTTGTAAGGTAGATGTTGTTATAAGGTTCCATGTTGTTGGAGAGTTTTCCTGGCTATACTCTAACTTCCAATTCACAAAGTTATTTCCATATACATACCCCTTAATAGGGACTGTGTCCAAATTTGTTTCTATTTCAATTGGTACCGTAAGACGCACATTTAACGGTTCCGTGATATTTGTTGCTTTAAATGCATTAATTCTTCCATAACCGGATTGTGTATCAAAACCGTTATTTAGAATATCATCACTGCCTTTTCTTATTGCTTGTCTTATCTGTTCCGGGCTCCATGAAGGATGAATGGATTTAACTAATGCTGCAACTCCAGCTACATGAGGCGAAGCCATAGAGGTCCCCCGAGCACGCGTGTAAAAAGTCCCAACAGATTCACCCATCGATGTCCCATTAGCTTTTAATGACAATATGTTATTGTAATAACTTACATTAGAGCTATCTCCACCGGGGGCTGATACATCAATCTTGACCCCATAATTAGAAAAATCAGATTTTTGATCAAGATGATCTGAAGATGCAACAGAAATTACATTCCGGAAGGCAGCGGGGAAAAATGTTGAAACATTCATACCTGAATTTCCAGCTGCAGCTACAAATGTTACATTTTTGGTGTCGTGTGCATAGTCAATTGTATCTTTTAATATTTGTGGATAGTCCTCAACAGTCGGATATTCTCCTCCCCAACTAGCGTTAATTACACTTGCTCCATTGTTGGCTGCGTAGATTATTGCTCTTGAAAGGTCCTCATTTGTTCCCATTCCACCATCTGTTAAGCCTTTCAACGCCATTACTTTCGCTCTTGGTGCAACACCAATTATTCCTTTTCCATTGTCACCAACCGCTGCAACTGTTCCTGAAACATGAGTTCCATGACCATGACCATCCATTGGATCGTTATCTTCAGGTGTTCCATCATATGTTACAAAGTCCCAGCCGTCTACATCATCAACATATCCGTTACCATCATCATCAATTCCATTACCCGGAATTTCAGCTTCATTTATCCACATGTTCCCTTGGATATCTTCATGGTTTCTGTCTACTCCGGTGTCAACAACAGCCACCACCACGCCTTCTCCCTGACTTACATTCCAGGCATTTCCGGCATCAATCTTCTTTAATCCCCAAAGGTCATCGTACGATTGCCCCCATGAACCTAAAGATGAAAAGTACGGATCATTCGGGGTAAAAGCACTTGGTGTGGAAGTAGGGGTACTAGGGGGGGTAATCGTAGCTGTTGGTATAAGATTTGAAAAACATGTTTGATTAAACTCCTTCTGAACACACCCCGTATCAGTTTCATTTATCAACCCATCTTTGTTGATATCGGAGGTCAAACACGATTGACCATTTGAATTACTGTCTGAAGGGTTTTTCCCCAAACACGAAACAGATAAAGACCAATCTAATAATGTTACATACCCGTCAAAATTGACATCAGCGCCACAGGCCGAACACCATGTAGGAATTGTAGTGGGTGTTGCTGTGGATATAACTGAAGGAGAACTGTCTTGAAAGGTGTGGGCAATATAATTTGGTTCTACTGTTTCTATATTGGGGTCTTTCTTAAAATCAGCGGCCATTATCCTAATTGATTCTAAAGTGAAATTATTGTTTGATGCCTGACCGAATTCCTCTCCCCCCACTTGCACTACCAACCCTTGTGGGATATTGTTATATCGTAATGATGGATCAGGTTCTTCAAAAGTAATCTTGTACCATTGATCAATATCTGAATTCTTTTCCTTTGTGTCTTTTGTCTTAATGATCTTTTCAAATTTATTTACTTTTTTCTCTTTAAAGAGTGTGTTGAGTGAAGTGATTCCAGTATCGTCATTTGTCCCCTCTTTTACCTTATCTTTAACATCTTTCTTTACTTTAATGAGAAGTTCATTATTTACAAATTTTATCTCCTCGCCTCTTTTTTCTTCTTTTGTTTGTTGGTTTGCTTTGGATTTCCAAAGTCTGAATGTGTAAAGGGCGTAAAGTGAAGATATTAACCCCGAAAACAGAAAGACTGTTCCAAGAAGTTTAACGACATATCTTTTCTTCACTAAATTCAGTGTAGTAACTTATTGCAACCTGTGTCAAGAGTATGTAAATGATTAGATCATTGTTCGATATTTCTTCTACTTATTTACTGAAGTTTAACCAGTGGTCAAATTCTTGAGGAAATCTTCATTGCTTTCGGATTTTTTGAGACGTTCCAATAAAGTTTCCGTTCTTTCGTCTTCGGAAACCATCTCCAGCATTCTCCGTAGTGTGTAAATTTTCTGTAAAGTTTCCTTGCCATACAACAATTCTTCCTGCCGTGTCCCGGAACGCGTCACGTTAATTGCCGGAAAAACCCTCCTGTCGGCCAACTTCCGGTCGAGGTGCAGCTCCATATTACCCGTACCTTTAAACTCTTCGTAAATTAAATCATCCATCCTCGAACCTGTGTCGACAAGGCAGGTACCAATAATCGTTAAAGAACCACCCTTTTCGATCTTTCTTGCCGCGCCGAAGAACTTCTTCGCCGGAAAAAGCGCAACCGGGTCAAAACCGCCCGAGAGCGTTCTTCCGGAAGTTGGCAGTGCCAAATTGTAGGCTCGTGCCATTCTTGTAATTGAATCTAGAAGTATTACAACATTTGCACCAATCTCAACAAGTCTCCTCGCTCGGTCAAGTGCCAACTCGCCCACTCTTGTTTGCGCTTCGGGAGATTCGTCAAAATTCGATGCAGCAACTTCACCAAGGCCGCCGGTTATTTCGTTCATCACTCTTTTGATATCGGTTACTTCCTCCGGACGCTCGCCAATCAAAACACCCATCAAATGAACCCCTCTTTCTTCTAATGTATCATTGGACCCGTTAGGATCATCTTTTTTATCAAATTCTTTCTTGTTCGCTTTAGAAATTTCAGCCTCCGTTAGTACTTTCTCGGGGTAATTTTTACCAATCCCCGCAATCATATCCTTTAGTAACCACGTTTTACCAGCTTTCGGCGGCGAGACAATCAGGCCTCTTTGCCCAAATCCTATCGGGGAAACCAGATCAATCACGCGCGTTGTTAATGGTTCCGCGCCCGTTGTCAGATTAATTCTCTTGTCGGGGTAAATTGCAGTCATACTGTCAAAATCAGGACGATCATTGAGCTCATCAACGGCAATTCCGTTCACTTTTTCAACTTTCAGAAGTCCCCAGTATCTTTCGTTTTCTTTCGGCTGTCTTGCCTGTCCACCGATGAGATCACCCACTCTCAAATTAAATCTGCGAATTTGCGATGAAGAAATATAAATATCATTATTTGATTGGGCATACGTCGGACGCAAAAGCCCTGAGCCTTCGTTGGCAATATCCAAAACCCCTTGAACAAATTCTGTCGGCAAATTTGCATCAGGAATAGTCCGTTCATAAGAATATTGGCTATCGCTCATTGTATAATTTGCAGGATCTAAATCGGGCTTTTCACCAACTAGAGTTTTTATGTCAGGGGGTGCTTTATGGACATCATCTTTTTCTTTGACATCTCCTGTGTCTTTCGTGTTTGCTAACATAATTATTTACTTTTATAAAGCTTCTTTACCGAAGTCAAACAGTCATAGATAACTTACATTAAAGTTAAGACTTATTCTCTTCCCGAACACTCAAACTAAACGAAAAATTAGCATTTTATTCAGATTTAGGAAGTTAACATTATTGAAAAGAAGCAGCCAATTTCAATTCTTCCTGTATTGTATACATAAGCTGATCTTTCTGTCAACGGGAGAATGTTTAAAACAACCTACTCCGCTATTATCGACTTGTAGCTTAATTTTAACTTCGTGGCAAAGTCTGTTAAAAAGTATCGAATAATTTCACAGCTTCAACAGTAGGACTTTTAAGTAATCCACTTTTTTCTTATCACCGATACCGATCATTATCAAAACCCCCAAGAGTATTACTGTGGGCATCAACAACTTCAAATTTTTTTCTTTCCCTGTTATATATCAAAAAACCGTTTGGGAAAGCTCGTTTTAAGACCTCTCTGAATCTCTCCTCCTTATTCTCCACTGGTTTAACAATCTCTAAAATTTTATTCCAATCGTTTGCATCCCTTATATCAAACAACTCTTTGGGATGATCCATTGCCGTTTCACCGTTAAGATGAGTAATTTCATGAATACTATTCCCAGAGTCGATACCGCTTGAACCAAAAGTTTTAAAAGAATAAGAGCTGCCGTCATAATAGTATCCTGTTGTGGAACTAACGGTTGGCCGCTTTATAAAATAACCCAGTTGACCATAAGCAATCGAGCCGCAACCTTCGATCATGGGCCGGTTATAACCAAATTCTAAATTTTCTCTTGCAAGGGGGTTTATAATTAAAGCTCCAGTTTCAAGTATTTGATCACTGCGCCGATAATATATAACTCTTGGGGGTAAATCTTTCGAAAATCCCAGTTTGAATCTTTCTTCTTCGGACAACTCGGTGAAGGCCAAACATAAATATCCATTCATATCGCACCTTTGCTTTGCATAACTAAGCCAAGATTGAAGTAAATTATCCGGTATATTTAAAGGGTCATTGATTTCCGGCGCAGATGGAAGTTGACCGTGTTGCAAAAGCGGTTCTTTCAAATGTATTTCCAATTCCCTTTGCCCTCGGTAGTTTATTTCAGAAGTCATGTCGAAGTATTATAGGATTTTTACCATCCAATGACATCCTCCCCACCCTTCACTTCCTGTTTTTTCTCTCTTTTTTCCATTTACTGTATCTTGGCAATAACTAAAAGTCTGCGGAGAGTTGTTCCCGGCGGGTCACAGGTTTGTAAGATCAGCGTTTCTTTCCCGTAATCCTTCGTCAGAAAAGAGATATCGGAAGGCGCGGCAACAATTTTCTCGGATACTATATATAAATATTTCTCACCCGAAAAATAAATGGCGATCTCGTCGCCCACTTCCAAATTTCTCAGGTTGTAAAAGACGGCATTATAAGTCTGAACGTATTCAGGTGCCGAAACCGAGTGTGAAAACAAAAAGACGTTCTTACCCTGCCCTGGAAAATATGTCCCCTTCCCATGCGCAACCCCTTTTTTCAAAGCAGTCAAATATTGCTCTTCGTTTCCCAAATCAACATTCTCAATAACTGGCGACTTGGCGTCAATCTTAGGAACGTAAATCGAAAAACGCGCATCCAATCCCAAACCCGTCGCCTCCTTAATCACCTTCGCCTCAGAGGTTTCCAGTTTGGGAACAAACGTGGGTTCATTTGTACTATGTTGTACCGCCCTCTTTGTACCAATACCAAAAAACGGAAAAAGAATGATAACCGTTGCTGCTAAAGAAAGAATGAAAATGAATGTACCGCTATGTTTGAGTACCGTCCTTGCGGTTCTGCGTGTTTGGAGGTGTTTTTTTTCTGCCTGTAGTTGGTGCGGATCCAAACTTACAAAAGAATCGTTGATTGTATCGCGGTTATTATCAAGCGTTTTGGCGGCAGCACCACGATTTGAATCAGAATCAGAGATATGACTACTCAAGTTTTTTTTAAACTGCCGCTTATGCCAAGTTTTAACAAACTCATCTGTTTCTGACATAACTTATATTAGATCAAAAGAGTGAACGAGTGAAATGGTGAATGTAAAAAAAAATACCACAGGCAGCCCATGGTATTTTGTCGACAAGATTGGATTCTTGCTTCATCCACGAACTACAGTCCGTGGATTTAAGCAAGGTAGCAATAATATTACAACTTGCTGAATTTTCGATTAAGAAGTAGCCCAAATGCGGCTAAGGGCACCGTCACAAAAGTAAGCCACAAAAAGTTGTCAAAAATACCCGTTTTCGGAAGTGACGAAGCGCTGGCATTTGGATAAACTGTCGGCTCGGCGTAACCACCAATACTTTCTTTATAAGTTCCCCCGATCACAATTTGTTTTTTGCAGACATTAGACGTTCTGACGTTTCCCCGACTGTCTTTGATACTCAAAACTACGTTATAAGTGCCGGGGTTTTGATAAGTGTGCGCCACATAAGAATCCTCCTGTGCCACAATAGGACTTGAGTCTCCAAAGTTGAAAGTATAACTTTGAATTGCTCCGTACGGATCATAACCAGCTCCGGAAAAGTTTACCTCCAGTGGCGCATCCCCCATTAGTGGATTGATTATTAAATCCTCACAGCTTGAGACATAAAGGCTGTTGTAGAGTGGCGGAACCGTCGGGGCTGCCGTAACACCTGGAGCTGATGTCGGACCGGTTGATGCTACCGCTGGACTTACCTTTATCCACCCAAACGTAATTCCCGCCCAGTCCCTATCCTCAAAATACTCAACCTTAATTAAGTGGCTTCCAGCAGAAAGGTGTTTAACAAATTTAAAATAGGTTCCGTGCTGGAATTTCCACGAATCAATCATTAATTCCCCATCAACGTAAACTCGTAACCCATCATCCGGCATCGACCTAAACTCCCAATCCCCTTCCGTAAAATCAAATCTTCCTTGCCAACGAACGGAAAAGTTATCACCAAAAACTCCCTTTCCGGGAGACCCCATCCACCAGTTAAAAGTTATTTGTGGATCGGTCCTTGTAAAAACAAAACTGTCGAAATTTTTGCCGTTATAATAGTCGCCCTTAAATGCACCCGTTGGGATGTCGTCAGCAGAAACCAATTTCGTCTGACTGAAACCCAAAACCAAAGCGCTGAAAAGATAAAAAAAGATCTTCATAACTGCCGTATTATACCTTTTATCTTTGTCATAGCTCAAGTGTCTTAGCAAGGAATAATCCGTTAAGACTTCGTGTACTATTTTTTAGAACATTAAAAAAAAGAGGAGGAATGTTTACTTAGATTTTTTTAAGTTGTATAAAGGAAGGATTTTTAGATCTTATAAACTCACTTTACAAGCATTCCTTAAAAGTAACCACCTTTGATATTTTAATATTTGTGTACATAATAATATACCAAATTATAGAAATAACAGCATATGAGTACATTTACTGATCTATTTATAGATATAAAATACCTAAAATTGACCTATTGAAGGATTTGCGATTAATCACGCAGTGAAAACCCATAATAACAACGCATATTATGCCGAATATATAAAACTTGCAATCTTTCAGCTGTCAAGCTATCGTAAATTATGCCTGCCAAAGATACAAACACCGAAAGTCCGATAATAAATTATTATATTATCTACAACCGAACAATCGAAAATTTAAATCTTTTTTCGGATCTGGACGATTACCAAACCTTCTTGTCGTTTCTCGAAGAATATCTAAATCCTCAACAAAGCAAAGACAAGCTCAAGAAAAACTTTTCAATAAATGGGCGTGAGTTTAAAGGTGTCCCCCACCAACCAAAGAACTTCTTCAGTCAAGTCGAATTAGTAGCATATAACCTCATGCCAAACCACTTCCACATAATTATCGCCGTAAGATCACCTAAATCTGTGGAGAAGTTCATCAGATCACTCTGTACCCGATACGCTATTTATTTCAACAAGAAATACAACCGAAGCGGTTCTTTATTTATCGGGCCGTACAAATCAAACAAACTAACCAGTGAACAAGAGCTTTTATATCTCACACGGCACTTACATCGTGAAGTAGATAAAGAAATTAACTCGCAAGACACCCAAAACAACTTTTCATCATATGGACAATATACAGAAACTCATCCGGTAGAATGGGTCAAGGTAGCTTATCCGCTTCAACTATTTAATAAACTACAAAATAGCGGCAAAATTCCGGGTATCACCAGCTATGCAAGTTTTGTTGAAAGCACGGTTTTAAATGACATTGAAACACAAATCATTGATAGTTTATTAACGGAACCAAAACCAACTCCAAACCAGACACAGCCACAAATTGAAGAGCAACAAGATCCATCTCAGCAACCTGAAGTACAAACTGAAACTGTCCTAATACCAGAAGATAAAACCCCTGAAATACAAGCAGTACAAAAACCAGAATCAAGGTTGAAAGCACCCGCCTTCGCCACAGCTTCAGTAATCACATTTATTCTGTTGTTTAGCCTCGGAATGAACAATATTAATTCGTCAGCCAATTCAAATTCTACACTTGTGACAAATCCGCAACCCTCACCTGAAGTTGCCGGTAGTGAAACGGTAGTTGAGGACATCGAGCAACTACTTCCGACACTAACTCCTACCCAAGAAGTTAGTCCTACTCAAAAGGAGAGTGAACTTTCGGTTGATGGAGCTCATGACCAAACAAGCGCTACCCAATCAGCGATCATTACCCCAACGCCGGAACCGCTGGGTTACATCAAAATTACGATCTCTGATGGGTCTCAAGCTGTAAATCTTCGCACAGCTCCGACAACTGGATCTGAAAGCGTTGGTACGGCCAAGGACGGAGAACAATATGAGTACAGCAGTTTCCGGGCAGGCTGGTATGAAATCAAAATAGACAGCGGTACATATGCTTACATTTCAAGTCGCTACGCAACAGTATCAAATCAAGGGGGGAATAATTTATGAAGAAAATTCTATACTACACCGGTTTTATTGGTACAGCTACACTAAACTTTTGGACATTTATAAGCTCACAATCGTACTATCAGCTTGGAGTTGCAGTTGTCTTTTACTTGGTTCTGGTTTACTATGCCTACAGATTATTTATCCATAAGAAAAAGGTACCGGTTACTGCAATGCTACAAGCACCTGCCGTAGCTAATCCCAATTCCACCCAATCTCAAAATACAACTGCAAAAGAGAAAGGCGAAAAACAAGATTTAACGGTAATAGATATTGACAAGAGAGCATTTCTGAAACTGATCGGGGCAACTGGCATCTCATTCTTTCTGCTGTCTCTATTAAACAGAAAAATCGGTACACCTCTGCTCGGTGGAGGTACGGGTTTCGGAGTAACGGCAATTGAGAATACATCCGGTCAAAAGATTGATCCTGCGCAACGCCAGCCAACGGACAGTTATTTAATTTCTGAAATTGATGATGGTCAGATTACCTATTATGGATTTACTAATCCGCAAGGTGAATGGTTTATTATGCGGGAAGATACGGAAAACGGTACTTTTCGCTACGCCAAAGGCGATCCTAATTTCCAAATTAATTGGGAAAACAGGGAAACCCTCAACTACGATTATTATTATAACGTCTTCAAATAAATTGTGGCAGCAATTCCGCCTTTGACCGTGGACTTATCATGCCTTTATGCTCTTGTTATGCACAAATATAATGGAGCCAACCGAAATGCAACTTATTAACAAAAGCACAAGAAATTGTCGCAGATGAAAAGTTGCAGTATGTATTAATATTTTTTGATTGGAGGTATTAACAATAAGTAACCAATTTTGGGCACTCAATGTAACTGGAACATATGCTATATATCTTCCTTCTGATTTTAATCTCCCCGCAACACGTATATTCAGCGATTTCACCAATTCCTCATCCAACGCTGGACCACCATTTTCGTACAAAACTCGGCCGTTTTCATCGATTAAATACACGTTCGTGGAGTTGTCTATCTTCATCATGTTCAGATATTCTTGTGTGAGGGGCCTAAGCAAAACCGATGTGGTAACAACTCCCTGAAAAGTTCCGTTCATAAATATTGGTGAAGCGATTGGTACGATGGTTTGATCTTTACTTGCCCCCAACCTACTAATTACAGGGTTGCCTACAAAATAATTTCCAGAACGATCCTGACTCTTTGCCCAAATAAAATAATCCCTGTCGGCAACAGATGTACCAATTGAGTGTGTACCTAAAATATTTGAATTATTTCTCACAACACCCTTACTGTCGACTAAAACAACACCTGCAATAACACCCCCGGCACGCCAATTTGAAACATAATCGTCCAAAACCCGTTCAGACAAATTACTGCCAACTTTTATATCATTTGATTGCGCAATGATGGTAATAGAATTTCCTACGGCTTTTACAAATGATTTTATATTGCTCGCTTCCGCTCTGGCGATTGTTAATTCCTGATCGAAGACGTTTGTCTCAATCGAACTTCTTATTACACGTCCGGTGATCAAATAAAAAACG
>Ga0209518_1003719_pt1 | contig 12880 bp, 13 predicted proteins | sample RifGroB1_FD_183993 | JGI IMG/M metagenome (GOLD analysis project Ga0209518, IMG submission 183993) | Groundwater microbial communities from Rifle, Colorado, USA - Groundwater B1 (SPAdes) (version 2) | ecosystem: Environmental > Aquatic > Deep subsurface > Groundwater | place: Rifle, Colorado... | reverse complement strand
ATCTCGACGCTAATTCATAGCCCATGTAATCAATGCTATATGGAAGTATCTTTTTTTGAGGTAATAAATATTTTAATATCCCTGCAACATAAACACATTCTGTATCTGAATTTGCAAATTTTGCTAACGACAATAAGGCCATTAACTGATTTTGAGCAGAAGAAAAAATAAGAGTTCTATCACTTAATCTTTTTCCAATTTCTCTAGCTATTATTAATCTAACTCTTGAAGAAATATCATCTTGCCATAAACTTTCCACAACCCCTGCTTCTTTTGTTGAAAAGAGTTCTCCAATTAAATCCATTTTTTATTAAAAATAATCTTATTAAAAAGAATTATGATAATCTAAAATATACTTTCATTCCCCATTTTCATCTTCCTGCACTCTGACTAAATCAGTTACAGAATCACCTTGCTGAAGTTTTACAATTCTCACGCCTTGAGTTGCGCGTCCCATAACTCGAATATCCTTCAAAGAAGTTCTAATCACAATTCCTTTTGACGTCGTAATAATAACGCCATCCTTCGGATTTACAGAAACAGTTGTTACAACATTTCCAGTTTTTTCAGAAACCTTCAGATTAATAACTCCTCTTCCTGCGCGTGCAGTTTTCCTGTAATCTGCAACAGCAGTTCTTTTTCCATAGCCCTTTTCTGTAATTGTTAAAACAGCGTCGGACTTCAAAACCTCCATACTTACAACAACATCGCCGTCGTGAAGTTTTATTCCATTAACCCCATAACTTGCTCTTCCCATCTCGCGAACATCATCTGAATTAAATCTTATTGCAGTTCCTTTTCTCGTCGCCAACAAAATTTCCTGCGACTTTTTTACAACCTCAACACCGACGAGAAAATCAGAATTATCTGGCGGAAGATTTATCGCGCGAACTCCAGACGCTCTTGGTTTTGAAAAATATTTTAAAGAAATTTTCTTGACAACTCCTTTTTTCGTCGCCATAAATAAAGAATCATCAAAAGAATTTACTGAAATTACATTCGTGATATTTTCGTCTTTCAAATTCAACATGTTGATAATTGCTTTTCCTTTGCTGTATTTTTCTGCTTCAGGAATATCATAGGCCTTTAACCATAAGACCCTTCCTCTCGTCGTGAAAAACATTAAGTAGTTGTGCGTTGAACAAGAAATTAATTGTTTTGTAAAATCGCCTGTTGCGAGATTGCTTCCGATAACTCCTTTGCCTCCGCGTTTTTGTTCGCGATAAGATTGCACATCCATTCTTTTGCAATAACCCTTATCAGTAATTGTGACAACAACATCTTTTTTCTGAACCAGATCTTTTTCATTAATTTCTTTTATATTTTTCAAAATAGTTGTTCTTCTCGCGTCGCCATAAGTATTTTTCAATTCATTAACTTCTTTTGCGATTATTTTTAAAATTTCTTTTATGTCTGCTAAAATTTTTTTGTAATTTTCAATTGCTTTATTTAATTCTTCGTGCTCTTTATTTAGTTTGTCTCTTTCAAGAGAAGTTAATTGTTGAAGTTTGGTTTCAAGAACTGCTTGGCCTTGTCTTTTTGAAAGATTAAATTTTTTCATTAAATTTTCAAGCGCCTCTGCAGTAGATTTTGATTTTTTAATTAGAGAAATAACTTCGTCAATATTTTTTAAAGCAATTAGCAAGCCCTCAACAATTTCCTGTCGCTCTTCTGCTTTTTTCAAATCATATTTTGTTCTTTTTGTTATAACTAATTTTCTGTATTTAACATAATTGTCAAGAACTTCTTTCAAACCCAAAATTCGCGGTTGCCCGTCGACAAGCGCCAAAAAATTCACGCCAAAACTATCTTGCAGTCGCGTGTATTTGTAAAGAGAATTAATTACAAATTTTGAGTTCGCGGATTTTTTCAATTCAATCACAATTCTTATTTTTCCTTTTGAACTTTCGTCGCGTAAATCAGAAATATCTTTTATTTTTTTCTTTTGAATTAAGTCCGCAATTTGCTGAACCAAACTTGACTTGTTTAGCATGTAAGGAATTTCTGTGATAATAATCATTTCTTTATTTTTTATTGTCTCTGTAGAAACTTTTCCGCGCATTATTAATTTTCCTCTTCCTGTTTTATAAAGTTCGAGCATATCGCCTGAAACACTTCCGCCTGTTGGAAAATCAGGACCTAAAACAATTTCGCAAAGTTCTTCTGTTTTTATTTCTGGATTTTTTATGTTCGCAATAATCGCGTCGCAGACCTCTGTTAAATTATGCGGAGGAATATTTGTAGCCATGCCGACAGCAATTCCTGTTGCGCCGTTCAACATCAGCGTCGGTAATTTTCCTGGAAGCAAAAGCGGTTCTTTTAAAGAGTTGTCAAAGTTAGGAATAAATCCAACTGTTTCTTTGTCAATGTCTTGCAAAAGTTCTTGAGAAATTTGCGTGAGTTTTGCTTCTGTATTGTGACTGATAAATCCGTTTGAAATAAAAGAATGACAACCACTATTTACTTTTATTGAATAAACTTTTTGTTCTCCTGTATTTTCAATGCAAACAATTTTGTCAAATAAATATTGATAGGTTAAAAGATATTCAAATAAAGAATTAATTTTTAATTTGGTTTTCTGAGAAAGAATCTGAATTATTTTTCCTGAATTTTTTGACATGTTTTCATATCTATCAAAATTATTTTTAGAAATAAATTCACTGCTTCCAATTTTTCTTATATAGTCAGATAAAAACGGAACAAAGTCCCTTGCCGAATAATCTTTTTTATAAGCCGATAATAAAAATTCCAATGCGAATTTTTTTCTTTTTGAAATAAATCCAATCTCTTTGTAAAATCTCAAGAAATTTCTTTTTTCTCTTATCTGAAGTAGATATAAATTTTTGTATTTGTCAAATCTTTTAAATGAACTTATTCCATATCTAAGAAGAACGATTTGCAGTTTGCTAATTATTTTTTCGCTTGTAGAACATAATCTTATTTCTTTAATTTTTTTTCCGTAACCCAAACTTCCTTCACCTTCGTAAAATGCGCGAATAAATTCAGATAAAATTTCTTTAGGAGATTGTAAAAGCAGTTCAGGAATTTCTTTTTCTTTTGACTTAACAGAAAAAAATCCAATGTTTCTTAAAAATTCTAAAGTATATCTGCAATGACATTCCAATCTCCAATAATTTTTTTTGCCATATGAAGAAGGTTTTCTTAGAAAATTGTGAAGTCGGCTATCCGGAAAAACTTGTTTCCATTTTTCTTCAAATAATTTAATCCATTCTTTATCCGTATTGCAGAATTCAATTTTATTTTTATTTGAAAAACTTCCTTCTGCTAATAAAGAGCCGAGCAAAAATGCGAGATTTTTATTTAATGTCTTGGGTAAAATTCTTTTTTTAGTTTTTTTGCTTTTTATCGACGGGAATTTATTTTCCAATGAAATTTCTTTTTCAGGCCAGAATTCATCTTGCAATCTGTCCAAGACAACAAAGTCCCCATTCTGAATTTGTTCTAATGTTTTCCAGATAAAAATTGGTTTTCCAAACTCATCAGAAGTTAAAATTAAAACAGGATGATTGTAACTTCCAGTTAATTTAAATCCTTTATCTGTTGTGATAGTTTTTGTTTCATGAATTCCAGAATTAAACCATTTGCTTGCAATATTTATTTTTTTATCTTTGGATAAAATTTTTAAATCAATATTTTCTTTGTCTGAAATTTCATTGATTTTTTTCAATCCTTTTTCTGTAACAACTAATGTATCTCCTGCAACGCAATATCGATAAGCCGCAGGCGGATCTCCGTCGATACTTCCAAAATTTCCTTGCCCAAAAACTAAAGGATATCTTAAAGAAAAATCCTGCGCCATTCTGACTAATGCGTCGTAGACCGCGCTGTCGCCGTGCGGATGAAACTTGCCAATAACATCTCCGACAATTCTCGCTGATTTTTTTGTTTGTGTCTCAGGTTTCAAACCCATCTGTCTCATTGCAAAAAGAATTCTTCTCTGAACTGGTTTCATCCCATCTTCAATTGAAGGAATCGCACGCGAAACAATTACACTCATTGCGTAATCAAGATAGGACTTTTGTGCTTCTGCTGAAATTTCCGTCGGTATCACCCCTTTTTCTAATTCTTTTTCACTTTCTTTAAAAATCTCGCAAGCATCTTTTGGTTCTTCAACTTTTATTTCTTCTTTTTCAATTTCAGTTTCCTCTTTTTCTAAATTTTCAGTTTCCTTTTCTGAATTTTCTATTTCTTCGTCGGGAAAATCTTTTGGGGTCATTTTTTATTTTTTATTTTTTTAGTTGATTTAATTAATAAATCTATAAAAATTATAGCTAAAAGAATTAAAATAAAATAAAAAAATATTCCTTTTAACCCATATAAACAAGAAGATTTTACCAAAATCCCTAAAAGAGAATTGTCATTGATCAAATTACAATCAGTTGAATTTGTTTCATTATTTACTGGCAAGATTGCAAAGCTTGAGAGAATACTAAACGCAAAAAATAAAACCCCCATTATAAAAAAAATTATTTCAATTTTAGTTAATTTATTATTCATCTTCCCCTCCCATTTCCTCGTCGTCAAATTCATCATTTTCATAATTTATTATAAATTTATTTTCCTCATCTAAATCAAATTCAACTTGGTGTTTTGTTTCGCGCAACTCCAAAAGTTTTGAAATTAATTCTTCAATGTCGGAATCGTTTAAACCAAATTCTAAAATATCTATTTCAATTTCTTCAAAACTTCCGTGATTATGACACTCGCATTTTTCATCGTCACACTCTTCATCTTCACAATCACATTCTTCAAATTCATCTTCGTCGTCAAGAACTTTTGAATTTCTTGCTGTTCCAACTATTTCATAAACTTTTTTGTCATCATCAAAATTATTTTTCATTTTATTTTTTATGCTACCTCCTCACCTTTCTCGTCAAGATATTTCATAAAGTCCTCTTCATTTAATTCTTTTTCCACAACATCTTCTCCAACCCATTTACATTTTCTGCATTTCCATTCACTTCCAGTATTACTTTCTTCTTCTGAATCAATTCCGCTCAAAACCACTCCGATATCGTCGCTGTTGCATTCCGGACAAGTTTTTATTTTAAAAGTTTTTCCTGATTTTTTTTCTTTTGAAATTCCTTTTGATTTGTTTTCTACTGAGTTTATTTTTTGCAATGAAGTAGAAAATCCTAAAGAATTTTTTTCTTGAAAATTCTTTTTATTGTATTCTTCAATTGAATCATAACCATGTAAAATCCATTCAGGTGTTGCGAGTTTTGACTTTTTGGGCATTTTAAATTTTTTCTCCATAACTGCAAAGCACGACATCGGGTTCTTCAATCCCTTGAAAAAAATCACAAACGCAAATATTTTTTTCTGCGCATTTGTGTTCTTGTTTATCGTCACTACTCCACGGACATTTGTCTTGCTTCCAGTTTATTTTTTTATTCTCTACTGAGTTTGATGCTTTGTTGCCTGATTGTGACGAAGTAGAGAATCCTAAAGAATTTTTTAAAAAATTCTTTTTATTATTTATTAAATCAATATCCATATTCGCGCCTTTGAGTTTTTTTAATCTCATTTTAAACATCAAAAATTGGAAATTTTTGTGGCTTGAAAATTCATTGAATTTTCAAATATCCAAATTCGCCTCCTTTGCGTTTTCTGCTATGAAGTCCTTTCTGCCTTGAACATCGTCGCCCATCAACATTGCGAAAACTCTGTCTGCTTCAACAGCGTCTTCAATATAAATTTTTTTAATTTTTCTCGTCTTAGGATTCATAGTTGTATCCCAAAGTTGAGTCGAAGACATTTCCCCCAAACCCTTAAATCTTGTAACTCCCCCTTCTTTTATATTTAATTTTTCATTTAATTTTTTTAATTCCTCGTCTGTATAAACATAATAGTCCTTATTTTTTCTAACTCTGTAAAGTGGCGGAAGTGCGACATAAATATTTCCGTTTTCAATTAACTGAGGCATAAATCTAAAAAATAAAGTCAGCAACAAAGTTTTAATGTGTTCTCCGTCAACATCTGCATCGCTCATGATAATTACTTTGCTATATCTCAAATCATCTAATTTAAATTCTTCTCCAACTCCTGTTCCAATTGCAGTAATCAAATTTGCGATTTCTTCCGACGACAAGACCTTTGACGGGCTTGCTTTTTCCACATTTAAAATTTTTCCTCTCAAGGGAAGTATCGCCTGAATTTCTTTATTGCGTGCTTGCTTTGCTGAGCCCCCTGCGCTTTCACCTTCAACAATATAAAGTTCTGTGTCATCGGATTTTTTGTTAGAACAATCTGCTAATTTTCCTGGAAGCCCGCCAAGTGAAAACGCGTTTTTTCTTCTAACTAAGTCCTTTGCTTTTTTTGCAGCAAGCCGAGCTTTTGCAGAGTCCAAGGCCTTTTGCGAAATTCTTTTTGCTATCGCGGGATTTTCTTCAAAATATTCTGCAAGCGCGCTTGTGACAATTGAATCAACATAGCCCTTTAATTCAGAATTTCCTAATTTTGTTTTTGTTTGTCCTTCAAACTGCGGTTCTGGAATTTTCACACTCACGATTGAAGTCAAACCCTCGCGAGTATCCTCGCCCATTAAACTTTCTGTTTTTAACATTCCTGTTTTTTTTACATAATCATTTATCACCCTTGTCAACGCAGTTTTGAAACCCGAGACATGAGTTCCGCCCTCGACAGTGTTAATTGTATTTACAAATCCGAAAATATTTTCTTGATAACCTTCATTGTATTGAATCGCGATCTCAACAACGGTTCTGTCTGATTCCCTTTTGAAATATATTGGCTTGTGCAAGACCTCTTTTGATTTGTTCGCCCATTTTACAAATTCAATTAATCCGCCTGCTGCAAAAAATTCTTCTCTTTGATTTTTTTCCTCGTCGAATAAATGCAATTTTAATCCTGCGTTAAGAAATGCAATTTCTCTGAAACGATTTTCCAAAATCTTGTAATCAAAAGTTGTCACAGTCATTATTTCTGAGTCAGGCCAGAAAATTACTTTTGTTCCTGTTTCGTTTTTTTCGCATTTGCCGATGATTTTTAATTTTGTCTGTGGGACTCCGCGAGAATATTCTTGTTCGTAAATATTTCCGTCGCGTTTTACTTGGACAATTAATTTTTTTGAAAGCGCGTTTACGCAAGAAACTCCGACACCATGCAAACCTCCAGAAATTGCATAGGACTTTTTATCAAATTTTCCTCCTGCGTGAAGTTTTGTCAAAGCAATTTCAACTGCTGGTTTTTTGTAAATCGGATGAATGTCAACGGGAATTCCTCGTCCATTGTCTTCTACTTCAACGCTTCCGTTTTTCTTTATTATTATTTTTATATCTGTACAATATCCTGCGAGAGCTTCGTCAACTGAGTTATCAACAACTTCATAAACAAGATGATGCAGACCTTCTTTTCCTGTTGAACCAATATACATTGCAGGTCTTTTTCTCACCCCCTCCAAACCTTCCAAAACCTTTATTGAACTTGCGTCGTAATCTGTTTTGTCCATCTTAATTTGATCAGAATTTTGATCTCTTATATAAAATTTGCTTTGGTTTATAAATCTTATGACAAGAAAAAACCTATTTTACCGACGACAAAAGTATTATTAAGAAAAATAAATTTTGAAAACCTCTTAGGTTTTTTTGTGATATCCATCGGAGGCATAAAAAAGATATCACTTACATGCACAGAAAAGGAGGGGTTACTGTAAGGGGAACCAAAGGTGCCCCTCACTCTTCCTCAAAATCAAAAATTTCTTTTTGTCTGTCAATTTTTGGCGGAATATTGCCGTGAGCAGGGCAGATATTTTTGTATTCGCACCAGTTGCACAGCATTGATTTTTGCGCAGGAAATTCTGTTGTCGCCTCAATTTCTTCAATCAATTTTATAGTTTCTTTTTTCAGTTTTTCAAGTTCTTGGTCAGTTCTTCGCGAGCAAACTTTTTTATCTTTTCCAAAAATTTCTTTTATCGCGATTGCATAAAGTCCGAGCTGTCGGTCTGAATTTATTTTTTCGCTCGTCGGCAAAGTCCCGCTGGTTTTGTAGTCGTGAATTTCATACTCCTCTGTTTTTGGGTTATAAGCCAGTCTATCAATAAATCCCAGAATCGCAAAATTTTTTTCCTTGTCTAAAACAATTTCAATTTTTTTCTCAAGTTCAATTGTGTTGTCTGCAAAAGGATAATTTGTGGTGTAATAATCTAAAAGAAATTTTATTCCTTTATTGAAATAATCCTGCGGATTAAGATGGTCTTTCACGACGACAATGTCTGGATTAAACATTCTTCTCCAGATTTCAGTGTAATAAACAATTAAGTCATCAATAATCGGAATATTTTTTTCTTTTACTTTTTTGTAAAGCCATTCAAGGGATTCGTGCGCGCATTTTCCCAAAAGCGACTCAATTGTTTCTTCAACATCTGGAACATATTTATCAATATATTTGAATTTGAATTTTATTTTGCATTGTTCAAAAGAGCTGAGACGAGAATGCGAGTAAACCTTTTTTTTATTCATCAGAAAGTTTAATTTAAGGAGTATTTAAAATTGTTTTGTCACTGGTTTTTTAATATCCAAAAAACTTCCCTTTACTAAAGATCAATCTATTTCGCTAACTAATTTCTCTTGAAGATTTTCAGTAGACATACAACCAAAATATGTTCCGCAACAAATAGTAAGAATTAATGTGACCTCTCCTAATTTTGAATACCCTATTTTTTCTGAAGTACCCCCTGTATTTTAATTCGCTTCTCTTCTGTCCAATTCATTTTGAATTATTGTCAGAGTTTGCGAAGCAAAATACATCTGTTGTCCGACGCTGATTTTTTTAATTCCTAATTTTTTTAATTTTTTTAATTTTTCTTTTGGAATTCCGTCTTGGTCTCCAATTAAAAAAACTGCGTTCTTCAAGTCCTCTGTTTTTATTTTGCGAATGTCTTCGCCTGACTTTTCCATTATAAAAATTTCTTTTCCTGCCTCTTGAAGTTCTTCAATTAATTTTTCAATAGATTTTTTTTCAATCCAATAGCCAGGAGACATTTCATTTTTTTCTCCGCGTTTGTATTTGTAAAGCATTTTTTTTATCAAACTTCCGACGTCTTTTTTGCTGATGTCAATTTTACTTTCTGTTTCAACTGAAAAATTTTTTCCTGGAAATAATTCTAAATGTTTTGGCGGGTCTGGGGCTCCATCAAAGACAAGATGCAATTTTACATTTTCGCGCGTGTGATGAGAAACAAAAAAGGCCATTATTGTAATTTGACATGCGATGTCCATTCGTCCGGCTTTCATCAAATCTGTCAAGTCAAAATTTCCAGTTGTTCTCGCGTGTTTAGAATAATAAATAAATTCTCGCATAAATAAAATAAATAAGAGGGGGTTATAAATTTATTCAATTTAATTTAATCATCAAATATTTAAACGTAAAAAATTTTATAATTATTAAACAAAGGGGAATGAACAGTTTAAATGTAAAAATCATAATTGAATTCCCCGCAAGAAATCCGTCTGTTTTAACGGACGGATGAATTGCGTCGCCGAACAATAAATATTTATTTCTAAAATTCTTTGTAAAAATAGAGCCGAGATACTCGGCTCTTGAAAGTCAAACTTAGTTGGAACTTTCTAAAACTAAATAAACTTTTCGGAGAAAAAATGGAACAACAAATTTGTCTTGGCGGGAGCCATGTAAAAATTGAAATACAACAATACAAATCTTATGGAAGCTCTGTTGGGAATAATCTAAAATTTATTCAGATTGCAACCAAATACAGATACCAAATGATGCAACATCCAAAGTTGAAAACTTTTTGCATAAATCAAAATTAAAATAAAAGATATATTTTTACAAACTTCTCAAAAAGAATTATAGTAAACGATATAAAAATTGAGCAAAAGGTATGACCTTTCCTATCTATCCAAGGCATAACTGCTCAACGGACAATGTCTTTGACTATATCAGAAAGTTTAAAAGAATATTGGGAGAAACAGCCATTTAATCGCAATGTGCTCAATTATTTATGTCCGTGAGTATATCTATACTAAAAAATCTGTCTCTTAAATATCTTCAAGAAAAAAATAATTAATAAAATCATAAAAAAAGATAAACTAATTACTCCCGCAATCAACGCCAAAGTGAAAAGAATAATTACCGGATAAATCTGATATCCGATGGAAAAAACAACAAATGCGATAAAAGAGATAATTAAATTTTTCAACACTTTTTTTAATTTAGAAATTTTTATTTCCAATTTACTTTCTGTTTCTATTTTATTTTTTATAATTTTTCTTTTTGAATTTTTTTTCTTCATTTTGTTTTATTCTGGTTTTCCCAGTTTAATTTCATCGCATTTGAGGTAATTGTCTTGAGGTTTACAAAGGCAGTTCCGAGCCATGAAAAATAAATTTTTGTAGCAGTCATAATTCCTGAAATAGAGTTGAAATTTACCTCTTTATCTTTAAGAACAAATGCACCAGTTAGATAAATAAAAACAAGGAGGGCGATGAAAAAAATCGCGAGAGCTTTGTGTTTAAATTTTTGAACTTCAATGTATACCCAAATACCGACGAGAAGTAAACTTACTATAAATAATATCACCCCAATCATAATATATAAAAATAATCTTAGTATAAAAATGTTTTGTTGATGTTAAGATTTGGCAGTGGACTTAACACAAATAGAAGAAATAAAAAGAGGAAAAACTATTGACCATCAAACATTAACAGATAAAACAAGCGGGTTAATGGGTCTTGCTTGTTCTTTGTTGGGAATGAGAAAATATTCTGGAAGAGTAGAATAATAATTTTCCGTCGTAAATTACTATAAATTTAAAAATAAATAATTGTTTTTTAATTCAAAGCCCTATAGTACAGCGGTCAAGTATACGAGACTCTGACTCTCGCGACCCAGGTTCGAATCCTGGTGGGGCTATTAAAAAACTGAAAATAATCTCAGGATGAGAACCTGAAGGTTCGAATGCTTCAAAAGTATCGTCTTTTGAAGCCACCAAAATTTCGTTAGAAATTTTTAGTGCCTGGTGGGGCTATTAAAAAACTGAAAATAATCTCAGGATGAGAACCTGAAGGTTCGAATGCTTCAAAAGTATCGTCTTTTGAAGCCACCAAAATTTCGTTAGAAATTTTTAGTGCCTGGTGGGGGGATTAAATATTTAAATTAAAATGAAAATAAAATTTGAAAAATTAAAAAATAAAAAACCAGAATTTTTTCTTGATAAAATTTTTATTTATCCAACAGATACAATTTATGGAATCGGCTGCGATGCTGAAAACGAATTTCTCGTTGAAAAAATCAGAAAAATAAAAAGAAGGGACACAAAACCTTTTTCGGTTATCGCGCCAAGCATAGAATGGATTTTAAAAAATTGCGAGACAACTAAAGATGAAATTGAAAAGTTTTTGCCAGGAGCTTACACCTTAATTTTGAAAAAGAAAGATAAAAATTTTCTGTCAAAAGTTTCTGAAAATGAATTTTTAGGGGTGAGAATTCCGTTGCATCCTATAACGGAAATTTTACAAAAAACTGGAAAACCAATTGTTACAACTTCTGTAAATTTTTCTGAAGAGCCATTTGTAACTGACTTAAAAAAATCCCAGAAGAAATAAAAAAAGAAATTGACTTTATCGTCGCTTATGGGGTTATTTCTGGAACTCCTTCAAAAATCGTCAAAGACGGAAAAATTTTAGAAAGATAATTATCCTTTGTTTTTATTTTCAAAATTAATTATGTTTTTGATGACCCCTTCTTTTTCATAATCAAATAAAAGAACATGATTGGATTTTTCAAACAGGACTAATTCTTTATTTTCAGAAGAAATTTTACCGAACAAGATTTTTGACCCTAGAATATCTGCAGTATCATCTTTTTTAGAATGTTGAATTAAAATACTTTCGTTAATTTTTTTTGAATCGTCGAGAGTTTTTTCTAAAAATTCTTCGGAATTTTTAACTGGAAGCAAAACAAAATTCCAATAAGAAAAATATTCTTCCAAAAATTCTTCGGAATTTATTTGGGCAATTTTTAATTTTTTTGTATAAATAACTTTATCTGCAAATAAATTTATGTAAAAAGAATAATCAAAAATCTTGAAAAGATTTTGCTTTGGAAAAAAATATGGAGAGATTAAATAAATATTTTTAACTTTTTTATTTTCAGCAAGTTTTGTTGCAAGAGCCCCACCAAAAGAAAACCCGACGACATTTACACTTAGACATTCTTTTTCCAATGAATCAAAAATTTTTTCAATTTGTAAATACCAATCCTCTAAGGTTAAATTTAAGAGATGGCTTGGAACTTCTCCATGTCCGATTAATCTTGGGATGTAAATATAATCAGAAAAATTTTGACTAATTTTTTCTCCGAGAGATTTTAAATCACCCGGGCCAGAAGAATATCCGTGAATCATCAGCCAGCAATTTTCTTTACTTCCATTAATAATTATCTCGTCTGCACCGACGACAATTCCGTTTTTGTCTCTTGTCCAGTATGCAGAATCTCTTTCATCAATTTTTTTGTGAGAAAAAAATCCGGTTTTAGAATCTAAAAAAAATATTGCAAGAAATAAAAATAGAATAAATCCGATTGCAAAATATTTTTTTACAGACCAGAAATTAGTTTTAAATTTTTTATTCTTCATCATTCTTTTATTATTTTAATATGACAATGTTTTTAAGCTTTTTATGGATTATTAGTAAAATCGTTCTACTCTCGACTTCACATTTATGGATTATTAGTGAAATTGCTCGCCTTCATCGAAGTGTAGGATACTGTCAACTTAACAATCCCTAAACACCTTTGACAAATTTTATCAAACCCAATAATTTATTTCTTCTCAAATCCAGATTTATCTCTGCTATTTCTGACGGAGTTTTTCCTTTCAGTT
>Ga0209518_1003717_pt1 | contig 12884 bp, 23 predicted proteins | sample RifGroB1_FD_183993 | JGI IMG/M metagenome (GOLD analysis project Ga0209518, IMG submission 183993) | Groundwater microbial communities from Rifle, Colorado, USA - Groundwater B1 (SPAdes) (version 2) | ecosystem: Environmental > Aquatic > Deep subsurface > Groundwater | place: Rifle, Colorado... | reverse complement strand
CCAGCAGCGCATCCGGCATCTCGTGGGTGAGCGAACCGATCCCCTGAAGCTTCCCGCCTTGGTGCGCCACGTCGAACATCGGGCGATCGGTGGCTATGTCCGCGATGTCTCCGATGGGCCGAAGCGATTCACGACCGTCGACGAACTGGACGCGCTGCTGGCGCAGTGCGGGCTCAAGAGCAAACCCTATGAGGGGCCGAAACAATGAATGACCGTGAGCATGATCGCACGACACTCCGGGAAGTGGCCCAAGTCGTCACCGTGGCGGTGACCGTGGCCGCGGTGATTTGGTGGGTATGGTATCGCTGATGGCGGGCGGCGGCGAATGAGGCCATTGCTTGCCCTGCGTCGTGAGACGCGAGCCCAGACGGAAGCCCGAGTGGCCCGGGAGTGGACCGGCTGTGAACCGTGGGACCAGAAAGAGGAACCGATGACGGCGACGTTGAAGTTGTATGAGCTGGCCGACGCCTACGAGCGGATTGCCGAGGCGTTGATCGAGAACGGCGGCGAACTCACAGCCGAACTCGCCGTGGATCTAGACGCGATCGAGGGTGCCTTCGAGGCGAAAGTCGAACGAGTGGCCCTGTACGTCCGCAACCTGCTGGCGACGGCTGATGCGGCCGACGCGGAAGCCGCCCGGTTAGCGGTGCTAGCCCGCAGCCGCCGGCAGGCGGCGGATGGCTTGAAGGGCTACCTGATGGCGCAACTTGATCGGGTCGAGAAGCCCAAGGTGGAGACGCCCTTGATCGTGGTGCGGATTCAGAAGAACAGCCGCCCCTCGATTCAGTGGCCCGATACGTTACCGATCCCGGAGGGCTACCAGCGGGTGACGGTGAGCCTCGACGGGCAGAAGGCGTACTCGGACTGGAAGGCGGGCACGTTGCCCAGCGGCTTCGTGGTTGAGCAGGGTCGCCATCTTCGGATCTCGTAACGACAGGAGGGAACGAAACACCATGACACAACGCCCTGATCCCACAACCGCCCGCGATACGGGGGGCGGGTTTGAGCCCCACTCCGAAGGGCAGTTCGGCATGATTTGCGTGGACGTGGTGAATCTCGGGACGAACGTCGAGCAGTTCCCGGGGAACGATCCCCGTGAAGTGGACAAGGTCGCGCTCGTATTCGCCAGCGGGGAAACGCAAGGGGCGGAGAATGAACTGACCCTGGTGACGGTAGAGATGACCAACTCGATGAACGAGAAGGCCAATCTCCGAAAGTTCCTGGAGTCATGGCGTGGGAAGTCCTACACCGCGCAGCAAGCAGAGGCTGGTGTCCCACTCCACAAACTCCAGGCCCAGGTCGGGTTGCTTTCCGTCGAGCACATCACCACGAAGCGGGGTCGCAAGTTCGCCAAGGTGCGCTCCATCTCGCCATTGCCAAAGGCGATGGAGTCGCCTGACGCTCTGGTGTTGGAGGGCTACGAGCGGCCGAAGTTTCTGGAAGACAAGAAGACGCAATACGCCGACGCGCTAGCGCGGCATCGCAAAGAGACGCGCCGGCCGGTGGATGATGGCATTCCGATTGGCGACGAGCCGGGCGATGAGGATGACGATTTACCCTTCTAGGGTGAGCAGCGGCGTGCTGGGGATGCACTCCATCACCGAACTTCATCGGTGGGAGCCCCGGACAGGGCACACACCCCAGCACGCCCGCTGGTTCATTCCGGCGTACAGGGCCGACAGCGCCAACCGGGGAGCGGGGTGACGGACGCCCAACTCTACTGCGGGGACGCCCTCACGGTCCTCAAGACGCTACCTGAGGCATCGGTGCGCTGCTGCGTCACTTCGCCCCCGTACTGGCGCCAGCGCGATTACGGCATCTCGGAACAGTTGGGGCTCGAGCCGACGCCGGAGGCGTACACGGAGCGGCTGGTCGTTGTGTTCCGGGAAGTCCACCGCGTGCTCACCCCGGACGGCTCGCTCTGGTTGAACCTAGGCGATAAGTGGGCGAGCGGTGGGAACGGTGGTGGTGGCTCGTTCATGGCAGGCCGCACCGAGGCATGGGCGCACGCGAAGAACGCGAAGGGTTGGCGCTCGCCACCGGCTGGTTACAAGGACAAGGACCTGGTGGGCATCCCGTGGATGACAGCCTTTGCGCTTCGGGCCGATGGGTGGTACCTGCGGCAGTGCAATGTGTGGGCCAAGCCCAATTGTATGCCGGAATCGGTGGACGATCGTTCGACGATCTCGCACGAGTACGTGTTTCAGCTCACGAAGAGCGTGGACTACTTCTACGACAATGAGGCCGCCCATACCCCAATGGCGCCCTCGAGCGAGACGCGGCTAGCGCAGGACGTAGACGGGCAGCAGGGCTCCCTCCGAGCGAATGGCGGGGGTAAGACCAACGGTCCCATGCGTGCCGTCGCCCGTTCACGTCCCAAGGGCCCGCACGGTAGTACGCTCATGCATGGTCGCCGCACTCTCGGTGACAACCTGCCTGCGAGTGAGCGACGCCGCGACAGACAGCGAGGCCATTCCCGCCGACATCAGGGCTTCAACGAGCGATGGGATGGCATGAGCCGCGAGGAGCAGCGGGGGAATGGGGCGCGGCTCCGTTCGGTGTGGTGGATCGCACCCGCGCACTATCGGGAAGCGCACTTCGCGGTTATGCCGGAGGGCATCGCAGAACTCTGCATCCTCTGCGGCAGCGCCCCCGGAGATGTAGTGCTCGATCCCTTCGGGGGAAGCGGAACCGTCTCGCAGGTCGCCACAGGGCAGGGTCGGGGCTCCATCTACATCGACCTCAATCCCAAGTACCTAGAGCTGGCTCGCCAACGCATCGGGCCGATGCTCTGTCGGGATATGGCCGTATGAGGGAATCCGCGCAGCGCGAAATCGTCTTTGAGGCCCACGAGGCCCAACATCGCCAGCGGCTCCGGATCCTGCGGGACGCGATGGCCCTGCTCTACCGGAGCCGCCTCGTGGAGCTGGGCTTCGACCGCGCCCAGGTGAACGGCAACGACGTGCGGCGGTGGCTGGAACGGAACCCGGAATACGACATCGGCGGCAGCGCCAACTGGAGGGCCGCGGTGTTCGCGTCCAAGCTGTGGGAGTGGACCGGCCAGATGGTGGAGAGCACAGCCCCTGGTGGGCACCGGACGAAACTCCAGGCGTACCGGCTGCGGGAGGCCATGGGAAGATGGCTTGACACACCTTGACGTACATGTAGATTGGGGTTCGTGAGAACGTGGCGGGTGCGCGTGCCGTTTCCGATGCCGGATGGTGAGGCGGAGTTGACCTGTGATTGCGGCCAGGAAGCGAGGGTACCGACGAAAGGCCATGCACTGGTGGTAGCCTCTATCGGCATGGGTTTGGTGTTTGACCCGCCAAGCTTTCCACCGCCCGCCGACTTCCTCCCAGCGACGATCCAGTGTAGGCGCTGTGGTCGCATCTATGAATTCGGGCCCGATGTACGGTAAACACTTCGCGCAGACCTACACGGGCTCGATGTTCGGGGCCGGGCCGGTCGTGTTCGCCGTCTGGGGCTATGTAATCGCCAATGCCCGCCGGGACGGGACGGTTGAAGTGAACGCCCAGCTCGTGGCGGCGGCCCTGGGGGCCTCGGTGGAGGACGTTGGGAAGGCGCTCTCCTACCTCACATCACCGGACCCAACGAGTCGCAGCAAAGAACACGACGGGAAGAGGTTGTTGCCGCTGGGTGAGTTCCTGTACATCGTCCCCAACTACAAGCGGTTCAACGCGATGCGTAATGACGATGAGCGCCGAGCGTACAACCGGATCAAGCAACAGGAGTCACGCGCCAGGCGTCGCGTCAAGGTAGATGTCAGCCGCCGTCAGCCGCCGTCAGCCCCTATACCGGTACCGGTAGATATACCGGTAGAGATAAAGACTCCCCGCAAGCGGGGGGCGAGTACTGTTCCCGCCACGTCGTGGAGTGCGAAGGCCATTGACACCTGGAAAGCCTGTGCTGGTAGCCCTCCGGTAGGTCCCCTCGTCTCGGCCTTGAAGCCCGTCTACGACGAGCTTAAAGACACCGATCGACTCTGCTACGGGTTGGCCAAATGGCTCCGGGCCGGCAATGCCAAGTTTGGCCCGGCGGTGTTCGCACGGGACTGGCGGCAGTGGGTCCCCAGCGGCCAAGACGGGCTGCCCAAAGGGAACGATCTCGTCATGGCCGAGTGGCTGGCGAAGGGGGCCGATGCTCACGGACCGTGAAGGGTTCGCCGTGGCGCTCCATCGGCTCGCCGCCTTCCACAGCAAGGCGTTGGATGCGGCCACCGTGGACGACTACTGGCGGCTACTGCAACCTGAGCTAGACGACCAGCAATTCCGCCAGGCGTGTGCAGCGCTGGCAGCCGGCGATTGGTGGCCCACTCCGGCGCGAGTTCTCCGAGCGGCTCGGTTCGCTGCTCCGTTCGCGTGGCGTTCGGCCATCGGCCGGCTGTACAGCGCCGTTCGGGCGTGCGATGAGTTCGGCCCCACCGGTGGGACCACGTATCGCGCCGAGAGAGTACGCCAACAATGCGGGGATCTCGGCGCCCGCTTGTTCTCGGCCGTCGGCGGGCCCGCGGCGTTCATGCGGGCCTTCTGTGAGCCTGAGGCGGAGACCTTCCTGCGGAAAGCGTTCATGGAGGCGGCGCGGGAGCTCACGGCCGAAGAGCCCGAGGCCATCACCGCGCTGGTCGATGGGACTATGCCTGCAGCACTGCCCCGATCTCACGACGCGGTGCCGCTCCCGATAGTACGGGCGCTTTCTGATTCGCTGAGGCTGGACCGATGACCGACGCGCACCGGCGGGCGGCACCGTGATTCAGCGTCGTAAGCCTCTGCCCCGTTCGCGGAAGCGGCTCGCCCGCCGGACGCGGCCCCAGAGCAAGGGCAAGTCTCGATTCAAGGTGAGTGGCAAAGCAGACCGCGAATACCGCACATGGATACGGCGGCAGGTGTGCGCTATTCCCGCGACCGATACCTGGATGCCGAACTTCAGTCTCGGTGCCGTGATGCACGTCTGTCATGTGCGAAGCCGTGGCGCGGGCGGTACGGATCGCGCCAACCTCGTGCCGATGTGCGCAACGCACCACGCCGAGCAACACATCATGGGGATACGCACGTTCGAGAAGCGGCATAGCGTGAACCTCAAACAGATGGCCGCTGAGTATCAAGTTCGGTATCAAGCGTGGCGGGCCGCCCAGGCGGGGGCTCGGTGACCCGGATGGTCTTGCCGGTGCCGCCGAGTGCGGGGCTCTACTGGCGGCTGGCCCGCGGGCGGATCGTGAAGACGGCCGCGGCGCGGGCCTATCAGCAGGGGGTGAAACTACGAGCCTTGGCCCAGGGCTGCCGCCCCATATCCGGGCCTGTGGTGGTGACGATCCAGTGGTTCCGGGCCGCCCGCCGCGGCGACCTAGACAATCATCTCAAAGTGGTGCTCGATGCCTTGCAGGGTGTGGCCTATCGGAACGACAACCAGATCGTGGAGCTGCACGCCTACCGGCTGGAGGATCACCAGAACCCGCGCTTGCAGATTGTGATTGAGGACGTGGCGCCATGAAGTACTGCGCGACCGAACGCGCCTGGGTGATGCGGCTGCTGGCGCGACTGACGCCGGCGCAGCGCGCCCGCTATGAAGTGGAGATGCGAAGCGCGCCCGCGCACCCCCACTCGGGGAAGAAGTACGATCGGCTCAAGGCCGAAGTCGCGGAGCGGATACTTCTAGAAGATTCACGGAAAGGGGCTACACGTGGGCAGCTTGAATCGTGAGCGACCCTTGGTACCTCAGTCCAGGCCTGACGCGGCATCGTCCCCGCCGGACCTCGTAGAGCGGCTCCGCGAGATTGCCGTTAATCCGAGGACGGCGAACCGCAGACTCGACTACTGGTTCTCCCCCGAGCAGGTCGCGGCGGGGCTGGAGGCGGCGATACAGGCAGCGATGTGGTGCGCTATCACACACGGACACGGGCCGGACCGGGAGCGTGCTATCACGGCCTTCCTGGCCGCAGCGGGGGCGAACCCGAAGGAGGGATGATGAGGCGGTTTTTTCGCTGGTGGTTCCGGGACGAGTTAGAAGACGAGTTTTACCGGGGCGTTCGAGATGGCGTGCAGAGCGTGATGGAGGCGTTGGAGAAGTGGGACACACAGGTCCAGCATCCCTGGCGGCTGAGCGATTGCCTGCGCCTCAAACTGAACCTCATCAACAAGCGACGGGTCCGGAAGAATCCGAGGCCCACCCCATGAGCGCCGCTGACCCCGTGGGGCACCACTACAGCAGCCCATCCGGCGCGCGGTCGCGTCTCGCTCACTACCTCGCCCACAGCATCATCAAAGGTGTCGAACCCCATGGAGACGGACGCCCTCAACGCTGGCAACTAGGGGCGCCCCCACCGGAGGGCCAAGGATGAGAGATTGGTCGTTGACCATCCCCACCACCGCCTTTCGGCTGTTTTTGCCAGGGACTAGGCTCCGCTGCTGGTGCGGCTCCGGTATTGAACATTTGGGGCCACACACCTATGCTAGAGTCATGGTCCAGCCGGACTTCACCTCGGCGATCCCCGCAGATGTGCATCGCACGATTCGGTGCCGATCGTGCGGCACGATCCTTCAAACGACGTACACTACCGGATGAGTCTAAAACCGCAGCAGGAACGCTTCTGTCAGGAATACCTGATAGACCTCAACGCGACTGCGGCCTACAAGCGGGCTGGATATGAGCCGAAAAATGATAATGTCGCCGCCGCCGCCGCCTCCCGGTTGTTAGGGACCGTTAAGATTCAGGCCCGCGTTGCAGAGTTGCAGCATGCCCGTTCGCAACGGGTCCACATCACCCAGGATCAGGTCCTTCAGGAACTTGCCGTGCTGGCCTTTTCCGATGTCGGAGACTATGAGATCAACGATCTAGGTAACGTTGAATGCAGCGAGGGAGCGAAGGTCTGGGTCACTCGTGCCCTATCCTCCGTCAAGCGCACCGTGCGCCGGGATGAGGATAGGGTTGAGTACGTGACAACCGAATTTCGGTTGTGGGACAAACCCGCGGCCCTCCGCATGTTAGGTCAGCATCTCGGTATGTTCAAGGAAATTCACGAACTGACAGGCAAGGATGGCGAAGCGATCCCCATCGAAATCCGAGACGCCCAACAGACGCTCCGTCGCCGAATCGGTCGCCTTGCTGACCGGCTCACAGCGGGAAGCGAGCTTACGGCAGCTCGCCCCTACGGCAACGGACGCCGCGCATCTCCTCGCTGAGTGGCGATTCTGGGCCCGACCCAACCAACTGGCGCCAGAGGAACCGTGGACGATCTGGCTTCAGTTGGCGGGCCGAGGATTCGGCAAGACCCGTTCGGGAGCCGAATGGATCTATCATCGCTGGCGACGGGGCCTGATGCGGCGGGCGGGCTTGATCGCTTCAACGCCTGCGGACGCTCGCGACGTGATGATCGAAGGCGAGAGCGGGATTCTACATGTGGGCCATATCGGTGAGCGACCACTGTATGAGCCCTCCAAACGGCGGCTGACGTGGCCCCGCGATGAGGGGGCGGAACCGGCCATGGCCACCATCTTCTCTGGCTATGAGCCTGACCAGCTCCGCGGGCCCCAACATGACACGGCATGGGGCGATGAGCTGGCGGTCTGGAAGTATGCGCGGGAGGCGTTCGACAACCTGATGCTGGGTCTCCGATTGGGGGAGAATCCCCAGGCGGTGTTCACCACGACACCCAAACCGATCGCCTTGTTACGTGAGTTGGTGCGCCGGCCTGACGTGAAAATGACACGGGGAACGACCTACGAGAACATCCAGAACCTCGCCCCCGCCTTCCAAGCGGAAATCGTCAGCCGCTATGAAGGCACGACGTTAGGCCAGCAAGAACTTCTTGCGGTGCTCCTCGAGGAATCGGAGGGCGCCCTGTGGAAACGGGCCATGATTCGGCGGGTACCGACGGCGCCCCACCTCCTCCGCATTGTGGTGGCCATTGATCCCGCTGTGACTGCACGGGAAGAATCCGACGAGACGGGCATCATCGTGGCTGGCCGTGGACGGGATGGCAACGGCTATGTGTTGGCTGACCGCAGCGGGCGCTATGGCCCTGACCAATGGGCTCGGCGCGCCATCGAGGGCTTCGATGAGCAGCAGGCCGATCGTATCGTTTACGAAGCGAACCAAGGTGGCGATCTGGTGGCCCACACCCTGACCACGGTGCGGAAGAACCTGCCGCTCGAGGCGGTCCACGCGACGGTAAGCAAACGTGCCCGGGCTGAACCGATTGCGGCGCTCTACGAGCAGGGGCGAGTCTACCATGTCGGGACCTATGAGGCCCTCGAAGACCAGTTGTGCAGCTGGGAACCGCTCTCCGGCATGGCGTCCCCTGACCGGCTCGATGCCTTGGTCTGGGCGCTGACGGCATTGTTCGGGACCCCAGACGCGGTACCGACTGAGCTCGATCCCAGCTTCTTTGAGGACTTCCACCGCGAGAGCCCGTGGAAAGGACGGTTCTGAACCAGACGTGGCCGGGCTGACGAAGGTGGCACTCCGGCAGGCGTTGTTCGTGGCGCCTGCGCACGATCCGACGGCGATGCTGGTGCGCATCGAGGACTATCATGGGCAGCCGGCCCGTCCGACCTTGCGAGAAGATGCTGTCACGATCGGTGTCAACACACGAGGTCTGGCGTACCGCCCACAGTATACGGAGTGGCAACTGCGGTTCAGGGTAGAGTACAACCCGCGCCTGGTGAGCGAAGAACAACTCTTGGCGTTGATTGACCAAGCGGGTTGGGGTGTCGGCATCTGCGAAGGGCGCCCCGAGCGGTCCAGCGCGTTGGGATGGGGACGCTTCGCTCGCTACGTGGAGGCGTGAGGTATGGTCGCGGCTTCGGGTCCCTACAACCCGAGGTCGTGGCCGGGCATGGCACGGCGCGGCGGGCATGGCAGGCGCGGCTTGGCGATGCTTGGCCTGGCCGGGCGGGGCTTAGCGCGGCCTGGCGTGGCAGGCACGGCAAGGCAAGGCCGGGCAAGGCTTGGCAGGCACGGCAGGGGTCGTGCTAGCGTCGCTCACCGGAAGGTGGTAGACTAGCGCCATGCAACGACGCCTCTTTTTCAGTTTGCTCGCGGGTTTCCTTGTGGTCCCTGCCGTTCTGCGGAATGGTGGGTTGTTATTCGGCCTGAGGGAACCCCCGGCACCGAAGACGGTGGATTCTTGGGGAGCAATCCGTGACCGGCAGTGGCAGCGGTTTCTTCGCGAATCGCTCAGACTGAGGAATCGCACAATCCAATACTCAACGGGTTTCTATGCCGAAGACCGCCTCTAAGGGCAACGGTCGCCACCGGCTGGCTGGTGTCGTGAAGCAGGAACCCCAGCCCGCCCAGCCCACCACCGGGTTCTCCGAAATCGGCCAAACGGGCCTCCTCCGCTACTCCGGCTACATCAACGAAGAGTTCCACCGGGACCTCACGGGTGATCGCGCGCTCAAGATCTACAAGGAGATGTCCACCAACTCCGCCACAGTAGGGGCGTGTCTCTTCGCGGTCGAGAAGTTGATGCGGGGCACCAGCTTCTTCGTCCAGCCTGGTGGGGACAGCAACGATGACCTGCGAGCTAAGGATCTGATCGAGACCAGCCTGCACGACATGAGCCAGTCGTGGCATGACTGCTTGGCCGAGATCCTAACGATGCTCACTTACGGCTGGTCCTACCATGAGCAGGTCTACAAGTACCGCCGCGGGCCGCAACGGGATGTTGGCCAATCCAGCCGCCACGATGACGGGCTGATCGGCTGGCGGAAGTTGCCGATCCGCTCCCAGGACAGCCGCACGCGCTGGGAGTTCGACACCTCGGGTGGGATCAAGGGGATGTACCAGCAGCCAGTGACAGCTCCCACAGAGCTGTTCATCCCCATCGAGAAGGCGTTGCTGTTTCGACCCAACGTCCACAAGAACAACCCCGAGGGCCGCTCAGTGCTCCGGACAGCCTACCGTTCCTGGTACTACGTCAAGCGGATCGAGGAGATCGAGGCCATCGGGATTGAACGCGATCTGGCGGGCTATCCCATGGGTTTCGTGCCAGCCGAACTGTTGAGCGGTACCCGCAGCAGTGGCCAAGCGAGCATCTACAACGCGTTGAAGAATTTCGTGGTCAACATCCGGCGCGATGAGCAGGAGGGCGGGTTGTGGCCCATGGCCTACGACGGCCAGGGCAAACCACTCTATGATTTCAAGCTCTTGAGCACCGGCGGGACCCGACAGTTCAACACCACCGAGGTGATCCAGCGCTACAACCGGGAGATCGCCATGAGCGTCATGGCGGATTTCCTGTTCTTGGGGTCCACTAATGTGGGGAGCTGGGCCTTGGGCGCCGCCAAGACCAGCCTGTTTGGCGCCGCGGTCGATTCCATGCTGGATCAGGTGGACGATGTAATGAATCGGCACGCCGTCCCGCGTCTGTTGGGCTTGAACGGGTTCCGCCTCGAGAAGCTGCCCGAGCTGAAGCACAGTAACGTCGAGTCGGTGGATCTGAACACGATCGCTTCCATGGTCACGGCCCTTTCAGGGGCCGGCGCACGGCTGTTCCCGGATCTGGACTTGGAGAACCACTTCCGCAACCTTCTGGGTTGGCCCGAGATGACGGAGGAGGGCTATGAAGACCGGGAAGCAGATCAAGTAGAAGCGGAGCGGCGCCGGGCGGATGCGAAAGCCGAGCTGCTGCGCGCCAACGAGGAACGGATGCAGGCTGACGCTCAGGGGGTTCACCGTGATGTGAAGCGGGAGCCGCAGCACATCACGGTGAACGTTCCAGCGGCGGCCCAGCCGAATATTCACGTACCAGTTACCATTGCCGAAGGAGCGATCAAAGTTGATACGCCGGCTGTTACCACTGCCGCACCTATCGTAAACGTGGCAGCCCCGAATATCACGATGCCCGCCCCGTTCGTGCATGTGGAGCCGGCGAAGGTGAAGATCGCCCCCGCCCAGGTGACCGTCGAGTCTCACAGCCATGTTACCATTCCGCGGAAACCGGGGCGCTATGTCATCAAGGGCAAGGATGGCCGGGAATCCGTGATCGAGGTCCAAGATGGCAGCTAAGACGATTGCCTACCGTATTGACATCCTCAACGTGATGCGCGGGGTGAACATCACCGCGCCCACCGCCACCTACCTGTCGGCCTTTTCCGTTCTCTCGACTGACGGCAGTTCCGGCGGGACCGAAATCGTAGCCGCTACTCGTCAGCCCATCACTTGGAGCACAGGGGGAAGTTCAGGCCAGTCGGTGAACACTACGGAGATCCTGTTTCCCGTAGCGACTACGAGTTGGGGGACCGTCGTTGGCGCCGGTGTTTGGACCTCATCGGGTGCTGCTGGGGCCTTACCGTACAGTCATGTGCTCACGACCTCGGTCACCATCAATGCGAACGATCAACTGAAGTTCAGCAGCGGCGCGCTGACGCTCCAAGAGATCTAGGTCATGCTGCTGCTCACCAGCACCTCCGACCTGGTCCAAGTCGTTACGGGCCAGGCCGTCACGACGGATGTCCATGCCTCGTGGGTGGACAACGCCTCTGGCACCATCACCCCCGGCCGCACGAATACGGCCATCACCGGGGCGACGACTACGACGGTGGTCGCGTCTCCCGGCGCCTCGACCCAGCGGAACGTGCAGACTCTGGTCGCCCGGAACAAGCACGCCTCCTCTTCTGTCACCGTTACCGTGCAGCACTTCGATGGCACGACGACCGTTGAACTCGTGAAGCTGACGCTCGCGACCGGAGAGGAACTGCAATACATCGATGGTTCAGGTTGGGCGGTGCTCGATACCAACGGGGCTCTCAAGGTTAGTGAGGCCGGGGCCATTGCGACCCAGGCCGATATGGAGTCCGGCAGTTCACTGACCAGCTTCGTCACTCCGGGCCGCCAGCATTTCCATCCCTCGGCGGCCAAGTGCTGGCTGGTGTGCGGTGTGGCGGGGAATATCCTCGGTAGCTACAACATCACCAGCATCTCGGATACGGGCACTGGCGTTGTCACGGTCACGATTGCCACCGATTTCTCGGGCACGACGTATGCCTGCGTAGCGCAAGTCCAGGCGACTGGCACCACGTGGGCTGTGGCCAATGCCAGAGAGTGCCACATCCGAAGCGCCACGATTGCTGTCGGGAGCGTCGCGCTCGATTGCATTGATAATACAGGGACTACTAACCTCGTGAAGGACCCGACCACCTGGCACATGGCTGCCTTCGGAGATCACGCATGACCAAGCCTCCTGAGACGCTGCGGATTGCGCTTACCTGCGCGGACGGGACGCTGGCACTCATGACGTTCGTCACTACCGAGTACCGGGCTGACGGGAGTATTGCCTGGTCACGGCTGGCGACCCGCGGAACGGTGGACGCCGAGATCGCCCGCGCTTCCGTTTCGTTCGACCCCGAGCAAGTGCCAGTCGTGTCGTGGCGCTTCGTCGAGGAGAGTGAGGTTCCGACGGACCGGACCTATCGGAACGCGTGGCGGGATACGGGGCGAATCGAGCACGACATGGCGCATGCCCGTGAGCTTCATCGAAACCTTCTGCGGGAGGCGCGGGCGCCGAGATTGGCGGCGCTCGACTTGGCATACCTCCAGGCAGATGAAGCTAACGATCAGCCTCGCAAAACGGCCATCGCGCAAGAGAAGCAACGCTTGCGCGACGTAACCCTGGACCCTCGGATTGAGGCCGCGCAATCCATCGCTGAACTTCAGCTCGTCGGGTTGCCCGCGTGAGTCTCAAGTATCTCTACGACCCGACGTTCGCGCTCAAGGGCTGGTTCGATCCAGTCCTCGAACTCGAAGCGTGGGCTGATAGCGAGTTCGGGGCGGCGGCCGGTGGTGTTACCCAGAAATCGGCTACCGCTACCCTGGATGCTAATGCATCGCTGATAGCACAGTACACAAGGCAACGGCTTGAATCGGGG
>Ga0209518_1003715_pt1 | contig 12890 bp, 12 predicted proteins | sample RifGroB1_FD_183993 | JGI IMG/M metagenome (GOLD analysis project Ga0209518, IMG submission 183993) | Groundwater microbial communities from Rifle, Colorado, USA - Groundwater B1 (SPAdes) (version 2) | ecosystem: Environmental > Aquatic > Deep subsurface > Groundwater | place: Rifle, Colorado... | reverse complement strand
CGAATATCATAATATTGCGGCCTCAACCAAAGCGCGGGGCCGGGGCATCGGGTTTGCCGGTATTGGGTCCAAACTTTCGCTCTTGATCGCCGGCTCCGTTGTGACGGAAACAAAAGGGGGGAGAGGCAGCCGTTCGGCCACCGCTTGGCATCTTGCGAGCGACAGTCGGGCCCCGTGGAAATTCGCGCCTTTTTCAGGCAGAATCTTATCGCCGCGCGGCACAGCCGTAACGATAGAATTAGCGCACCCCGACTCTCCATTGCTGTCCGCGGATTTTACACGGCAAACGATCATCAACCATTATCTGCCTCTTTTTATCCCTCAACTTCATGAGGCGATTCTTCGTTTTATTTATAAAAAAGAAGTGGAGTTTTTTGTTAACGGCCAAAAAATCGTAATCAGTGAAAGCTCGCTTGACCAATCTGCGAAATTATTCCGGGCGTACGTCGGCGGACGTAGAACAAGACAGCCGGCCGGTTTTGGCTATATTGCCGTTCACGAAGCCCATCAGCCGTTTCAGCATTTCGGGCTGGCCGTTTCCACTTATGGGAAAATTATCAAATACGGCTGGGAATGGCTTGGCCTCACGCTAAAAACGAACGCTAATTTATACGGTATCGTAGAAATTCCCGGACTGGCCGAAATTTTAACTATTAACAAAATGGATTTCTTAAGAGACGCGGCGAGCTTAAAAAAATACTATCGTTTCCGTAAAGCGATCCAAGAAGCCGTTTTGCCGATTTTAGAAATGTTTGGAGAAAAACAGGGAGCCGGAGAAAAACCAAGGGAGTTGAAACCAATAGCACGCGAAGTAGAGAGAACTCTGCGAGATATAGTTGCTGATTTTCCCGAACTTTTGCCGCTTTTGGGGATAAAAAAGATTAAAGGCGGAGGCGGTTATGGTTTATCAAAAAATGAGCCGCTGGTTGGTGTCGCGGAAAAATCAGAAAATCTTGTTCTATTAGAGCCGGCTGGGAAAAGAGAAGAGGAAGAACAGAAAAACGGTTTGGAGAGAACTCAAAAAGAAAAAAAATCCGAACTGGGAGAGTCGAAAAAGAAAACCAAAAAAGGGCCGGCCATTTATATCGGTTTTGAAATGGGAGCGGCATACGCTCCTTTGGCGCGAATGGTGGAAGATCGTGTTTTAATCAATACCTCGCATCCGTCTCACCATAAAGCGCTCAACGCCGGGTTTGAAGATTACCACGCTATTTTTTGCGTTGCTTGGGTGCTTTCACAATTTTTGCAAGAGGAACATTCCACGCATCAGTTTATCAATAACTTTTTGTTTTTCTGGGGCAAAGACGAAAGTAAAATCCAGCAGGCGTTGAAATAGTTTAAATAAAAGATTGTGATGACGCGCCGGCCAGCCAACTCGCACGCCTGGTTCGCGTCTTTCGCGCCATACGACGATCCCGAGATTGTCCTGGTGATTTTGGTGGAATACGGCGGCGAGGGTTCGCAAACGGCCGCGCCGGTTGCCAGAGAAGTGTATCAATGGTACTTTAACACCTTGAATTACGAAATAGAATTTTTTGTATCGGGTTGGCGGTGGGATCCCTGGGCTGAACTTCCCCCAGCCGCCTTTCAAATGCTCGCCTTTATTATATTTGTAGCCTAAGGATCCCACTGCCAGCCCGATGCATTTGAAAGGCGGCTGGGGGGAAGTTCTAAGATAGAGGCGAACAAAAAATTCTATTTCGTAATTCAAGATTTAACAGATAAACTGTATGAATTTAACGGCCAATTTTAAGAGATTAGTTATTTTCACTCTTCAAAATATTTTTGGCGAGAGTTTTTTTGCCGAGATTCAAAGAGGGTTGAGAAAATATTTTACCAATACCGCCTGGGGATTTGCCGGCAGGATTTCGTCAATGATCGTGTCGTTTTTTGTCGTGGTTTATGTTATTCGTTTTCTCGGGCCAAGCCAATACGGTTTGTTGAGCTATGCTGTCAGTTTTGTCGGTATGTTCGGTATCTTGGCCAGCCTTGGGATTGATTCCATATTATATAGAGATCTGGTTAAATATCCGGAAAAGAGAGATCAGATTCTAGGCACAGCTTTTTATCTCAAGATGGCGGGAGCCGCCGCGTCCATTATTATCACGCTGTTTGCTTCTTATTTTTTAGGCGATGATTTTTATACTTCTTTTATAATCTTCTTGATCGCCGCCCCACTGATTTTTCAGTCGTTTAACGTAATCAGTTCTTATTTTCAATCATTGGTTCGGGCTAAATTACCGATACTGATTATTTTTTTTACCAACTTGTTTTTGTCGCTTTTGAAAATAATTTTGGTTCTTCTTAGCGCCGGATTATCTTATTTCGCTTTTGTATATCTGCTGGAAGGAGTGTTTTTGGCTGCCGGTTTTATATTCATATATAATAGAGCGAAATTGAGCCTGTTTGACTGGAAATTTGATTTTAATCTGGCCAAAGATTTGTTAAAAAATTCCTGGCCTTTGGCGTTCGCCTCGGTATTTACCATAATATATGTCAGAATAGATCAGGTGCTGATTAAACATTTGATGGATCAATCGGCGGTCGGCATCTATGATGTCGGGGTGCGTATTTCGGAGATATGGCATTTCGTTCCCGCGATCATCGCTGCGTCGCTTTTCCCGGCCATTATTAATGCCAAGAAAGTCAGCCAAGACCTTTACAATGCCAGACTGTCTAAGTTATATTCATTAATGATCTATTCAAGTTTTATTATTATTGTTCCATTGTTTGTTTTATCGGGATATATAATAAACCTGCTGTTCGGGAGCCAGTTTACGGAAGCCGCCAATGTTGTTAGAATATACGCGTGGGCCGGGATAGCCGTATCAATCGGGACGGTTGCTAGCTATTATCTGCTTAACGAAAATTATGTTAAGCTGGCGCTGTTTTCCAGCATTGTCGGCATGTCCAGCAATGTTTTGTTGAATATCGTGTTTATTCCGATCTACGGCATTTCCGGAGCGGCACTGGCCACTTTAATTTCTTACGCTTTAGTGCCGGCATCGCTGGTCTTTTTTAAAGAAACAAGGCCACAGCTTATACTGATCGCTCGGGCGTTTATTTTTAGATAACCTTGAATTACGAAATAGAATTTTTTGTATCGGGTTGGCGGTGGGATCCCTGGGCTGAACTTCCCCCAGCCGCCTTTCAAATGCTCGCCTTTATTATATTTGTAGCCTAAGGATCCCACAGCCAGCCCGATGCATTTGAAAGGCGGCTGGGGGAAGTTCTAAGATAGAGGCGAACAAAAAATTCTATTTCGTAATTCAAGATTAGATAACTAATATGGTGATGAATCCCTCACATGACTAGCACTGTTATAAAGTTATGTGACGGGAATAATAAAACTTAGCGCATAATTTTTATATTTTTATAGAAAAAGGTATAAAAACATTGTGTTAGTCATGTGAGGGATGAAAACTATCATTCTTTGCGGCGGACAGGGGACAAGAATGCGGGAAGAAACTGAATATCGTCCGAAGCCGTTGGTGATGGTCGGCGGGAAGCCGATTCTTTGGCATATTATGAAAATATACGCTCACTATGGCTACAACGAATTTATATTGGCTTTGGGGTATAAGGGCAATAAAATCAAAGAATATTTTTTGAACGAAAGGGCTTTCAATAATAATTTTACTTTAGACACAAAAACCGGCGACATTTCCTTTCATAACGGAGGATTTGATGATTTCAAAATTACTTTTATTGATACCAGTCTGGACAGTTTGACAGGGGAGAGAGTAAGACAGCTTAAAAGTTATGTAGGCAAAGATGATTTTATGATGACTTACGGCGACGGGGTAGCTGATATAAACATTAAAAAGCTGGTTGAATTTCATAAAAAACAAAATACCGCGGCTACCATTACCGGCGTCAAGCCGGGCATTCGCTTCGGTTTTTTGGATATTGATCACGGCGCCAAAAAAGTCAATGAATTTTATCAGCATAAAGTTACCGATTTCAGCGAACACAATGAAGACGACAGAGGGTACATTAATGGAGGGTTTATGGTTTTCAAAAATAAGATTTTTGATTTTATCAAGCCGGACAGCATGATAGAGAGTATTTTTGCTCCTTTGGCGGAAAAGAAAGAATTGTCTGTTTATACTCACCCGGGTAAGTGGAAATGCATGGATACCTACAAAGAAGTTGAGGAAATGAATAAATTTTGGGAGAAAAATCCTTTTTGGAAAATCTGGAGCAATAACAATCATTAAAGTATATATGAAGCATAAATTAAACGAGAAAAGCGTGTTAGTAACCGGTGCTATGGGTCTGGTGGGCGGCCATTTAACCGAAAAACTTGTTGAGTTAGGCGCCAATGTCCATGTCACATACAGGTCTCATAATCCGAGATCTTATTTTTACAAAAAAAATCTAGACTCAAAGGTGATCAGCGCCGATTGCGATATCAAGAATTTTCAGCGAGTTTTTGATATTGTTTCCAAGTACGAAATAGAGCATATTTTTCATGTCGCCGCCCAGCCGATCGTGTACACGGCCTACAGTAATCCGCGCGAAACCTTGGAGAGCAATATTATGGGTACGGTCAATATTCTTGAAGCCGCGAGATTGTCGCCGAAAATCAAGGGAGTCGTGGTGGCTTCAAGCGACAAGGCGTATGGCAAGAAATGCGATAATGCCGTTGAGACCGAGCCGATGGCCGGCGATCATCCTTATGATGTTTCCAAATCCTGCACCGATTTAATCGCCAGAATGTACGCGAAAACATACGATTTGCCGGTGGCGGTCAGTCGGTTCGGTAACATCTACGGCCCCGGAGATATGAATTTTAACCGCATCGTGCCGGGGATTATGAAAGCGATTTTGAACAATGAAACGCTTGAAATAAGGAGTGACGGCAAGTTTGTCCGCGACTATGTTTACGTCAAAGATGTCGCCGATGGCTATGTCACGCTGATGGAGAATATGGACAAGGCCAAAGGCGAAGCGTTTAATTTCAGCACCGGATACAATTTTTCCGTCATTGAGATAATAAAAAAGATTGAAAAGATCCTTAATAAAAAATGCGAATATAAAATATTGAATGCGCAGAAAAACGAGATTCCCGAACAAAGTTTGAGCTTTGAAAAGGCCACGAAAGTCCTCGGCTGGAAATCGCAATATGCCTTTGAAGAAGGAATAGTGGAAACATATAATTGGTATCAGGAGTATTTTAAATTATAATCATAGGAACTCATATCAAGCTTACTTGGCAAATATTGACATAACTATAAATTAGTGTTATCATGTATCACAATACAAAGAAGAGAGTTCTTTTAAAAAACACAATCTGAACAACCAGTAAGGAGGGGTGACGATGGGATATGAAGATAATAAGAAAGTGGCCGTTGAGGCATTGACTAAAATTGACCCAGAAAAACCTTTTGGGACAGAGCTTTTTAATGCGATTTTGCGGGTATCGGTCGGAGTTGCTATTGAAGTTGTTTCTATCCGCCGTAATACTGAAACGAATGAACTGGAGGTTTTACTTGTGTGGCGGGATGAAACGACCCCGGCTTATAAAAATACCTGGCATTGCCCGGGAACGTTTCTGCGTCCGGCCGAGAGCGAGGACAAGGCAATCGAACGGCTCGCGAAAAACGAACTCGGATGTCAGGCGCGCATTGTCAAAAAAGTTGGTTGGGATGACAACCCTCATGAAGAAAGAGGGCATTGTATTCATCTGATTTTTCTGGTTGAGTTGATTGGAGAATCCAGAGGGAAGTGGTTTCCCGTCAACGATCTACCGCCGGAAACAGTGGAGCACCATCGCCAGGTGATAATCCCGATGGCCGTGGAAGCTTTTCTGAGGTGACTAGAAGCCTTGACTCGATTGAGTCAAGGCTTCTTTTTTATTGATTTTTATCAGGAAAGATTATATTATAATCACTATGATTCATCAGGTCAGTTTTATTATTGTAAACCCAAGATTAAGCGAAGCCGAGCGAATAGCGCATAAAGATAACAAGAAAGCGGCTGTCGAGGCGTTGGCGAAGATTGACCCAGAAAAACCTTTAGGGACAGAGCTTTTTAACGCGATTTCCCGTTTTTCAGTTGGAGTGCCGATCGAGCCTGTCGTAATTCGCAAAAATTCCAGCTCCGGAAAGTTAGAAGTTCTGCTCGCGTGGCGCGATGAGACGGCTCCGGCTTATCAGAACACTTGGCATTGCCCAGGCACGTTTCTACATCCCGGCGAAAGCCAGGAAGAGGCAATTAATAGGATCGGTCAAGGTGAGTTTGGATGTCCCGTTCAGATTATTGAAAAGGTTGGCTGGGACGATAATCCCGATGAAGAGCGCGGCCATTGCGTCCATCTTGTATTTTTAGCGGAACCGATTGGCGATCCTCAAGGAAAATGGTTTCCGGTAGACAACTTACCGCCTGAAACGGTAGAGCATCATCGTCAGGTGATAATTCCTATGGCAGTGGAGGCTTTTCGGAAACATTTAGGCGAAGTCTTTGCGCGCTGATTAATATTTTAAAATTATCCAATCAAACTTATGAAAAATACTGATGATGTTTTGATACGGCAAATAAAACCGCTCTTCATATTTGAAATGGCCAATAATCATATGGGCGATGTTGAGCATGGGTTGAAAATTATCAGAGAGGTTTATAAAATAAGCAAAAATTTTGATTTTAATTTCGCTTTTAAATTCCAATACAGAAATTTGGATACTTTCATTCATCCTGATTACAAAGATCGGATGGACTTGAAGTATGTGAAGCGTTTTTCCGAAACCAAACTAACAGAAGAAGAGTTTTTGGCATTAAAAAAAGAAGCTGAAAAACTCGGTTTTATCACTATATGCACGCCGTTTGACGAGGCGTCCGTTGATCTAGTTGTTAAACATAACTATGATGTTTTGAAAGTGGCCAGCTGTTCTTCAACTGACTGGCCTTTATTGGAAAAGATTGTTTTTACCGATAAACCAATTATTATTTCCACCGGCGGAACCAAATTGGAAGACATAGACAAGATTATCAGCTTTATGGAGCACCGAAACAAGAAATTCGCGATTATGCATTGCGTTGGCGAATATCCGGTAGCGTCAGATCATCTTCAGCTTAATCAGATAGATCTGTTCAGGCAGAGATATCAAAAAGTAACCGTTGGATTTTCCACGCACGAGGAGCCAGACAATGTTGAGGCGATTAAAATCGCCGTGGCGAAAGGAGCGATGATCTTTGAAAAGCATGTCGCGGTCAAATCGGATAAATATGAGGTAAATGCCTATTCGTCAACGCCCGAGCAGTTGGAAGGATGGCTTAGAGCGGCGCAAGAAGCGTATGAAATATGCGGAGTGGCCGGCCAGCGCGCGCCGTTTTCCGAGAAAGAGCTGGCCGATATCAGGCAGTTTCAAAGGGGAGTATTCGCGATCCGCGATATAGAAGAAGGCGAGCGCGTCGACGTTTCCAACGTGTTTTTCTCTTTTCCGAATCAACCAGGCCAGATATTGGCCAATGATATAAGCAAATACTCCATATTAACGGCACTCAAGAAAATCAAGAAAAATGCTCCGGTGATTGATGTCGGCAAAATTGACACCAGAGATAAGGTTTATGAGATAGTTTTGAAGTCTAATAAATTTTTGTTCGATGCCAAAATTCCAGTTTCCGATAAGCTGGATTTTGAAATAAGCCATCACTACGGGATCAGCCGGTTTGACGAATTTGGAGCGGTAATCATAACTTGCGTCAATCGGGCGTACGCCAAAAAGCTGATTCTGGTTTTTCCGAAGCAGAAGCATCCGCCGCATACGCATAAACAAAAAGAAGAAACTTTTCATGTTTTATACGGTAACGTGGTTTTTGAATTGGATGGCGTAAAACAAGAAGCCGACGCTGGCGACATTGTTGTCGTGGAAAGAGGGGTCAAACATTCATTTCACTCTGAAAACGGCGTTATTTTTGAAGAAATTTCCACTACTCATTATAAAAACGATTCTTTTTACGAAGACGAGGAGATAGCTAAAAACAAAAACAGAAAAACCGCGTTAACTTATTGGATTATTCAGTAATTTATGCCGCAATCGCGTAAAAAAATAACCGTTGTTTCCGCTTGCTTGAATGAGCAAGAAAATATTGAGTCGGTCCAGCGACAGATTAAAAATGTTTTTTATGAATTGCCGCAATATGATTATGAGCACATTTTCATTGATAATGCCTCAACCGATGATACTGTAAAAATTTTAAAAAACATAGCGAAGGAAGATAGCCGCGTCAAGATTATCGTGAATACTCGAAATTTCGGCCACATTCGTTCGCCTTTCTACGCTATACTGCAGGCACGAGGCGATGCAGTCGTAACTTTTGTCTCTGATTTGCAAGACCCGCCCGCTTTGATAAAAGATTTTGTCAAGAAATGGGAAGAAGGATATAAAATCGTGATTGGAGTAAAAAATGAAAGCGATGAGAACGCGCTGATGTTCTTTGTCAGGAAATTATATTATAACCTCATTAAAAAATTTGCCGAAGTTGAGCAGATAAAGAATTTCAACGGATTTGGGTTGTACGACCAAAGATTCATTGAAGAATTAAGAAAACTTGATGATCCCTACCCTTATTTTCGCGGTTTGATCAGCGAGATCGGTTTTCCGCGTTATGAGATAGAATACAAACAAACTAAAAGAAAAAGCGGCAGATCCAAGAATAATTTTTACACTCTTTACGATATGGCGATGCTGGGCTTTGTGAGCCATTCAAAATTGCCTTTGCGTTTGGCCAGCTTTATCGGTTTCGGCGCGTCCATCATCTCTTTTTTTCTCGGCCTGGCCTATTTAATTTACAAATTGCTTTTTTGGTATAGCTTTGAGCTGGGGCTGGCGCCTTTGATTATAGGTTTGTTTTTCTTCGCTTCAATTCAGTTATTTTTTATCGGTGTCATCGGCGAATATATCGGAGCAATTTACACACAAGTTAGAAAACACCCGCTGGTTATTGAAAGAGAACGCATCAATTTTGATTAACGATGTCTGTCGCTAAAAAAATATTAGAACGCCGTTTTATCCGGTTTCTTTTGGTCGGCGGAGTAAACACGCTTTTTGGTTACGGCGTTTTTGTTTCATTGATCTACATCGGTTTGCATTACAGTTTGGCCGCTTTATTGGGCACGATTTTGGGTATTTTGTTTAATTTTCAAACCGTCGGGCGGTTGGTTTTTGACGGGTATCATCACGGCTTGTTTTTCAAATTTCTGGCGGTTTACGGAGCAACTTATTTACTCAATGTCGCCGGATTATATTTTTTTAACGCGGCTGGAGTGAGCAATTATCTGGCAGGAGCGATTTTGATTTTGCCGGTCGCGTTTATCGCCTTTTTTCTAAATAAAACCTTTGTCTTTTCGTCGGTATGATCAACAATATGATCAACAAATTATTCAACTATCGTCCGCATTTTCTTTTGCCGGTTTTCTTTGCTGTTTTAATTTTGCTGGCAACTTATCTGTCAATTTTTAATTTTGACTCGCTTAACTCCCAGCGTCTTTACTATGATCTTGGCCGCGAACAGTTTACCTACGGAGCGGATTTTAATAATTTTTATTTTGCCGCGAAGCGTCTGGCGGCGGGAGAAAATTTTTATCTCGTAAACAATCCGGCGCAATCTTTGCCGGGCGAATTAGCCGGCGGAGCGACGCGTTTTATTTACCCGCCTCTTTTGGCTTATCTTTTCGTGCCGTTTTCTTTTTTTAGTCTGAATACCGCTTTCTATCTTTACACTTTTTTTGTCGTAGTCTTGTTGTCGGTTTCGGTGTATTTATTGAGCCGTTTGCTTCCGGACGACAAGTCATTTTCATACGCGGCCACCGCTTTATTGGCGCTTTCGCCGATTGTTTGGTTTCATCTGGAGAGGGGGCAGACGGATGTCGTCGTTTTATTTCTGCTGACCGCCGCCTGCTTTCTTTTGATCAGAGGTCGTTTCAAATCAGTCGGGTTATTTGTCGGATTGGCGGCACTTTTCAAATTCACTCCCTTGATCTTTATTCCTTATCTATTTTTTAAAAATAGAAAAGCTTTCTGGTCGTCCATCGCTACTTTGATTGTCGGATCTTTTATTCTCGGTATTGGCTGGCTCGGATATTTTTTTACGGCACTTGGATCGTTTGCCAGCGGCTTTATTTCATCGTCAATTTTCAGCAACAGTCTGGCCGGAGTGTTTTATAATCGCCTGACTCGCGCCTACCTGTCTTTTGAAGTCACGCAAAAAATTTATCTGATATTGGTTTTGGTTTTGGTTGTCGCGGTGTTTGTATTTTTGTATCGCAGTTTAAAGCGCGATAATAAAAACGATCCGGAACATGTTTTGCCGGAGTGGGCTTTGCTATCTGCTGGATTGATTTTATTGCCCAACATCTCCTGGCTTTATAACGGCGTTCATCTTTTGATCTTATTGGCGGCCTGGTGGTGTTTGCGCGAAAAGAATTTATTATCTCCGGCCAGGTCGGTCGCGGGGGATATTCTGATGTATCTGATTCTGGCTCAGCCGTTGCTTCTGCCGTTTTTCCAAACTGTTCCCGGGTCTTTATTGTTTGTTTTGCGCCCTGTTTATGTTATTGTCTTGCTAGTTATGATTTTTGGGGTTTATAATTCTTTAGTTTATGCAAGAAGAACACTTTGAATTGACGAAAATCAAGCTAAAAGAAGCAAAGCCACTGATTAAATTATTCGCTTTTGACTACGACGGAACTGTTTACGACGGATGTGATTTTAAATTTCCTGAAGTAATCGCGCTGATAGAGAAAATTTTGGCTAGCGGCCAGTCGGCGTCTCTCATCACCGCTCGCGCGGCTTCGGCCGTGAAAACTTTCGTCCCGCCGCTCAAAGAATTTCTTATTGATAAAGGCATAACGGAGCCGATTTTCATAGGTGGAGGCAACGGCGCTGTTTTATACGAATTGAAAAAGGACGAATTAAAAAAAATATATAATCACGGATTGAATTTTGAGGAAATTAATGGAATAATTGAAGGATGGAAAAAAGTTTGCGTGAAATTTAATATAAATACCGATGATCTGGCGGAGAACGGTTTGGAAACATTCCGGAAATTTTTAAGTGAAGACTGGGTCGGTTACATTCCCGATGAAATTTTGAATTTATGCCGGCCGTATGAAGGCAAGATTTTCACGGAAGAAGCTAAAGTGACATTTGTTCTGCCGAAAGATGAAATCGCACGCGAAAAGATCATAAGCGAGATTAAAAACGAACTGGGCGGAGAATACAGCGTTGCCGCTGGAGATAAGACGTTTTGCCATATTACAAAGAAACTCCAAGAAGACGGCAAAGTAGTGGCGGTTAAAACTATTTTAGAAATTATGGGATTAGATTTAAATCAAGTCGCGACTTTCGGCGATATGCCGACCGGTAATGACGCCGGTCTTCTAAGTTTTCCGTTTAGTTTCACTAATTCGGATGAATTTATCAAAGAAAAAAATAATTTTGAGCGGTCGCCTTATATCTTGATTGATTCTTATCTATCGCCCGTCGCCAGAATATATAAAGCCGTGGAATATTTGCGAGTTTGACACTTCTTTAAATTCATTATAATTTATATCTTAATAAGTAAGCTGTATTAAAGCTTGACTTGAACCTTAAAAATATAACAAAGGAGGCAGAGATATGGATGAAACAGCTGTTGCGCAAGATTTATTGCTTTCAAACGCATGGGTTAAAGCTGTCAGGGACGGAAAAATCGTTAATGAATTCAAAGCGCTCAATGGAGAAAAAATTCAATTCGGCCTCGCGCTTCAGAATGGACGTATAGAATATTACGCGAGAAACATTGAAACGAAATCGGAGATCCCTACTTTGGTGGAAGAAAAGATGATCGGCCAAAGCGGTTTCACGATTCAATTCAACGGTTATCGCGCTCTAAAACCGGGAGGTAAAATTCTTAATATCGGCAAGCAACAAGACATACCGGACGACGTGGCCAGCTGTCGATTTTATTGCCAAGACCCAAGTCGCGAGCTAAGTATTCTGAAGCGGGATCCGTTTATTCAGATTACTTTGCCTAATTACAAATGGAACGGGTATTATAACGCCGTTCCATTTGAGAAAGAAGGACACTTTTTATGGTTACCGGTTTTCACGGATAAGGCCGAGGCCATCTCCCATATCCGGCAAGAACTGTCCCGCACCTTTCTAGAAGATGCTCTGGCATTGTTCAGGAATAGCGATAGATTGATGATCTTTTTTAATTCGCTTCACGCCGGCGCGTCGGTGAATCACATTCACCTGCAAGCCATATTTCACAAGAAGACGCTAAGCATTGAAAGCGCTTCAATAATCAGACAAGGACGATTTACCGTCCTTGATAACTATCCGGCTCGCGGTATTATTTTTCATCGCGATGCGGAATCCGATGGAGTATGGCCTTGCGTTGATTATCTCCAAAAAAACAGCATTCCGTTCAATTTGATTTTCGTTGGCGACAGGATTTGTTTAATTCCAAGAAATCCAGCTCATGAGCTGGTGACGGAGTTCCCGACGATTATCGCGTCAACAGAGCTGTCCGGCAAAATCATTACGGCTGATAGAAACGTCTATGACAATGTGAGCTATACCATGATCCAAAGAGCATTTCAGAAAACAACCTTTGAATATTACAGTGTTTAGTCAAAAGGCGGATGATCTTATTCATCCGCCTTATCTTTTAAATGAATGAATTTGCGCGCGGCTGTTTATTTTGATATTGTTAAAGATGTTATCATTATTAGCATTAATCTTATGAAGCTAAGCGATTATGTAATTAAATTCATTAAAGAAGAGGTGGCGGACTCGGTTTTTCTGTTGTCCGGAGGCGGAATAATGCATTTGGTTGATTCCATCGGCAAATCGGGGATTAACGCTTATTGTTGTCATCACGAGCAAGGCGCGGTCATCGCC
>Ga0209518_1003712_pt1 | contig 12894 bp, 7 predicted proteins | sample RifGroB1_FD_183993 | JGI IMG/M metagenome (GOLD analysis project Ga0209518, IMG submission 183993) | Groundwater microbial communities from Rifle, Colorado, USA - Groundwater B1 (SPAdes) (version 2) | ecosystem: Environmental > Aquatic > Deep subsurface > Groundwater | place: Rifle, Colorado... | reverse complement strand
GCGCGCTCGATATGGTCATCACGCCCCTGCAGCAGGAATATGAACCAAGATTGGGAATATTCGAGCTACCCTTCCTTTTCTCATCCTACAAGCAGGTGGGGTCCTTATTGGAAAGCCCGATCGTCGAGGAAATGGCGGCGAGTCTACCCGCGAGGGGACTGAGAGCCCTCGCGTTCTGGGAAAGCGGCTTTGTGCAGATCACGAACAACGTCAGGTCGATTCGTGCCCCACAGGATATGTCCGGGCTGAGAATCAGGGCGGTGGAAAGCGAGATGACGATACGGACGCTCAAGGCTCTGGGGGTCGTTCCGGTTGCCATGCCCTTTACCAAAGTATATGAAGCCCTGGCCTCGGGCGAGATCGACGGCCAGGAGAACACCGTCTACAATATCGAAGGCGCGCGCCTGTACGAGGTCCAGAAGCATATCTCGATCCTGAATTATAAGAACGCTTTCGCGACCGTCATGATCTCCGAGCGCATCTGGAAGACTTTATCGCCCGGGCACCAGTCTTTGTTGAAGGAAGGAGCCCGGAGCTTGATGAAAGACCATATCAAGATGGTAGTTGATAACGAAGCGGCCGCCCTCGAGCGTCTGGAGAAGAATGGGATGGAAGTGTCCCGCCCATCATTGGAACCCTTCCGAGCGGCGGCTCGGCCTGTATACGATCAAGCGACCGCCCAGTTTGGAAAGGAATGGGTCGACCGCATCGTAAAGGCGGTTCATTAAGCAGTATGAAAAATGGTGTACAACCTGGATGAGGAGACCGTGAGCACGAAGCGCGGAACGGCATTGGTCTTTTCACGGTAGTTTTTGTTTCAAGGAATAGCTGTAAGGCAGGCAGCTGGCGCCGGGACCGCAGAGCGCCGTTTGCCTCCTTCAGGTACTGCGCTTCGATCCGGACGGACATTCTGCCCTCGAATCCGGTCATCGGGGTGAGAAGTGAGAGGGAGCTCTGGAAGCTGTATCGTCTCGAAAGCGATAGATGAGACTATCTTCTTATTGCGCGAATATCACAACAATGTTTTTAATATAATGCTCCATTTTTTCTTCAAGGTCATACTTGCCTTGGTGGATGCACCAATCGTATACGACTCCCCGGCTTGCAATAAAAAGAAAGTCGGTAATTTCGTCCGGAGCCGTCGTGATCGTAATCTGGTTCGCTTCTTGCCCGTCTTTGATTATTTTATTCAGGGATTCTTGCATGAATCTCTTTTTGATTGTGAAGAATCTGTTTTTTGTATTATATAACTGGGAGATGTTTTCTAGACCTCGTTTGCTATTGTAGCTTGCGTAATATTTAAAAAATATTACGATTTTATCCAATGCGTTGGCATTCGATTCGTTCAGTTTTGGTATTACGGTGTTCTCAAAATACTCATCGGCCATTTTGTAAATATCAAAGAAAATATCATCTTTTGATTTGAAGTAGTTATAAAACGTGCCTACGGAAACGCCGGCTTTTTTGCAGATTTCTTCAATCGTCGTATCGTTGTAGCCCTTTTTCTCCATAAAAGATATGGAAACGGCATAGATCTTTTTGCGAGTCTTGTCCGCCTGAATTTTCCTGGTTGTCAGCTTCTCATTGGCCATCCAGGCCTCCTATTCATATAGAAAGGCGGAAACGAACCGTCCCTATTTTTTACCAGATTAGCTCAATGTCAGATTTTTGTCTATTGCTCAATGAACCGTTTGTCACGGCCGGTCAGAAAAGTCCTCGAAAGATCAAGCGGTAAGGGGTACCGGATCATCCTTTCCCATTCAGTCGGCAAGCAGTCTTCGATCTTTTCCATGGCGCGGTTGGTCTTTTTTTGTTTTATCGCTAACGGTAGGTTCTATGTCTTTTAGCTGCTTGATTTGACGAGAGCGCAACTTCAGTAGGCATGGCCGTTTTCCCTCGTGAATTAGCACGATTATGCCTGCAATTCTGAGGGCATCGAAATATTTCTAAGGGTCGCCGACCTTTTTTGGGGAAAGTGCATTATGCTCGAAGCTAGCCCTTCATTAAGAATATTATTGACAATCACCGATTATGGATTATACTGAACACATTCAGTGAACTGCTTCATATATTGAATGCCGACGGGTATCCGCGATGCGGCGACAATGAATGTGAAGCGCACGCCGTACCGGTGTCGATTTCGATTCGCTGAGGGTTGATTTCGTCAGTTTTTCTCTGCCTTGGTACTGTGCGCTTCAGTTGAATGGATTGATCCGCTTGCGACCATCGCTCCGTGGAATGGTCGTTTCAATGCCATCGACGGAGATGCAGCCGAAAGGAATTTTCAGTTTAGGGGTGATTGTGGTAGTCAACCAACCGGAAATCAGAGAAGATAAGATGATGAGGTCTTCCAGGGAAATACGAAAACCGCCGGAAAATTTGGATGAATATGCCGAAGATAGTCTGGATGAGGTTCTCGGCATCGGTGCCGCGGATATCGCGGACTTGATTCGAAAAGGTATCGTCGGATCCTGAACGTCGCCCGAGTGCTAGATTAAGGTCGAATATTGCTAATTACCTATAGCAGCATGAGATACGGAGAAACACATGGAGAAGAGCTTTTCTGAGAAGTACTCCAACATAAGGAGCGTCATGCTCCAGGGCGGGGGAGAGAAGGGAATCCAAAGCCAACACCAAAAAGGGAAGTTGACTTGCCGCGAACGTATTGATCTTTTAGTGGACGAAGGATCATTCATCGAGGATCAAGCGTACGTGCTGGGACGGGCATCCGATTTCGGTCTGGGAGAGAAGCATTTTCTCGGTGACGGGGTTATCACCGGTTGCGGGAAGATCGATGACAGGCAGATATTCCTGTATTCCCAGGATTTTACGGTACTTGGGGGGTCACTCGGCGAAATGCAGGCCGAGCGTATCGCGGCAATACAGGAAGCTGCGCTAAAAAATGGGTGTCCTTTCGTCCAGATCAACGACTCGGGCGGAGCGAGAATCCAGGAAGGCGTATTATCACTGAACGGATACGGTAAAATATTCCGGAACAACACGCGCGCATCCGGGGTGATCCCCCAGATTTCAGTGATTCTCGGCCCGTGCGCCGGAGGCGCCGTATACTCGCCGGCGATCACCGATTTTATTTTTATGGTGGACGGAATCAGTAATATGTACATTACCGGGCCGGACGTCATAAAAGCGGTTACCGGTGAGGAAATCACGCACGAGGCGCTTGGAGGTACTGAGGTTCATTGTACAAAGAGCGGCGTCGCCCACTTCCGGTTTTCCTCTGAAAACGAGTGTATGGCTTTTCTGAAACGGTTTCTTGGATACCTTCCCCTAAACAATCGGGAACGTCCGCCCGTTGTCGAAAACGGTGATCCGCGCGACAGGGAGACGCCTGCGGTATTCACTATCATACCGGACAGCGAAAAACATGCGTACGACGTAAGGGCGATCATAGAAGAGGTGTTCGACAAAGACTCGTTCATCGAAGTTTCGAAAGACTACGCGCAGAATATCGTCGTCGGGCTTGCACGCCTCGGCGGTAGGACGGTCGGAATCTTCGCGAATCAGCCCGCGTATCTCGCCGCGGTGCTGGATATCAACGCCTCCGATAAAGCCGCACGGTTCATACGTTTCTGCGATGCCTTCAATATCCCCATAGTCGCGTTGGTGGATGTCCCCGGTTTCCTGCCGGGGGTTGCGCAGGAGCATGGGGGTATAATCCGGCACGGCGCGAAACTTTTATACGCGATCGCCGAGGCGACGGTCCCGAAAGTATCCCTCATATTACGGAAGTCATATGGAGGCGCATTCATTTCCATGAGTTCGAAGGCGCTTGGGTACGATCGGGTTATCTGTTATCCGAATACTCAAATCGCCGTAATGGGAGCCGATGGTGCGGCGAAAGTTATTTGCAGAAAAGAAATTTCCGAATCCGAGGATCCGAAAGGAAAAGAAATTGAAAAGATTCGCGAATTAAGAGAGAGTTTCATGAATCCGTATGTCGCGGCCGGGTATGGGTTCGTCGACGATGTGATATCACCGGAGAGGACGCGGATTGAACTTATACGGTCGTTGGAAATGCACTACCGGAAGAAGGAAAACTGTCCAGAAAAGAAGCACGGAAATATTCCGCTATAATCTTGAAGGAAGTGATCATGAGCTGTTTGTTTTGGGATACGCTATGTTAGCTGTGAGTCTTCTGGCGTCGTTTTTTCTCGTCCTTATCGGCATGAGGATAACTGAAGATTATAAATCATATAAACGATCGGAGCGAATAACTGATAATCCGGTTATAAAAAAGCCGCCTGACCCCTGGCGACCGCGCGAGTCGGAAGCTCTGGATCCCTGGCTTGCTTCAGGATGGCACGTATCAATTGCTGATGAAAAGGCAGGACGGGCCCCATATGGGCTTCGTGCAGCGTATTGATAAGACACCTCCGATTTGGTCGGGGAATATAGATCCGCTTTTTGTCGCTTGTCCTAAATGTGTTCTTGACTATACCGAAAAACTTGCTTACCCAAGGTCATAATCAGCGGAATATTCCTCGTCATCCATCATTCATTGCATTATATCCAGAATATTTAAACCTGTTTGATATGAAGAAATGAATGCCGTATGAAGGAAACTTAATATGGTAGACCGCTAGAAACCAGGTTTTCAGTGGTCTACCATATTCAATGGAACTTATTTATTGAGTCCGGACTTGTCCCTAATCCATAACACCTTCGAAAAGTATCTTATCGTCGGGAATGTTTTCCTTGATTGGCAATGAGACCCAAGTCGTATTGATCATGTGCTTCCAGGAAATATTTTCGGTTGTAATATTTCCGCCCCAGGAACCGCAGCCTAAGGTCATGGTGAAGGGCATGCCGTTTTCCCAGTTCCCGGTGTTGCCGTAGCACTGAGGCTGCCGAATCATGATTCGGCTTACTTTCGTGCGCAAGCCGATCTCAACGATATGCTTCCGATCCGTTGAGTAAAGACCGCATGAATGACCCATTCCTTGATATCCGGTTATTTCATTCACTGTTTGGATGGCGGCATCAAAATTCGAAACCCTGTAGACAGCAAGGACAACGCACATCTTCTCTCCGGAGAAGGGCGCGTCCGGGCCGACCCCCGTCTCGGGTACCATGAAGAATAATCGGTCCTTCGGGAGATCGATTCCCGCCAATTCGGCGATTCTTTCGGGGGATTGGGCCGTCGTTTCTCTGCTCAAGTGGCCGTCAGGCCAAAGGGTCGCTTGCAGCTTCTTCTTTTCATCTTGATTTACGATATAGCCGCCTTCCTTTTGGAGAGCCGCCATCAAGGAGTCGTAGACTTTATCTACGACAACGATCGAATTGTCGGATGAGCAACTGGTGGCGAAATCGAACGTTTTGCTTAATTTTATCTTCTTCGCGGCGTCAGCAATATCGGCTGTCTCGTCAACGACAATAACGGCATTACCGGCTCCGACACCGTAAGCGGGTGTTCCTGAGCTGTAGGCGACTTTTACGAGAGGGGCACCGCCCGTCGCGACGATAAGGTCGCACTGTTTCATTAATTCGCCCGAATCCTCCATGCTCGGTTCTTCCAAGCCGATGAGCAAATCTTCAGGAGCTCCATACTTCTTCAATGTCGCGCGGAGGATATTCACGATAAATGTATTGGTCTTCTTGGTTCTCGGATGCGGCGCCATTATTATTGCGTTGCGACCCTTGATCGCGGAAATCGCCATGAAGACGGGAGTTGCTTCCGGATTCGTACAGGGAATCAACGCGCCGACCACGCCGATCGGTTTCGCGATTTTAATCAATCCCTTTCCCTCGTCTTCTTCGATTATTCCTACGGACTTCTTGCCAGTCATATCCCGCAAGGCGCCCCTGAGCTTTTTTTGCAGCTTTGTGTACTTTCCTTGATAATTACCCAGTTTGGATTCGTCTACCGCAATTTGCGCCACTTTTTCAATTATTCCGGGCTTCACGATGTCCCAAACGAGCGCTTTGGTTAGGGTATCAACTTGATCCTGACTCCAATACTCAATTTTTTCTTGAGCATCGCGGGCTCTGGCCATCAATGCGGCAATCTTTTCCTTGGCTTCCATAATTTCCTCTCAAAAAAGATGTATTCAACCCGATCAAAGCGGGTCGAGTAAAGAGTTAACCACAATTCATCGCTCCACAGCTACCGCTTCGCTGCATGGTAAGTGGGACGGTCATGAAAATATTAGTGAGCGCGTTCACTGAATAGTAACAGGGAATATATAAACGTGCAAGTTAAAAACGTACATTAGTAGAAGAATATCGGTGATGCAATAATGGAAAAGGATGGGTTCATTCACATGCTCGCTTAAGCTTTATGGCACGGTTCGGATCCTGATTGGCCGTTTTGGCACATGCTGAGAAAATGTGTTTGTTTAATACGCCTAAAAAAGAAACAGATGAGCAGGAAAGTTGAAAAAAACAGTAATTGGAAAGTAATTATACGTAGGTTAAGGAAATAATATTATGTTATCAACAGAAAATTATTTGTTGTGGACGATGCCGCGGAGAGAACGCAAGGCACGATAGTCCGAGGCGATATGTTCGGCTTGATCAAATCCGGAAAATTGGTTTGATCGATGAGTTATTTCGGTGCAATAGGAGAACTTTAGCATCGTTCCTTATGTTTTGATTGACAACTGAGGAATTATGAAATAACCTGAATAGGTTCAGTGAATCAATATTTGCAGTTTTAACGTGGTTGATTGGAATTGCGCGGTAAAATCGGAAACTTGGAGGGTAAGTTATGGATGGTCTGAAAGAGCGGTTGAACGCCATCGTCGGTCGAGAGAATGTTTTCGACGATGAGAAGTCCCTCGCGTTGTTCTCGCATGACGAGAGTTTCGCGAAAAGCATGCTCCCCCGTTTCGTCGTGAAGGCAAAGAATGCGGAGGAAGTCCAGAAAATCGTGAAATTGGCGAACGAGATGAAAACGCCTCTCATTCCCGTGAGCTCCGGAGGAAAGCGCTATAGAGGGGATACCGTCCCGAGCGTTCCGGAGTCTATCATCCTCGATCTGAGCGGAATGAAAAAAATCCTGAACATAAATCGCCAACAGAGAGTCGCTATGGTGGAGCCGGGCGTAACCTACGGCGAATTGATAGCGGCATTAAGAAAAGAAGGCCTTACGCTTTCAGTGCCGCTGACGCCGAAGGCTTCAAAGTCCGTCGTCGCGAGCGTTCTGGATATGGAACCCCGGTTGAATTCCCTTCATCAGTGGAACTTCATAGATCCCTTGCGCTGTACGGAAGTCGTATGGGGTGACGGAAACCGGATGTATACAGGAGAGGCCGGCGGAAGCCCCATGGATGTCGAGAAACAGTGGAGCGCCGATAAGTGGCAACAGAGCGGCACCGGACCCATGATGCTCGACTTCTACCGATTATTGACCGGTTCCCAGGGGACCATGGGTATCGTTACTTGGGCTTCCTTGAAATGCGATGTCGATACGAAAGTCCACAAACTCCATTTCGTAGCTTCGAAAAAAGCGGAAGACCTGAACGATTTCGTGTACCGGGTGCTGCGGCTTCGCTTCAGCAATGAGTTGATGGTGATGAACGGCTCTTACTTGGCGGCTTTATTGGGTGAATCGGCTGAGCAAGTCGCTGCCTTGAAAGCCGAGCTTCCCAATTGGGTCGCTCTCGTCGGCATAGCCGGAAGGGAATTGCTTCCGGAAGAACGAGTTCAGTATCAGGAGGCGGATATCTCCGAGATCGCCCAGCAATTCGGACTGAAGCTCGTTCCTGCCGTCCCGGGCGCGAAGGGAGACCAGGTTCTGGAAAAGATCATGAATCCTTCACCGGAAAAATACTGGAAGGAAGGTGCGAAAGGGTCGTTCCAGGATATTTTCTTTACGACGACGATCGATAAAACTCCTTCGTTCATCGCGGCGATGCTTTCCCTCGCGGACGAATTCGGATTCTCCGCTTCCGACATCGGGACTTATATTCAGCCCCAGAATATGGGAACGAGCTGCCATTGCGAGTTTTCCCTTTTCTACGACGGCGGTGATAAAAAACAAACCGCTATCGCCAAGAAACTGTTTATCGCTGCGAGCGAGATGTTCTCGGCCATGGGCGCGTACTACCTTCGTCCGCACGGCATCTGGTCACGGCTGCAGTTGAACAAAGACGCGCAGTCGGCTTTCCTGCTGAAGGAAGTGAAGAACGTATTCGATCCGAACAATATCATGAATACCGGGAAGCTCAGCGTATAAGGGGGAATGATCATGGCATTAGAAGATTTTGAGGCAATGCAGGAACGATGCAGCAACTGCCTTGGCTGCAAGTGGACTCCTTTCGATAAGATCAAGAGTCAGCGTTTCGGGGAGAATTGCCCGAGCGTTTGCTACTACAACTTCAATACGTATTCCGCGCGCGGCCGCTTTCAATTAGGATTGGCCATAGCGAAGAAAGAGGTGGAATACACCGAGACCGTAACCGAAGCGGTACACGAGTGCCTTGCGTGCGGCCTTTGCGACGTATCCTGCAAGATCACACGGTTCAACCTCGAACCCCTTGAGCACAATCTTGAGCTTAAGGCCGACGCGGTGAAGAAGGGCAAGACCTTGCCTGCCCAAAAGCCTGTACTCGAAGCCCTCGCAAAAGAGAAGACGATGCTTGTCGGGAAAACCAAAGCGTCCCGGACGAAATGGGCTGACGGTCTTGGTCTGAAGGATTTGTCCAAGGAGAAAGGCGATGTACTTTTCTTCCCCGGCTGCAAATTCAGCTATGACGAGAAACTCCAGAAGACCGCCCAGTCGGCGGTTCGTATCCTCAAGAAATCGGGTGTGGATCTCGGGTACATGGGCAGCCAGGATATGTGCTGCGCGGGCCGCACCCTCCAGATGGGATTCACCGAAGACTTCGCCAAGAACGCCGAAGCCAATATCGCGCTTTTCAAGAAGGCCGGAGTGAAGACCATCGTGACGCCCTGCTCGGATTGCTATCATGCGTTCAAGCGACAGTACGCGAAGCTGGGGCTTGAGGTGGAAGTGCTGCATACGGTCGAGTATCTGGATCGGCTGATCGGACAAGGCAAGATCAAGTTCACCAAATCCGTTCCGATGAACGTCACCTACCACGATCCCTGCCATCTCGGCCGGCTCGGGGAACAGTACGTCCCCTGGAACGGTACCGAGAAGAAAATCCTGAATCAGGTCCACACGTGGACGCCGAAGCGGCCGAGGTACAATGGCGCGCACGGAATCTACGATGCTCCGCGCAACGTCATCAAGAGCATCCCGGGCGTCAATCTCACGGAAATGGAGAGGATCAGGGAATATTCGTGGTGCTGCGGAGCCGGTGGCGGATGCAGCGATACAAGTCCCGAGTTTTCCGATTGGACCGCATCCGAACGTATCACGGAAGCCAACTCCACCGGAGCCGAGGCGATGGTTACCGCGTGTCCATGGTGCGAATCCAATTTCCGCAAAGCCGTCGATGAGAACGGGAAAGGTATCAACGTCCTCGACATCGTCGAGCTGGTCGAAAAGGCATTATAAGGAGAAGGAAGAAGATGGCTTTCTCAAATGAAATGTATCAGGCCTTTGAGGCTGTAGTAGGAAAACGCAACATCGCCCGGGATTTGGGAATCCGGGAAACGTATCGTTGCGCGGCGGCTCAATCCTCCGCGCACTATGGGCCGTATAACCATCGGACACCGATGCCGGAAGCGGTTTTGCTGCCTGGAAGCACGGAAGAGGTCAAGAATATCGTTCGCCTCTGCAACAAGTACGACGTGAAATTCAAAGCGTCCTCAACTTTCTGGTCGGCCATGGGCTTCATTACCGACGATAACGGTGTTCAGTTGGACATGAGGCGAATGCGGAGCATCGAGATCGACGAGAAAAATATGATCGCGATTGTCGAGCCGTACGCGATCGGCGCCGTCGTCCAGGCCGAGGCGATGAAAGTCGGGCTGACGTTGAACGTCCCGGGCGTCGGTTGCAGCAGTTCCCCGCTTGCCAGCACCGCCGGTTGGGTCGGATTCGGTCCGACATCGATCTCCATGGGCTGCGCGAGCGAGAATATGCTGGGAGCGGAATGGGTATTGCCGAACGGAGAGGTCTTGAGGACCGGTTCCCTCGGCGCCGGGTCCGGCTGGTTCTGCGGTGAAGGGCCAGGGCCGAGCACTCGAGCTATTCTGCGCGGTTTTCAGGGCAGTACGGGCTCTCTGGGCGTGTGCACGAAAATGGCTATCCGTCTGCACCCTTGGCCCGGTCCGACGCACATCCCTTCCAGGGGAGTGGTCCCCGCCTATAAAGCGGACCTCCCGGACAATTTCAAGGCGTATACCCTTTGCTTCAAGACCTGGGACGATTACGCGAAAGGCCTTTCCCTGCTCCATGAAGCGGAAATACTTTTCCTCGGTCATAGGCAGTTCAACATGTTCGGACGGGACATAAAAACCGCCATGTTGAAGATCTTGACGGATCCGGATGGCCAGCTCGCCGAAATACCTGAATATACGGCCGATCCGGAACTCAAGAAAATCAACGACGACATGAAGATAGAAATCCAGGTCATAATCGCGGGAGTCACGAGGCGCGATACCGACTACAAAGAAAAAGTGTTGGACACTGTTCTTGAAATGTCCGGCGGATGGAAGAATCAGTTCATGCTCGAAAAAGATATGATGGACTATGTCCTTCTATACCTTATCCGGCTTGGACATAAGAACCTGAACTACGCTCTCTGCGGAGCGTACGAGGGCAATTACGGTCTTTCGGGCAACATGTTCGTGAGCGCGAAGGTGATGGAAGAAGCCGCTGCCCTGAAGAGGAAATGGGAACTTGAACATACGCACATAGCGGCGCACGGCGGCGATTCCGACATGGGTAGCATTTCCATCATCGGCGGCGGCGGTCCGACCGGCTGGGAGTACTTCACCAATTTCGATGCCCACGACAAGGCTTCCATCAAGGGTACGGCGGATTTCTTCAATGAAACCCAGCGCTGGATGACCGAAAAGGGACTCGGCGTGGACATGGGTCATTGGAACCAGGACCTGCGACGGGAAGACGGCTACGGATTCACGCAGGAACAGCATGACGAGATGTACGTGAAGTTGCCGCAGCCCTTGGTGACGGTTTACCAATATAAGGTCCGGGAGATCATCAATCCGAAGCATCTTTGCGGAAGTTATTACCGGACACTTACGCCGAGCAAGTACAAAGGCTGATGGATACGCTTTTGAAGCGATTTACTTAGCCGAGCACTTCGGGGATTGTTTCAACCGACAATCTAGAGAACCGTAAAGCACTTTTGGGCTTTACGGTTCTTTTTTGTCGCTGATGAAAGCGACGGAGCCGAAAAGCATACCGGGACTATATGCAGGGGGCGGGAGGATGACCGGCGAATGCGGAACGAAATAGCCGGGTGACTCTTTTCTGGACATCTGCTGGATACCGGGGAGGGCTTGGTCCTGTTCGACAGCGGATTTTCCAGCTCGGACCAAGACCTTCAGGAGATATGTCGCGCGTGTCGCGGGTATGGAGAAGCAGTTGCGGGAGAGATAGTCTCGCTGAATCCGATCCATCCTAGTATTATATAATCCAGCTTTATTCCTTGAGACGGTAGCTGAAAAATTGGAATAGCGCGGCAAATCCGTAGCCTTCCAGATCGGCATGTCCAAATTCAAGGGTAGTCCCAGTCTCATTCACGACGCGAATATTCTTAAATAGAGAAGGGGCGCCCAATAGGCCGCCCCTTCCCTATTCACTTATTCAATCGGCTTTGAATACGCTGCTATCCCATTATCAATGTGGGAAGCCAAGTAACGATTTGCGGAAAAATGAAAATCAGAATCAAGGCGAAAACTAGCGCCCCCAGGAACGGCATCACTCCTTTGTAGATGGTTTTGAACGGCAATCCCGTGATGTTTCCTGTGATGAATACATAAAGGGCGATGGGCGGAATCAAGCCCCCTATCATTAGCGTGATGCTGACCATTATTCCGAACCATATAGGATCAAAACCGAGCGCCAGGGCCGTCGGGAAGAATATTGGGGTGGCAAGGACCATAAACGCCAAATCGTCCATGATCGAGCCGCCGACAAGGTAAAGGACTACGATAACGGCCATAATCGCGGCCGGCGGAAAGGGTAACGCAGACGCCCAATCAGCCGTTATGAACGGTATTTCGGTGATGGTAAGAAAATGCCCGAATATCGAAGAACCGGCAATCAGCATAAGGGTCATTATCGCCGTCTTCAATGATCCCTTTATGGATTTTTTGATCATCTCAAAACTGGTTTCACGTCGCAGGAAAGCCATGACGAAAACCGATACCGTTCCGATGGTGCCGGCTTCGGTCGGACTGAAGAATCCGGCCATCATTCCGCCTATGACGATTCCGAAGATGATCAGTACGATCAACACTTCCGGCAAGACGACGAATCTTTCTTTCCATTTTGCTTTCTCGGCTCGCGGAGCCACTTTGGGATCAATCGTAACCCAAATGGCTATAACCATGATGAAAAGGAAGGAAATCATGAGGGCAGGCAGTATTCCCGCTAGGAAAAGCCGACCTATAGATTGTTCGCAGATCAGCCCGTAAATAATTAATACGGTGCTGGGCGGCAATATCATTCCGATCGTGCCGACTGAAGCGACCGTACCGGCTGAAAGTTCTTTTTTATAACCGTACCTATCCATTTCCGGAATCGCGAGGCCGGCAAAGGTTCCGACGGTCGCGAGAGTCGATCCGCACATAGCTTTGAACGCGGTCGCGCCGACGACGGTGGTCATAGCCAGACCGCCAGGAACGTGGCCGAACCATTTGTACGCGCCGTTGTACAGCCGTTTTGCTATATTCGAATTCGCCGCGAATTCACCCATAAGTACGAAGAGCGGAATGACGGTATAGCTATAGGTCGTGAACGCGTCCATGAAGTCTTTCGCTACCAGATTG
>Ga0209518_1003709_pt1 | contig 12902 bp, 1 predicted proteins | sample RifGroB1_FD_183993 | JGI IMG/M metagenome (GOLD analysis project Ga0209518, IMG submission 183993) | Groundwater microbial communities from Rifle, Colorado, USA - Groundwater B1 (SPAdes) (version 2) | ecosystem: Environmental > Aquatic > Deep subsurface > Groundwater | place: Rifle, Colorado... | reverse complement strand
CAGGCGAGCAACAACGCCCTGACGGCATCGCCGTACCCAATCGGCGGCTACGGGGCGACGGCGGGTGACGACGACGATATGCCCGGCACAGGGGACGGCCCTGGCGGTGGTAGCCCACTCCCGCCCGGGACGACCGTTCCGCCTCCGCCCTACGAACTGCCGACCCCGCGATCCTATCGCGTGCCGAAGTCCGTGACGCAGCAACTACTCGAAGCCACGTATCGACCGTCGCAATATCCCGGCTACCGCGTGAGCAACGGCGAACTGACGTGGGGGGGCACGGGCGCGGCGCCGGACGATCCGCAGATGCAGGCCGTGGCGGACTATCTGACGGACCTCGGGACACCGCTGGATACGCAGAACTATCAAGGCTTCTTTCAGCGGCTCTATGGCCAGCGGGCGCCGAGTTCGGCCACGTTGAGTAATGCGGACCTCGCGATGATTCTCCAGGCTGGCGGCGTGAAGCTCGGGCGGCCGAACGTGGCGGGCTTGGTCGACAGCGTGATTCTGCCGTCTGGACAGGAAGTCGACGTGGGGTACGCGTTTAGCGCCAACGATCCGAGTCAGATGCGCTGGACGTGGAACCCGATCACGGGGCAGGCCGAGCCGACGTCTGGCGCAGGCACAGGGACGACGTTGCCGGCGAATTGGGCCGAAGGCTATGGGCCGCTGGTGGAGCCGTGGACGACGCCCTTTGAACCGCCAGGAGGCGAGAGTGGGCCGTTGGAGAACGCGCCCGCGTACATACCGCCGGCGATTCCCGAAATCACGCCGTGGACCGCCCCGACTAGTACGCCGTTTCGAGAGTTTGACGCGCCGACGAGCGAGCCATTTCGGGAGTTCGACGCGCCGACGAGTGATCCCTTTCGAGAGTTCGACTGGACGCAGCAGTGGAGACCCACGACCGGGGCGGATGTGTATGCGGACCCCAGTTACGCCTTCCGACGTGACGAAGGCTTGGGGGCGATGGAGAATCGGGCCTCGGCCCGCAGCTTCCTGCGGAACACGAATACGATGCGGGACTTCGTGAACTACGGGTCGAACCTCGCGTCGACGGAGTTCGGCAACATCGACACGCGGCGGCGCCGGGACTACGACACCGCCTTCGGGCAATCGTTGGCGGACTACGAAACGGATCGCGGGACGTACTTCGGGAATCGGGATCGGGCCTTTGGGGAGGCGCTGTCGGATTACGGGGCGGATCGCGACACCTACTACGGCAATCGGGACCGGGCGTTCGATGAGGCCGTCGGCGATTACGAACTCGACCGCGGCACCTACTACGGGAATCGGGACCGGGCCTACAACGAATCGCGTGGCGAGTACGACACGAATATCGGGAACCTCTTGGCGCGGTCGGACCGTGAACAGAACCGCGCGGCGGGGATGTACGCACCGCAGCTCTTGAATTGGCAGACGCAGATCCAGGACCGGAGAGGGCGCGAAGACGAACGGTACGCGCGGGCGTGGCAGCTCTATCAGAACGAGATCGCCAACTTCAAGGCCAATCAAGGGACACTGAGAGACCAACTGCGGTGGCAGACGGAATTCGGCGCAGGCGTGGCGTAAAGGGGACGTAAGACACATGCCATTTCAGGCTAGTTCGAGGATCGGCGACCTTCTGATGATGCGGGGCAACGCGCGTGCCGATACGGAACTGCGTCGAGGAAACGCGTGGTCGCAGGGGATTCAGGACATCGCCGGCACGCTATCGAGCACGATTGGAGAGATCGCGCGGATGAAGGCCGATGCGCCTCGGAAGCGCGCCGAAGCGTTGCAGCTCGAAGACATGGAACGCAAGGTCATGACGGCGCGGCGACAGGACCAGGACAAGGTGTTGATCCGGGATCTGGAAACGAAGTTTACCGATCCGCAGATGGGTCGCGTCAACGGACGGGGCGTGATCGGCGAACTGCGAGCGGCGGGACGTCCAGACTTGGCCGGGCCGTATGAAGACACGATGAAGCAACGCCTCTACGAGGGCCTCACGGACCATGCGACACGGCTGAATCAACTCAAGACACCGTTTGGCCGGGGCGAAGAGATGCTCCGCACGGTCCAGGACCAGCCGGATCTGTATCCCCTCATGCTCACGCAGTTCAGAGACTTAGCGGGTGGTGTGCATCCCGACCTCGTCAACGCGTTCCCCGATGCGTACGACCCGGAACGGGTGAAGCAAGCGTTGGAGTTCACGACGAAGACGTTGTCGACGCTGGACGCCAGGGAGCGGGCGATCAAGGGCCTCTTGGAGACCGAGAAGGCGAACCTGGGGCAGATGGAGCGAGACAAGCAGTATCGCGAGAACCTGGGCGGGTATCTCCGGACCGTCGACACACCGGAAGAGCATGCGCAAGCGATTGCGACGGCGCGGGATATGGGCATTCCGGATCGGATCGTCGAGCCGTGGGCGACGTGGGACGACACGCTGCCGAAGCGGATCGACGAAGAACTGCTGATGACGCCGAAGGAACGGCGCGAGGAAGCGGCGAAGAAACCCGGCCATATGGACGGGACAGGCCCGTTGGCCCTCACCTACAACAAACTGTATGACATCGAGCAGTCGCGTCAGGGTGGGCGGCCGCTCTCGGACGCAGCGCAGAAGCGGATTCTCGATCAGGCCCGCCAGCAACCTGAGACGGGCGCCACGCTCCGACCGGAGGATGCGCTGAATATCAAGGCGGTGCTGGCGAACCCGAAGAAATACGACACTCTCGATGCGGACCATCGCAGTCGGATCATGGGCCAGCTCTTCGCGGAAGGCTTTCAGTTCCCCGATGACGACTCGTATCAGGATGGGCGCGATCGACGGGATTACAACGACTACAAGGAGTCGTTCAAGACGTATTACGACGAGGTGGCGAGGCTTGATCTACTCAGCAGCGGGAGCCAGAAAGCCCGTCCAATCGTGCCTAGTTATCAGAAATGGAAGACGGACGGGAAGCCCGACTTCACGGACCCGACCAAACCCAAGCCGGCTGCGGCCTCGTCGGCTGTTGTGACCCCGCCAGTCTCCGCAGGACTCGTGTGGATGCGCGCCCCGGACGGCACGGAAAGCCAAGTGCCCGCCACGTTGGTCGAGTACTACAAGAACCTCGGGGCGACGATTCTTCCGAAGAAGTAGATGGCCCAGGACTGGTTCACGGAGCACGCGCCGAAGCCGTCGGCTCCGACGCCGGCGCCAAACTGGTTTACGGCCCACGCGCCTCCGTCTCCTGGGGCGCGGCCGACGCCGAGCGTGTCCACGCCCGTGCTCCCGCAGACGCGGCGCTTCCACGAGTCCTTCGAAGCGAACCGTCCCACGCCAGCCGTCGGGACGTCGGGCGTCTCGCTCAGTCGAGACCCATCGAGTATTCGCGCACGAGCAGATGAATTCCAAGTCGCGAACGAGCGTCAATTTCGGGACTGGTACGCCGGTCATGCGAAGCGATGGGATCTGAATCCAGACCCAGACGATCCGCGGCAGTTCTACGACTACCGGGCGGCGTTTAAGGCGGATGTCGAGCCGGACGAGACGGGGCACTGGCCGTCTGACTTCAAGAAGCCAGGGCATCCAAGTCTCATCGTGGGTGGCATCGACACGCGCACGGGCGTACGGGTGCCAGGAGTGGCGCAGGCCGACGAGCGTGACCTCGTGGCGAAGGGATGGGCACCCGAGACAGCGGCGCGGCTCTCGTCGACCACAGACCTCCTGAAGCCAGGGGCTATTACTATCGCGCCAGAGACGCGCCGGCAGCTCGAGCAGTTGCCCCTATCGGTCGCGAAGCCACCAACGCCGACATCCGATCGCGAGGAACCCAAGATCGGCCCTGATCCTGCGAAGGCTGGTCCACTCGGCCTCGCCGACTTCTTCCGGAGTCTCGTGACAACCGACGATGGCGCGCGGTTGAGCAAGAAAGGGGAGGCCCTGATTCCGTTCGTTGGGCCAGTGGCGCAAGCGGCCGATGCCTACAATGTCATTCGGGCGGCCCGCCGAATCCGTGACGACGAGGACACGCCGGCGGATCGGCAACTGTTGGAGGACTACCAGGCGCGAGACGCCGAGGCGCAGACGCGTGGGACGTCGCTCTTGCATGACATCGCGAATGTGGCGGCGCAGATACCAGGGTTCGCCGTGGAATTCGCTGCGACGAGCGGGACGTTCGCTGGCGCGCGGAAACTCGTGACTGAGGCGCTCGAAAAGATTGGCACAGCCAAGGCCACGCAACTCGCCGCGAAAGGCGCCGGCGCCGTGGCTGGGGCTGTGGCGCAAACGGCCGCGTTGCCTCAACGTGTGGTGGCGGAAGCCACGCGGCGACAAGCTCCGACGCCTCAAGACCTTGAGACGGAACTGGCCGATTGGAACGACGATTTCCTTCCCGCGTTGGCGAAGGCGATTCCCGATCAGTTCGTAGAGATATTCTCCGAACGCACGGGCGGCGTGCTGGAAGGGCCGCTGGCGGCGCTCACGAAACTCCCGCTCGCTCAGCGTGCGGTCGCCCTCAAGAAGGCCGTATTCGGGCGGTGGCTGACACTCAACCCCAACGGCACCGTCCAAGATTTCCTCGCGAAAGTCCGATCCGGGACCGCGTGGAATGGGGTGATCGGCGAGATGTTCGAAGAACGTGTTGGGGAAGTCATGCGTGCGGCGCAGCCGTATCTGCGAGAGCCTGAACAGCCACCACCGCCGATGATTCGCGCAGTCACGGGCGAGCCAACGGCAGAGACCAAGCCTGACGAAGACACGCGCGTGCAGGCACTGCGTGAATTTGGACGACAACTCGTCACGGAGGCGGCGGCATTCACGGTTCCAGGCGCGATAGGGTCCGCCCTCGCCTATCTACCTAGTGGCGGGACGCCTCCATCTGCGCCGCCATTAGTTGAGCCTCCACGGCCCCCGATCGAACCTTCTGTGTCTCCCGTGGATCTCGCCACGGCCAGACAGACGCTGCCGGTTGATCTCCGGCAGCCCGGCGAAGGCGTCCCGCTGCCGGTCGTGTCGCCCGTACCGATCGGCCCCCAGTTGCCAGCCGTGGACCTCCCGGCGGATCAGGCGGCGCGGAATGCGCTGGCTCGAGCAGAAGCCGCTGCGGAACCGCGCATCGCCGCGATGGGGACTGCACGCGAGGTCGTCCCCGGTGCCGATACGCCGAAGCCACGTGAATTCAGTTCCACGCAAGTCAATCTCCCGCCAGGGCCGATTCAGGACACGATCCTGAACCTGGCGGCTACGATTCCAGACGAAGCCCTGGCACCGGACGGTCGGGCCGGTCAGACGCCCGACACGATGCCGCACGTCACGGTCAAGTTTGGGATTCATGCGGCAGATGCCGAGGCGGTCCGCGAGCTCTTGAAGGACGAGCCACCTATCACGCTTACGCTGGGGAAGACATCCTTCTTCCCGAACAGCGAATCCGAGAACGGCGACGTGTTGAAGGTGGACGTCGATTCCGTCGACCTGCGCCGGCTGAACACGAAGATCAGCGAAGCCTTAGAGGTCACGGACACACATCCGACCTATCAGCCGCATGTCACCATCGCCTATCTCAAGGCGGGGCTTGGCCAGCAGTATGCCGACGATGACGTGCTGGAAGGGCAGACGCTAACGCTTGACCGCATCGTCTTCTCGTCGAAGGACGGGACGACGACCGAGATTCCCCTAACGGGACCAAAGGAGACACCAGATGCCGAAGTCGAGGCTAGAGTTCGTGCGGGAGCCCTACGTGACGTTGAGACGCCTCCCACCGCCGCCGTTGCGGCCTCCACCGCCGAAGACGCCACGCCGGCCCAAGAGACGGCCGTAGCGGCCCCAGAGGGCCCGCAGCGACGATTACTCCGTGTGGACACGGTCACAGGCCAGGCGGTGGACGTCGAGGCGCTGGACGCCCCGCTAGGGCGCAAGGATGTGCTCGTCGAACGACTCCTGTCCGGGGAGCACAAGATTCTGAGGGCTGGGGACCAAGTCACGCCGACGGGCCGGAGCCGGATCGCGAAGGCCGACTTCACGCTGCCGGAAGCGTCAGAGGTCGGAGGGTTCGGAGAAACTGTTTCAACGCCTCAAATACTGGTTTCAGGGCCTCAAGTACAGGTTCCCGACACGAAAACAGGGGCAAAACAGCCGATTACGACAGAAACTCCGTCTCCAATCCCGTCGATCACCTACAACGCCGAGCGGAAGTCCGTTGAGGTGAAGTGGCAGACTGCGCCAGAGCGTCAAGTCCTTGACAAACTCAAGGCGGCTGGCTTTCGGTGGTCGAAGGGCAACAAAGTCTGGTATCGGCGCACCGATAAGGCTGCCGCGGCGGCTGAGCAGGATGCACGGACCCTCTTGGGGCAGGCGGAGCCAACGCCGGCGCCGCCAGTTTCTAAGAACACCGAATATCAGAACCTTCTGCGACAAGCGAAGGATCTGGCCGAGAACTCTGGCATTCCAGAATTGAAAGCCGGCGGCGTCAACGACAAGGGCGTGACATTCAACTTCATCGGCTCTGCAGCTGGCGGAGGGGCATCGTTCGCATCCACGATATTCGACCTACGAGACTTCAAGGCCGATCCGGAGGTCGCGATCCGCTGGGGTCGCGAGAAACAAGCACAGAACGCTGGACGTCACGCGGTAGCCCAGAAACCCACAGCCGACATGACCGATGACGAACTCGTGGCGGCGGCGATGGCCGAAGTCGAGGCTGAACAAGCCGTCGCCCCAAGTGGCCCTCCGACAATCACGTCGCGTCGTGGCGACAACGTCCCAGGCGAGAGCGCCCCCGTTCGCCCCGCTCGTGAAGGCTCGCCGTATGCCGGCGAAGACCTCGACCAACTCGAACCGCAAGTCGTGGACGAACAGAAAGGTCGTTGGTTCGGCATTCAGAATCTGCGTGAAGCAGTGGCGCAGCCGAACGCGCGGGCGAAGAAGGGCACACACGAACGCCTCACGAAAGAACTCAAGGATCTGGAGCGCGTCTACGAAGCCACATATCAAGAGTGGGATGCGGCCGGCGGAGACATGGACGATCTCCGCGACCGCGTGGAAGATGCGCCCGACAACGAGGACTGGTTCTACACGGCCGCACAGGCCGGCTTCCCGCATACGAAGGCCGAGGATCTGATCGACTTCACGCCAGACCTTGCGTGGGTGCGGAAGCAGACGACGCCCATCGTCAAGGGCCTCTTGAGGGCCTACGAGGATGTCGAAGGCGAGATCGACGAGAAGCACGCCCGATTCGTGCGCGTCCTTGAGCGGGACATGCTCAGACGCGAAGGGCAAGGCGATCTCTTCGTCGAACCTGTAGTTGCAACCGCGCTCAGTGAAGCGCAGAATAGGGTGGGAGAAGCGCAAGATAGACCTACGGAGGTGCCCCGTGCGGACCGCCCTCTGGCAAGCGGTGAAGCAGTACCAGCCCCACTTGAGCGACCAGGACATCGACGACCTCCTGCGACGAGTCGCCCACCAGGAGCGCGAGTTAGTCCTGAAGCAGGGCCTGAGCCTCGACCAAGCGCGGGAACTCGTGCGGGAGGAACTATTTCCACCGCTCCAGGAACCCGAGGGACCACCGACCCTGCTCTAAGCACAGGCTTCTACCGCATCACGGACGCGGATCGGATTGGCACGGGGACGGTCCGCGAACGGATCGCCCGCAATTTCGCTGCGATTCGCATTGTCAAGGATCTCGCGAAGGAACAGCGTCCAGCCACGCGCGAGGAACAAGCCATCCTTGTGCAGTACGTGGGCTGGGGGGGATTGTCTCGCGTCTTTGAGCCGTGGAAATACGACCTCGAAGGGAAGCGCGATAACGACTACTGGCGCGCGCAGCACGAGACCCTCCAGGGACTGCTGACGACCGACGAATACGCTCGAGCGAGGAACTCGACCCAGAATGCGCATTACACCTCCGCGCCGGTCATCCGTGCGATGTGGGACGCTGTGCGGCGCTTGGGGGTGCGTACCGGGTCTGTTCTTGAGCCGTCGGCCGGCATTGGACACTTTCTGGGGCTGGCACCCGCCGACCTGCGACTGAACTGGGCGACGGTCGAGAAAGATCCGCTGACAGCCCAGATTGCCGCCGCGCTGTATCCAGGCGTCTACGGCCAAGCGACAGGCTTCGAAGACGCGCAACTGCCACTGAACCACTTCGCCGTTGCCGTCAGCAACGTCCCCTTCGGAGCCATCCCCATCACCGATGCGGCCTTTCGGGGGCCGGCCTTCATTCGACGCCGCATTCATAACTACTTCTTCGCCAAAGCCCTCGATCATGTGGCGCCAGGCGGGCTGGTCGCGTTCATTTCGACACACGGCACGCTCGATTCGCGGGATAACACGGCGGTGCGAGCGTTCTTGGCCTCGCGCGCCGATTTCTTGGGCGCGATCCGGCTACCCTATACGGCCTTCCTGGAGAACGCCGGCACGGAAGTCGTCACCGATATCGTCTTTCTCAGGCGGCGACACGACGGCGCGCCCATTGCGCATGTCGCCCCTTGGACACAGACCACAGAAGTCGAGTTCCCCAACAAAGACGGCCCATTGTTTAAGCAGTGGGTGAACGAATACTTTCTAGCGCATCCGGAGATGGTACTCGGTCGCCACATGAGCACCGGGAAGATGCGGCAGGCCAACACCTACAACGTGGAACCCGTTGGCGATCTGCCGGCGTTGATGCAGGCCGCGATTGCTCGACTACCGGTTGATGCGATCAATTTGCAGCCGCCGGCCGAGACGTTGCAGGCGTTCCAGCAGACGCAACCGCCACTGGGCTCAAGGCCCTTTGAATACCTGATCCATGAGGGGCGACTTGCACAGGTCATCGACGGAGTGGTCCAACCGACCGAGATGACAAAGGCCGATGAAGATAGGATTCGAGGCTTACTCCCGATTCGTGAAGCCCTGCGCGATCTCTATGATCGAATGGCCACCGACGCCAGCGATGCCGATGTCGCGACGGCGCAGAAGGCCCTGGTAAAAGCCTACGACCGCTTCGTGAAGCGGCACGGATTCGTCTCCAGCGAGGCGAACTGGTCCGCCTTCCACGAAGACCCGGATCTCCCGCTCTTGTTATCGTTGGAGGACTACGACGCTGAACACGAGACGGCGACAAAAATGGCGATCTTCACGACACGCACCTTGCGCGCCATGCGTGCGGCGCAAACTGCCGACACACCAGTACAGGCGCTTCAAATCGCGCTGGGCGAGACCGGGACGGTGGATTTGGCGCGGATCGGCAGTCTGCTGCAAGTGACGCCAGAAGACGCCGCCGCGCAGCTCCAGGCAACGGGGTTGATCGTGGATACGCCGAGCGGCTGGGAATTGCCAGCCAGGTATCTGTCCGGAAATGTGCGCGTCAAACTCGTGGAGGCTCAAGCCGCCGCGCAGCTCGACGCCCGCTATCAAGGGGCCGTCGACAGGCTCACGGCGACGTTACCGGAAGATATCCCCTCATACAAGATCAACGTCCGGTTAGGAGCGAGTTGGATTCCCGTGGAATACGTCAGAGAGTTTGTTCGGTTCGTGACGAATGCCAGGGGCGAATTACATTGGGGTCTCGCCTACACCTCCCTCGACGCGAAATGGAGCATCGAAGGACCGCCTGGCATGTATCACTCGGCGTATGAAACGCCCGACGTGGACACCAAGACCATGCTCTTGGCGGCGCTGAACGATAAGCGCATCACCGTGCGCAAGCCCGTCCAAGGTGGCGGATCGGTCGTGGACCCACAGGCGACGGCGCTGGCGCGACAGAGGCGCGAGGAGCTCTATCAAGCATTCGCAACGTGGTTGTTCAACGAAAATCCGACCCGACGCGACTGGGCCGTGAGAACCTATAACGACCGGTTCAACGCACATGTGGCGCCGAATGTGGAGGGAAGCTATCTCCAACTGCCGGGGATGGCGCAGTACTGGAAGGAGCGCATTGACCCTCATCAACGGAATGCGGTCGCACGCATCTTGCAATTCGGGAACACCCTCCTCGCCCATGTGGTGGGGTCTGGTAAAACCCTGTCGATGGTGGCGGCCGGCATGGAAATGCGACGACTGGGTCTCGCGCGGAAGCCGATTTATGTCGTGCCGAATCACCTGATTGCGCAGTGGCCGAGTGAATTTCTGCAGTATTACCCGAACGCCAAAATTTTCGTGACGCGGCCGGAAGACTTGGAGAAAGAGAATCGGCGGCGCTTCACGGCCCGAATTGCCGCTGGCGATTGGGATGCGGTCATCATGCCGTACTCGTCCTTCGTGCGGGTATCGATGAGCGCGGAGGCGGAAGGGGCCTATCATCGCGACATCTTGGACGAGATCGAGACGGCGATCCTCGAGGCGTGGGAAGCCGAGCGTCGGGTCGGGAACACGATCAATCCGAAACGCCCGCCGCCCTCGATTAAGCAATTAGAGAACATGCGGGATCGGATTCAGAACCGGCTAGACCGACTCGGCGAACGGCCGAAAGACGACATGCTAACGTTCGAGCAACTGGGCGTCGATGCGATCTTCTACGACGAGGCCCACGCGCTCAAGAATCTCTATTTCCACACGCGCCAACAGGCGGCGGGGATTCCGAGTGAGAACGATGCGCAGCGCGCGACCGATATGTATCTGAAGTCGCGCTACATTAACCAGCTCACGAAGAATCGAAACATTGTCTTTGCGACCGGCACGCCGGTGTCGAACTCGATGGCCGAAGTGTTCGTGATGCAGAAGTTTCTGCAGGAGGATGTCCTCGAGCGGGCCGGGATCGCGACCTTTGACGCGTGGCTTGGGCAGTTTGGGTTGATTACCGTCGAAACCGAACTCGATCCGAGCGGCACTGGGATGTCCGCCCGGCCACGGTTGGCGAAGTTCAGGAATCTACCGGACTTGGCGTCTCTCTTCCGTCAGGTCGCGGACGTACAGATGATTGATGACCTTCCCGCCCTCAAAGCGGCCCGGCCGAAACTCAGAGGGGATGGGCAGGAAATCGTCGAGATTCCGATGACGACGGCGCAGCGCGACTTCCTGCGCGTGTTGAAAGACCGGGCTGATCATCTCGACCCGCGTGATCGACGCACCGACAACATGGCGAAGATCACAGTCGATGGGCGTCTGTCGGCTCTCGATATGCGGCTCCTGGATCGTCGCCATCCGGACGACCCCGGCAGCAAACTCCATAAGGTCGTGGAGCACGTCGCCAGCATTTGGGCTGAGACGGCCACCGTGAAGGGCACCCAACTGGTGTTTCTCGATAGCGGGACGCCCGGATCGGAAGAACGGTCGCAAAAACCACGGAAGTATGTGGATGATCACGGCAATGTGCTGACGAGGCCCCCCACAGAGGCGGAGCGTCATCGGGGGTTCAATCTCTACGCCGACATCAAACGCAAACTCGTCGCCCAGGGCGTCCCGGCCTCACAGATCGCGTTTATTCATGACATCGATGCCCTGCCACCGAAAAAGCGAGACGGGGCACGGAAGGCACTCTTTCGTCGCGTGCGGGAGGGACAGGTCCGCGTATTAGTCGGCTCAAGCGTGAAGATGGGCACGGGTATGAACGTGCAGGATCGGCTCGTGGCGCTCCACAATGTCGATCCGACCTACAAACCGTCCGAGACGGAACAGCGCAACGGACGGATTCTGCGTCAAGGGAATCTACTGGCCAAAGCGGACCCTGCGTTTCGGATTCGGATTATGAACTACATCACGCGTGGCGTCGAAAGCCAGTTCGGCTTCGATGCCTACATGTGGCAGTTGAACGAAGCCAAGGCCAAGATCATCGCCGACTTCTTCAAGGGCAAGATCACGGATCGCGATCTGTCGCTCGACTTGGAACAGACCGTCTTGTCGGCAGGACAGTTCAAGGCCGTGGCAACTGGCAATCCGCTCGTGATCGAACTCAATAAAGCCGAAGCCGAAGCGGAGCGGCTCGAGTGGGTGCGCGCCGGCTGGCAAGAGGAACGCCAGCGCGCGGCATGGACGCGTGGCGAGGTGCAAGCGACGATGGCCCGGCTGGTGCAGGACCAAGAACGGGCCAAGCGGACCGCAGAAGCCGTCGAAGCATATGAGGAAGGCACGTTGCTGACGGCGATGATTTCCGGCGAGGCCCTGGAGGGGCACAAGAAGATCGGCGAAGCGGTGCTGCAGGCGGCGCAGCAGGCGACCACGGCGGACGAAGGGCATCCTGGCCGGTGGCGCACGTATGACAGCGCCAAACAGATCGGCACGCTTCGTGGCTTGGCGGCGTGGATTGAAGGGAACGGGACGCAAGATCCCCATTTAGTGTTACGGCATCCAGACGACGTGCCGCCACGCTACGGGCATGTAGAAGCCAGCACGGACTATCAGACAGTGCTCGTGGCGCTCGTCCATGCGAGCACCGCGGAGACGGCAGTGGGTGGGTTGACGTGGCGCGATCCGACGGCACTCGTGCGGATGGCGAATGATCGCGTGACGGACGTGGGGCGCAGTCTCGGAATGGCGGCGACGTCGCTCCTGAACGAGAAGCAAGGCGAACTCCAACGCATTGACCAGATCCTGACAAATCCGTTCCCACAGCAGGCCCTCTACGACGGCGCCGTCGCGAAGCGCGATGAACTGCGGCGATCGCTCGGGATCGGTCAAGAAGAGGTCGTTGAAGCCGCCGACCAGGGATCCGGAGAAGAGGACGAAGGACTTGGCGCGACGGCGGACGCCTTACCGGCCGATACGGCGCCGATCGTAACCGTTCCGAGCGGGCCGGGATTGACGACCAAGTTGTCGTTACGACAGCGGTTGGCGATTCGGCCTGATCAGATTGTCCAGGGACTGGCTGAAGCCATCGGGAATGTCCCGCTGGCTGTCGGGAAGACGCGCGGCAATCTGGGGTTGTTCAAGTGGGAAGGCGTGGTGCGCTCCAAAGTGGCGGGCGATTGGCGGACCCAGCTCCACGAGCTCGGCCACGCGATCGATAAACTCGTGGAGCTGGGTCCGC
>Ga0209518_1003708_pt1 | contig 12902 bp, 16 predicted proteins | sample RifGroB1_FD_183993 | JGI IMG/M metagenome (GOLD analysis project Ga0209518, IMG submission 183993) | Groundwater microbial communities from Rifle, Colorado, USA - Groundwater B1 (SPAdes) (version 2) | ecosystem: Environmental > Aquatic > Deep subsurface > Groundwater | place: Rifle, Colorado... | reverse complement strand
TCTTTGAAATATTTTCTCCTCTGCATTTTGGACATTTCATTTTATTTTCACCTCCCAGAATAAGAAGATATTTGGCTATTTAACTATATCCCTTTAAGTTGACAATATCCCCTCACCACTAAAGAATGAAACAAGGGGGAAAATTGAAAAACAAAAAGATAAAAAACAAATTCATAAATTTTTATATAAGAATAAATTGTCATCTTCTTTTTTTTCTATTTTATAATCTAAATTTTCATAAAACCTAATCGCTAATTTATTTATTTTCTTAACTTTAAGATAAATCTTTTTGAATTTATTTTTAATTGCATAAGATTCAAGTTTCTTTAACACAAGGGACCCATATCCCTCTCCTTGATATTTCTTTTTTATTTGTATAGAATCAATAAAAATATTTGGGAATTCTTCACAAAAAAGAATATACCCGAGGTTTAAGGATTTTTTCTTTATTAACCATGTTTTATTTTTTTTGTTTAAAAATTCTTTTTCAATTTCCTTATTTATTGGTTTCCAATCAGGATAATATCCCTGCATATTTTCCTTTGTTAATCTTAAAATAAAATTCTTAAAAGTTTTATCTTGGCTTATATTAATAATCTCTGGAAGAAAAGGACATCTAGGGTCAGGCATAGTTATAGAATTAAAATTCCTTAATGCAAGTGCAGGACATCCCCCAAGACAATATTTTTTAAAATTACATTTAATACAGGGTCCACTTAATTGACTTTCGTTTTTGTTTCTTAAAGTATATAAAAGATTGTTGCGATCCCAGTAATGTTTTATCTTTTTAGAATCATCTTTAGAATTTTCTCCGAAAGAGATACAAGGATTTGGATTTCCTTTTGAATCAATGCTCATCTCGGTTTTACCTGCAGGACAATTAAAACAAGTTGAATCTTCTTTATTAGAAAAAAGGTTAAATATATTCGCTTGTATAGATATTTTCTTCCCCATTATCTCTACCTTTTTCTTATTTTTTTCAAAAAAATTTATTAGAGATTTCCAATCTTTTTCTGACGGATTAAATAAATTATGATTGATTCCTCTCCCATAAGGGATAACTGCAGAAATATTCCAAATTTTTACTTTGCTTTTTAAAAAGTACTCTAACAAATCAGGATAATCCCTTATAGTCCTTTTCATAAAAATAGAAGTCATAGTAACATTAAAGCCCTCTTCAGATAATTTATTCATATTTGCTACAATATTTGAAGGGGAAAAACTTGAATTAGTAATCTTTTTAAAATTTTTTATATCAAGGGTATTCAACGAGAACATAATCCTTACTAGATTGGCATCTTTCTTAAAAATATTTTTAAGTTGCTTTATTTTTTTATCATTCAAAAGAGAACCATTTGTATTTAGGGTAATAAAAAAACCAAGTTTATATGCATAAGATAATAACTCAAATATATCTTCCCTCATAAATGGCTCTCCTCCTGTAAAAGAAACTTCAAAAACTTCCAGCACAGATAATTCTTTAAGTATCTTCTTCCATGCTTTAGTGTTTAGTTCTTGTGAAGTGCAAATAGTTGGCGAAGATGAATTAAAACAATGGGTACAACAATAATTACATTTATCAGTTACTTCCAAAACTACTCGGATGGGAGATTTTAATTTCATATTATTCTTTTGTACGAAAGCATTCTTAACAATTTATCTATTTTTGAATCACCCTTAGATTTGGAAATTAATTTATCTCGGTAATTTTTAGAAAAATAATACTTTTTAACAATGTTCAAAACTTTCTTTGTAATTAAATGAGCACCCCAAAACAAATGATTATAAAGAAGATACCTTTTTCCCTCACTTCTAAATTTAAGAATACTTCCTTTTATCTTTTGCATTTTAAAAATAAAAGTTAATGATTAGAACCACTGCGACCAAACGATTCTGCCCAATTACCCTTTGAAGGAAAGTTTAATGTTTGTTCTTCGGATAAAGGCAAAACATCTTCAATTCCCAAACATTTATATCCAAACTTAAGATCCAATTCTCTCGGTAAATACTTTGTTTGATTTTCCATATCCTTTCCACATCTCTAAACTATTTAAACCTTCCCATTACCACTAAAGAATGAAACAAAGGGGAAACTATTTTTCAAGAAACCAGATTTCATTAATAAAATTAAATCTATACCCTTCTTTGTGTTTTGAATTTATTTCTAATTCAGTCAAAGAGCAATGTTCAATAAATAATTTAAAAATAGAATTATAAATTGACATTCCAAGCAAATCACCGACGAGGATTTTCAAAAATGCTCCGTGAGATACAATCAAAATATTTTTATCAGAATCTTTATACTTTTCAAAAATTTCTCTAAAAAATTTTCTCGCTCTTTCTCTAACTTCTTCTAAATTTTCTCCGTTAGGATCTTTTCTTTTTTCAAAACTTCCAGGCAAACTATCCCAATCAAATTCTTTGTGATTTTTTCCAACTAAATCTCCGTTATCTTTTTCTCTGATTAAATGAGTATATTCAACAGGAACTTTAATTTGTTTTAAAATTTCTTTTGTGGTTATCTCGCATCTCGGAATATCGCTAGAGATAATTAAATCAATTTTTTCTTTTTTTAATCTTGAAATTAATTTTTTAATTTGTTCAAAACCTTTTTCATTTACATCTCCGTGTTTTTTTCCTTGAATTATTCCGTCGACATTTTGTTTTGTTTGTCCGTGTCTTGTTATAAAAATCTTAGTCATTTTATCTTAAAATTAGTTTATTATTTAAACTTGATTATTTGCAACCCCATTTCCTCCTTCTAATGCGGATTTTGCAACTTCAGTATATCTTGATTCTAATCTAGAATCTTCTACAATTGATTTGAGAGTTTCTTTCTTAACATTTTTATTTCTTGCTACAACTCTTAATAGATATCCATATCCCCTTTCTTTTAATTGACCTGTTCCAAAATGATGCAATACTTCTGCATCACATAAAGGACTGCAAACAAGAGATCCGATTAAAGACCAATCTCCTGTTTGAGAATATTTTTTTGCAAGATTGTCAAACAATCTTTTTTGACCAGATTCACTTGCCCCCCATATTAATGCCGTGCTTATGAGTGGATCATCAGAAGGAATTCTTTCTCTAACCTCTTCAGGAGTCTCTGAATCACATGCCTCTCTAAAATGCACGACCCAATTTCTTCCTCTAATAGAACCTGTTTTTTGAATTGTTTCTTCCCAAACAATTTCTGAAAGTTCTCTAATTCTTTGTCTGTATTCATTAAAAACAGATCGAACATTTTCTGGAGAAGGATAACCAATAGTTTGCAATCTTTCCAGAGTTTTATTATCTAAAAGAGATATTCCACGATGAGTTCTTAAAACTATGACAACTTGTTCAGAAAGAATTGTTACTTCATCACCTAAATTTTTTCTTTGTCTTTCTGTATCTAATTTAGAAAATTCTTCTGGAGAACATCTTGCTCTTATTTTATCTATTTGATGATTATAGAGAACTTTGCAAAAATAGGTTTTTGAAATTTAATTTTGATTTATGCAAAAAATAATTAACTTTGTCGTTGGAAATTTCTTATAAAGTTTGCAAAAATATTTTAAATTTTTAGTTTAAAAATATTGCGTAGTAAAAATTATCTTTGCGATATCCTCCGGAGGCATTTAAAGATATCGCTTAACCGCAAAGAAAAGGGATGATGTGTGAGAAGAAACCGCTTAGGTTTCTTTCATTTTCCCTCAATTGTTAAATCACAATAAGAAGAAACGTAAGGATCTCCATCCATTTCTAATTCAAGAATATATCTTATTTGACAAGGAGGAGCATTTTCTGGAATATTAAATCTAACAAAAATCCCGTCAGAATCTATATTTCCCGCTTGGATTGTTCTACTCCCTTCTTTACCAAGGGTTATTAAATTTTCTGCTTCAAGAATTTTTAGATTACAGCTAATGTCTTTTTCATTTTGAACGCTAATTGAATAGTCAATCTTTTTTGTTTCATCTTCAACATTCCTGATTGAAAAACCAAACCCCAAAGAGTCAGAACCTTTTTTAATCTTTATTAACCTTGTTTCAGGATAAACGACAACTCTTCTGGAGTCATCTTCGGCAAATAATTTATTTATTTCTCCCTTGACCGCACTATCAATTCCATTTATATTTTCAACAGAACTTTTAAAAATTGTTCTAATCAAAACCAGACCAAGAATTAAAATCGTCATTAACAAAACAATTGTAACAATTGTGCCGACGCTCATCTCCATTGCTGCGCGATTATTTTTCATTTTAGGCGATTGGAAAATTTTGAAGTTGCTCTTTTATTAAGGGAGTTATGTAATAAACAAAAACAAGAAGGAAAATTATTCCTAAAATAATTCCTATTGTTCCGACGATAACTCCTGCTTTTCCGATTTTGGTTTTGTATTTTTTTTGCTGGATAATTGAGAAAATTAATCCCACAGCAGAAATTAAAATTCCGTTTGAACCAACAAGCAAAATTCCCAAAATCCCCAAAGTCAAACCAATGATTCCGAAGACCTCTTTGCTTTCCTCTTTTTTTTCTGGCATATTTTAATTAGATAAACTTATTTTATAAATGTTTTTGTAAGTCAGGTAGGCCAGATTCTGTAATTCGTCGTTGCCGAACCGAACTTGTTGACATTTGACTATGCGTCTCTAAGACTTGCACCTGTTGAGATGTTCGTTTCATCAAATCCTCGTCGTCGAAGTTTCCCGCAAGGTTCATAACTCAGACAAGGCTGTGGCGTTTCTTTGACAGAGCTTTGCCTCACGACAATCAGGTTTCCCTGACAACTTTCTTGCTCGCGACCTCGCTCGTTTATGGATTATCTCGCGAAATCGCTCGGTGTCCGGACCTTCCTCAGAATTCATATCGTTATATTCGACATCTGCTCATTCAAGAGCGAATTCCGAAGTCAACTTCCTGACTTACAAAAATACTGAGAAAAAACAATTTTTAAATGTTTCTTAAGATTTTTAGTTCATTTATATTGAGAATTTTTGAGTTCATCAAATCAATTCTCGGGCATGCAGTATTTATCCAAGATTGAATCTGCGGAAAATTTTCCATTTCAAAATTATTAAAATTATTTGCTAAGAAAAAATAAATTTTTTTATTATTAAATTTGTTTTTTATCTCGGAAATTTTTTTTAATTTCTCTTGTCCTGATTTAGTTGAGATAAAAACTCCTACGGATTTTGCGTTTAGAAAATTTAAAAGAGAAATTTTTTTATTTTTTTCAAATTCTTCAATTTCTTTTTTTGAAATTAGGAGGAGATTATTTTGTTCTAATAAATAAATAGGTATTTTCTTTTCATAAGCAAGAGAAATTGCGTGAAATTTTCCAGAACTTATTAATAGGATTGCCTGAGTTTCCGTCGGTATTTTTGGTTTTGAACAGCCGAGAACCTGAATTAATCCAAGAATTTTGTGATACCTTGAAAGAACTTTCTTTAGTTTTTGCGCGGTTTTTTCATACTGAATCGAATAAGCAATTAAAATTTTTTTGGGGAGTTTTTTTGAAACTTCTTTTACATTTAAATCAAACTCGTATTTTGACGTCGCTGGAATAAATAATTTTTTCATATAAAAGAAATGAAAAACTGAATTATAAATTTATGCGTCGGAAGTTTTAAAAACCGAACTTCGTATGATAAATTATGGCGGCAAAAATTCCAGAAGCGCAGGCAAGACTTTTCAAAAATATTTTCGTATGCAAAAAGTGTCATAGTAAAATTCGCGCGAGTCCGCAAAAAATTTTAGAAGGAAAAGTCAAATGTAGAAAGTGCGGAAAAAAAGCATTAAGGACTATAAGTAAAAAATAATTCACATGATTTAAAAACTAATTTTTCCTGAAATAATTATGGTGATTACAATTTTTGAAAAAATAGATCTGTCCCTTTTAGTAATTTTATTTGTCGTTCTTTCGTTTTATCTTTTTAAAAATCGCAAACAACTTCATACAGAGGGGGTCCTTCTTCTTTACAAAACTCAATGGGGGGTAAACTTAATTAAAAAAATCGGAGACAAATACAAAAAAACTTTAAAATTTTTAAGCTATGTTTCAATTGTCGTCGGATATTTTTTGATGATCGGAATTTTATATTTGCTTGGAAATACTCTTTGGAATTATTTGACAAATCCGTTGATAGTTCAGACAATCAAAGCCCCGCCGATTGCTCCGCTAATTCCGTATTTTCCTAAATTATTTGGAATGGAGAGTTTTTTTCCAGAATTTTACGCGGTCTATTTTATTCTCGCCATTTTAATTGTCGCGACAGTTCATGAATTCTCGCACGGAATTTTTGCGCGACTATATAAAATAAAAATAAAATCAACAGGGTTTGCATTCTTAAAATTTTTTCCTGCAATCTTCGGTGCATTTGTAGAACAAGATGACAAACAAATGGAAAAAGCAAAAAAGAAAGAACAGATGGCAATTTTATCTGCAGGAGTTTTTGCAAATTTTATCGTCGGAATAATTTTCTTTTTTGTTTTAGTTTTATTTTTTAATTTAGCATTTACTCAATCAGGAGCAGTTTTTCAGGATTATGTTTATTCTGTAGTTCCAATCTCTGCAATAAATTTTATCGACGGAAAAAATGTTTCTAATTTGGATTATAATTCTTTTGTGGAAATTTTAAATCAAAGTTCTAATAAAGGATTAATCTTGATAAAAGCAGGAAATAAAAATTTTTCAGGAGTCAAAGGATTTTTTACAGACGATAATGAAAATGTTTTACTTTATGAAAGTTTGCCTGCAATTAACTCAGGATTAAACGGGGTAATTGTAAAAATAAACAACGCTGAAATAAAAAATTTTAAGGACTTTAGAAATAATCTTCTTAGTTTTTCTTCTGGAGAAAATATTACAATAACAAATGACGCTGGAGAAATCTTTGAAATAACTTTAGCAAAAAAAGAAAATTCTGACTTGCCTTATTTGGGTGTTGCAAATTTACAAGAAACCAATTTTGTCGTCGGTGAATTGTCGCATTATTTGAGTTCTCTGCAAAGGCAGAATCTATATTTTAAAGAAAATACTTTTTACACTGAAAAATTTTTAGGCGCAGAATTTATTTATTATCTTTTTTGGTGGATTGTTTTGATTAATATTCTTGTCGCATTTTTCAACATGCTTCCAGTCAGTATTCTTGACGGCGGAAGATTTTTTTATCTGACAATTTTGGGCTTGACAAAATCAGAAAAAACCGCGAAAAGATCTTTTAAAATAATTAATTATCTAATTCTTCTTATCTTTATTGTTCTAATGATAAAATGGGCGACGAGATTTTTTTAGAAAAACTTCAGATTTATATAGTTAATTAAATATTTTTAATTATGAAGTTGATTCTTACGCGACATGGGGAAACAAAGGGAAATCTAAAAAAAATTCTTGCAAATATTGATGATCCATTAACAACGAGGGGTAAAAAACAAGCTAAAGCAGTATCTGAAAGATTAAAAAAAGAAAAAATAAACGCGATATTTTCTAGTCCAATAATTCGTGCTAAAGAAACTGCAAAAATAATTGCGAGAAACCATCCTAATGCAAAATTTATTTTAGCCGAGGAATTAAAAGAGATGAATTTAGGGAGTTATCTTAATAAAAAATTTGACGAGGTTAATTGGGATTTAATTCCAAAAGATGTAGAAAATAAAATAAGTTTGTATAGACGAGCAAAAAAAATAGTTAATCGTGTATTGAAACAATATCCAAAAGGAACGATATTATTCATTGCCCATAATGCAATAAACAAGGCAATAATTCGCTATCTTAGAAACTGGAGTCCTGAAGAAAATAAATCAATTCCTCAAGGGAATACTGCAATAAGTATTTTTGAAATTTCTACAAAAAGAAGAAAGGAAATATTATTTAATTGTATGAAACATTTAAAATGAAGATTAAACAAAAACAAATTCGCTATATTGAATTGATTTTAAAAAAAAATTTTTTAGAATATAAAAATAGAGGGTTGTTAGCAATTTATTTGTGGGGAAGTATTTTAACAGAAGATTTTAATTTTAAGTCAAGTGATATTGACAGCATTGCAATAGTTAGCGATAAAGCGAAAATAAAAGATAATAAGAATATAAATTGTTTTCTAAAGAAAAATTTAGATTATCGAGATTTTAAATTAAATTATCTTTATAAAAATGAATTGAACGGAGGCAGAATAAGAAGTCGTTTGGCGAGAGTTATTGACCCTCGTTTGTTGTTATTGGATTTTAAAAATTGGAAATATGTCGCAGGAAAAAAATATTCTCGGAAAAATTTCAAATTAAAGGAAATAAGTTTTGATGAAGCAATAAAATTAAATCTAAAAACAATCAAGAAAAAACATTTACTTCTCTTGAAAAAAGGGAATTTTAATTTACTGCAATACTTTGTAAAAAATCTTCTGAAAATAAATCATTATCTGAATGAAAAAGATTTTGGTGAACACAAATTTAGTTATAAAAGTTTAATTAAATTTTCTCCAGAAAAAAGAAAAAAAGTTGTTAGAATATTACTTAAAATGAAAAAGAGCAAATGGGATAAAAATTTAGCAAAAAAGAATTTACCTCTACTGATTGATTTTATTAACACTCTTAGCAACCTTTAAATTCTAAAACTCCTTGAAAAATTAATGGATGAAAAAATAAAAAACCTTCTCGAGAAACAACATTACAAACCAGTTGGAAATCATTCTGCTGTGCAAATTTGCAGGTGGACGAAAAAATCAATTCGCGACGAGGGTGTTTGTTATAAAGAAAAATTTTACGGAATAAAATCTCATCAATGTTGTCAAATGACTCCGTCGCTTTGGTGTCCGAATTCTTGTGTTCATTGTTGGCGCGCGATTGAATTTACAACTGGGAAAAAAATTCCTGAAAAAATTGATTCTCCGTCGGAGATTATAGAAAATTCAATTAAGGCGCAAAGAAAACTTTTAGAGGGATTTAAGATTTTACCAAAAACAAAATATAAAACTTTGAGCAAAGCAAATATGAAAAAATGGGAAGAGGCGCAAGAACCAATGCAGTTTGCGATTTCGCTTTCTGGCGAGCCAATACTTTATCCGCATCTTGGAGAATTAATTCAAGAATTAAGAAAAAGAAAAAAAACTTCTTTCTTGGTAACAAACGGACTTTATCCAAATGTCTTAAAAAAATTATTTGAAAAAAATCAATTACCGACGCAGATTTATATTTCTGTGAACACTTCAAATAAAAAAGATTACAAAAAATTTCACAGAAGTTTGGAAAAAAACGCGTGGGAAAAATTAAATCAAAGTTTGAAATTAATTCCTGAATTAAATAAAAAAACAAGAACAGTTTTTAGAATAAATCTTATTCGCGGATTAAATATGTCTGAAAAAAATATTTTGGGGTTTTCAGAAATGATAAAAAAATCAAAACCGCTTTTTGTTGAACTTAAAGGTTTTATGTCTGTTGGATTTTCTCGTCGGAGATTGGGTTATGAAAAAATGCCTGATGAAAATGAAATGAAAATTTTCGCTGAAAAACTTGCAGAAAAAACTGGATTGAAAATTTTGGACTGTCATGAATTTTCGCGAGCTTGGGTTTTGGGAAAAGAAAAAGAAAAACTAAAAATAAAAAGGAATTGAAGATAAAATTAATCGCACTGGATAGATTTTATTTTACCTCGTAGTTTCTTTCTAATCTAAAGAAACTTTGTTAATTTTCCGTAGGAGGCATTTGGAAAATCCCTTAACAAATTCGCAAATTTGTCAAATTTAGTTTTTCTGCCATTGTAGTTTCTTTTTTCTAAAAAGAAACCCATTTACAAATCAATAACTCCGTCTTTTGTTAAAGCCGCGAAACGAATTCCGATTGGTGAATTTATCAACGCCGAAATCAAAGCCATGTGCTCTTTTCCGTCGCCAGATGCAATTGAAAGCGCGACTTCTGTTCCTGAAAATTTTCCTTTTAATTTTTGTAAAAGTTCATCGCGCAATTCTTTTAATTTTTTATTTAAGTCAACTTGAATAAATTCAAATTTTTTTTCATGAGAAAATTTTTTTGCAAATTCTCCGCCGATTAAAATTATTTTTTCCCATTCTCCGTATTTCATTAAACCAGAAACCTGTGCCCAAGTTCCTTGACCTGTTGAAAGTAATGCGACTAATTCCATAAAGACAACCTCGCGGTTTTCCCAAAAATTTTATTTTTTGTTTTTAAAATTTTTGGGACATAGAAAATCCATTGGGAGATTTTCTCTGTTTTTAGAATTTTCCCTCTATTTGCGGTTAAGCGATATTTCTTTATGCTTCCGTCCATATCGCATAAATTCTCGCAATTAAATGTTTTACAAATTTTTTCTTCAACTAAAAATTTCATAATTAAAATATAGTCCCTTTATTTTTAAGTATTGTTGTAGTGGGATATATTTATTCAATTAATTTTCAAAAAATTCTATTCCAAGTTCTTCCTCTATTTCTGCGTGCTTGATTGATTCCATTGACTGATGAGTTCCTAAAATTTGATTGCTTTTTACTCCTGTTACGATTAATAAAACTCGAATTGATTTGTCCATGTCTGGAGAAATTTGCGCGCCCCAAATTAATTTCGCGTCAGGGCTTAATCTGTTTCCCACTATTTCAATTATGGATTTACATTCTTCTAAACTCATATCTGGTCCGCCGATAATATTTACAAGTGCGCCTGTTGCTCCTGAAATGTCAACATCAAGAAGAGGATTGTTAATTGATTTTTCAACTGAATCTTGCGCGCGATTTGGAGAATCTGATTCTCCCATTCCAATTAAAGAGACCCCGCCGTCAACCATTACTGCTTTTATGTCAGCAAAATCTAAATTTACTAAACCAGAAGTTGTAACTAATTCTGTAACTCCCTTTACTGCGTTTGTCAAAATCTCATCTGCAATTTTAAATGCAGTATGCAAGGGCAAGTCAGGCGCGAGTTCTAAAAGTTTGTCGTTTGGAATTAAAATCAAAGTATCGACGACAGATTCTAATTTTTCCAAGCCCTCTGTTGCGTTTTCAATTCTTTTTTTTCCTTCAATTGTGAAGGGGAAAGTCACAATTGCGATTGTTAATGAGCCCTGTTTTTTTGCCATGCGTGCGATTTCAGGAGCAGCTCCTGTTCCTGTTCCTCCGCCCAAACCGCAAGTTATGAAAACCATGTCTGCGTTTGCGATTTTCTTTTTTATTTCTGATTCAGATTCTTTCGCGGACTCTTGCCCGACTTTTGGATTGCTACCTGCTCCAAGTCCTTGAGTTAATTCTCTGCCGATTAAAATTTTGTGGTCTGCGTTTGCATATAATAAGTCCTGCGCGTCTGTATTCATTGCGATTAATTCTCCGCCTTTAATTCCGATCTCCCTCATTCTAGATAAGGAATTATTTCCTCCTCCGCCGACGCCGATTACTTTAATTTTTGCGGATTGTTTTTGAATTATTTCTTCAAGTTCTTTATCAATTTCTGCAGTAGAACTTTGCGAAATATTTTTAGAACCAAATCCTTTTCCAGACGTGAAAGTTCTCTCTGAATCGTCCATCTTTTTTCCTCAATTAAAAAAGAAATTTTTTGTTTATAAGGATTGTTGTAGTGTTAAGTCAAGTTCATAACTTAACATAAATCTCATTTGGATAATTTTTAATTCCGCGATGAAATCTTTTTTCATTAAACCAAATTCTCCATTTTTCTATGCATTTGTCGTCGAGCCACAACGAAAAAATAAAATAAAAACACTATTTAAATCTGTTTATGAAAAATTTTTAGAAAAAATCCTTGATGTTAAGATTGGCGATGGACTTAACATGTAGTTGAGGAGAACCATTGGTTCTCCTTACATTAACCTCTCCTTTTCTGTGCATGTAAGTGATATCTCTTCAAATAATTCGCACTCTTGCATTTATGGACTATTAGCAAAAATGCTCACCCCCAGTGGATATCACAAAGATTTACAATTCAACTTTTTTGCAAATCAGGACAAATAAAAAATCAAAGTGTTCAAAAAATTGCAAAACAGCTACGACAATAATAAAAAATTATTTTTCTAACTTTTTAGTTTCTAATTCAAGTTCAAGAAGTTCTTTGAATTTGTCTTTGAAAAGTTCTGCAAAAGGTTTTATTTCTTTTTGAATTTCTAAAATTATTTTCTTGTCTTTGATTTCAAATTTTAGTGGTTGGCGGAACAAGAATTCAATTAATGACTTTGCTTTTTCATTTAAGTCAGAAATTTTTCTCTTTACATCAACTTCGTAAATAATTTCTTTTCCTGCAAGCGGGTGATTGAAGTCCACTGAGACCCTTCCGCTATTTACAGAAAGAATTTTCGCGAGGCGATTGTCTAAATTGAAAATCATTCCTGGAACTGGATTTTGATTGTGCTTTGCAAATAAATTTAGCGGAATTATTTGAATTAATTTTGCATCGCGTTTTCCAAAGGACTTTTCAGGAAAAAGTTCAATCAAATGTTTTCCTTCATTTTTTCCAATTAAAAAATCGTCAACGCCTTGAATAAACATTCCATGCCCGAGCGCAAAAGAAAATTTTTTTGATTGCTCGTCGAGATTTTTGTTTTCTGGATTTAATTTTTCCAAAACTTCGCGAATGTTTGAATCAAAAACCGCGCCGGTGTCTTTAATTTTTCCGACGAAATCTATTTCAATAAAATCATTTTTGTTTAATGTCATGATTGGATTAGAAAAAAAGTGTTTTTAAATATTCTTGTGAGATTTGAAAAATCCAATTAAAAAAAGAATAAATGAGATAAATGAAAAAAAAGAGTATCCTACAAAAAGGAGTATCATTATGGTAAAACTACTAAGAGAACTATCTGTTTCAAAATTTTTTAAGAGATATTCAAAGAAGTTTGGAAAGAGATACCAAATAGAAATAACAAAACCCCAAGAGAGATTAATCCAATAAGCCGCTTTAATGAAATCATT
>Ga0209518_1003705_pt1 | contig 12908 bp, 11 predicted proteins | sample RifGroB1_FD_183993 | JGI IMG/M metagenome (GOLD analysis project Ga0209518, IMG submission 183993) | Groundwater microbial communities from Rifle, Colorado, USA - Groundwater B1 (SPAdes) (version 2) | ecosystem: Environmental > Aquatic > Deep subsurface > Groundwater | place: Rifle, Colorado... | reverse complement strand
TATGTGGCCTGCCTGTAATTGCAGTTCCAAGATAAACAACAGGTTTTTTCTTTTTCTTTAATAATTCCTCTAATTCCTCTAATGTTACTATCTCTTCTGTATTTCTCTTTATCAGCTCTAACCTCTTTTTAATATCCATATTTTATTAGACTATCCATTAGTATTTAAATTATTCTTCATCTCTCTTTCTTCTAACTTTTATTAATCTATAACTTACATATAAAATTGCTACTAAAGATACTATAATAATAACTATTAAATTCCATTTGCTAATTCCAGTAATATCCACACCAAATACAGAAAACCCAGTTACACTTTCTTTTTTCTCAATCTTTTCTTCTTCCAGATCTTTGATTAAAGTTATTGGCCTCCCAAATTCATCTAAAACTTCAACTTCACTATTCACAGAATACCCAATTAAATACTCATGTCCTGGCTTTGCATTATTATAGGAAAACATAAACACGGGGTCTTTCTCTATAACAGTTATATTAGCACCACCTGCTTTTACATCAATTAAATCAGCATCATCTGCAAAACTCTTTGGTACTTCATCATAAACTATAAAATACTCAGCCTCTTTCTCCCCCTCATACTTAATATTAAGGCTCACGCTTGTTTTTCCATCCCCTATAATGGCCTTTCTACTAATTTTCAGCTCACCCGCTTCTGGCTCTCTTAACTTTGCTTCATTAACATCTTTGAATATTAGTTCCAACCCTTTCTTTAATCCAGCATTTTCTTCTATTAATTCTCCAGCACCTTTTTTTTCTTTAGTTTCATATTCTCTCTCCATCTCTATAAACTCTTCTTTTTTCTCATCTTCTTTTGCTTTACTTTCCTTAATCGTTGTTGCAGGGCTTGATCCTCCACTTCCTGAACTATCCCCAGAATCTCCTCCGCTTCCTGAACTATCTCCACCACCGGAGGATGCAACATTTATCTCTATGTCATAAGTTAAAGAAGTATTCTGGTTGCTTGCAATATCCAGACAAGTAACTCTCCAGGTATAATCTCCATTTGATATGCTTGATTTACTAAAGCTTTGTGATATTCCCTGCGTTATTGTAGTATCAGTCTGATCAGTAGCTCCATTAAAAACTAAACTGCAGCTTGTTAAATTGAAATTATCAGTAACATTATAGTTAAAAGTTATACTTGAAGAAGTCTGCGTACTTCCATTACTAGGGCTTAATAGGCTAATTTCTGGTTTTGTAGTATCAACGGTAAAGGTATAGTCATCAGCTGAGAAAAAAGTATTATTGCTGTTATCAGAGCTCTCACAATTGTAACTATAAACCCCATCATTTATATCATTAAAAGTAAAATTAGTTGAATTCAAATTACCAGCTGCATTATATGTCTGGTTAAATACAAATGTCCCGCCTAAATTATGATAAATGCTTAAATTAACTAAACTAAACTCGCTTTGAACACTGCAGTTGATTGTTAAATTGTTACTGCTTAAATTCAAATAATTTGTAGGATATTCAAGAGCAACAGCAGGAGATATTATTCTGAATGAAGTTGTTGTTACGTTTGTATTTCTCAGACTATTATTGCTCACAAGAGTTACAGTATAATTTCCACTTATTGTTAAGTTGTTAAAAGGAATAGTAACATTACCATTTGAATTAAACCACAAAGTCCCATTAGGATAGGTAACATTTATTATACTAGAATCTACAAATGGATCAGATGCACTAAAATTAATAGTCATATTTGTAACCTTATAATAAACATCTAATGAGCTAAAGTTAATGTTTAAACTAGGAGCAGCATCTAAAAGTCTTATAGATTCATACGCATCAATCCTTGGTTTTGTAACGCCAGATCTTGTAACCTCAACGCCTGTTTGATTCATTATCTTAATTGCCTGTAAAGGAGTTAATGTTGTATTTTTAGCTATAACATTGTATTGAAACATCAACGCAGCTATTCCTGCAACATGCGGAGCAGCCATGCTTGTTCCGCTTTTAGTTGAAGTAGTTCCGCTTAATAAGCCTAAAGAAACAATACTCACCCCAGGAGCCCAAAAATCCATAATCTTTCCACTATTAAAATTTTCATAAGCAACATCGCTTTTAGTTACAGCTCCAACAGAAGTTACATTACTACCGCAGGCAGGTCTTGCTATTCCAGTCGTGCTTCCAGCATTTCCAGCTGCAGCAACCACAAAAATTCCACTTTCTCTTCCTTTATTTGCAGCATCCACAACCCCACTTCCACCATCACAATAATCAGTAAATATAATCTCACTAGATCCATCTGTTTCAGCTAAACTTAAACTAATAACAGAAATATTATATGTGGAGGTAGCATTTATACACCAATCAATTCCAGAAATAACCTTACTACCATCACCACTACCATTAGCATCCAAAACTTTTAATGCAACAATATTAGCCTCAGGAGCCATCCCAGTTATACTCCCATTAGCAGCAATTATTCCAGCAATATGAGTCCCATGTCCGTTATCATCCATCGGATCAGAATCATTATTAACATAGTCGTATCCTGCTATTACTTTATAACCTGGTCCAAAACCCCCTCCAAGAGAAGCGTCATTATAATTAACCCCCGTGTCCACAATACAAACACTTTGATTTTTTCCAGTTAAATTAATTCCTCCATATGTCTCTGCATTAATTAATGAAGTATTAAGAATATCAACAGTATCAGTTAACAAAGCCTTAACAGGATAATCAAAATAAATTTTTTCAACTCTACCATCATCTTTTAAAATCTCAAGTTGTTCTGCTGTAACATTCCCGGAAAATCCTTTAAAAACATTCTCATATTCATTTTTCTTTTCAAAATCATTTCCCAGATCATTTATCACATCTCCGGTATCAACCTCGCTTGTAATAAAAACTCCAGTAGTATCTTTTAATTTAACAATAACATCAACTTCTTCATTGTTTTCTAAAGCTTTCATAACCTCCTCATCAACTTTATTCTCCTCACCTTCCCCAAATTGAACTAGTACTATAAGAAGTAGCACAAAAATTACAAACACCCTCCGCCCCATTTTGATTAGCTCGCTATATAAATTTCTTTAAACTTCTCTTTCTTAAACTTTTTCATAGACTTAATATATTCCACCAAGTCTGTAGCATCAAAGTCCTCTCCAGAAAAATCTTCCAAATCTTCACTAAGATAATTTAAATATTCACTTTTTAACATTTTATAATCTTAAACTCCCTTGGGATTAGTCCAATACATGCTCCAAAACTATTTAAATCTTTTTCATCCCTTTCGGAAAAGTTAATAACCGCCGTATTTACTTTATACTTCCTGCACAGCACAACATTCTGCATCATTCTTCCTAAAACATTAACCTTTTCCATCCCTCTTGCTTCATAGACCATATCCAAATTAAAACCTACAGTAATCCCTTTTTCTTTGAATATCTTACACAAAACCTGATTCAGCCCTGAATTTCTTGAATGCATAAAATCCTTCCTTTTCCCCCCCTCAAGATTGATAATCATTTTAACTTTCCTGCTCTTGATCGCATATCTTATTAGTTTTTCATCATCTCCATCTAGAATAACCTCCCCTTTAGCTTTGCTGATGCTGTTTCTTGTTTTAGCAGTATTTTCCAATTTAATTACTATTTTTTCCATATTCTTCTTAATTCCCGGAATCTTATATAACTTCCCAATTTAATAACATTTTTAAACATACTATTCAAGATATAGAATATGGTGAACTTTCTAAAAATAGAGAAAAAATGGCAGAAAAAGTGGGAAGACTCCAAGGTTTTTAAGGCAAAAAAAGATTCGAAGAAAAAAAAATTTTATTGCTTAGAGATGTTCCCTTACCCCTCCGGCTCCGGATTGCATATGGGTCATGCATTTAATTATACCTTAGGGGATATTTTTACAAGATTTAAAAGAATGCAGGGTTTTAATGTTCTCTACCCAATGGGGTATGACTCATTTGGGCTTCCAGCTGAAAATGCAGCAATAAAAGCAAAAGTTCATCCAAAAAAGTATACAGAAGATGCTATTAAAAACTTCATAAAGCAACAAAAGTCTTTAGGGTTAAGTTACGATTGGGATAGGGTATTAGCGACCCACAGCCCAGAATACTATAAGTGGAATCAATATTTTTTCTTAAAATTCTTAGAAAATGATTTAATCTATAAGAAAAAAGCAAAAGTAAACTGGTGCCCAAAATGTGATACTGTTCTAGCAAATGAGCAGGTGCATGCTGGAAAATGTTGGAGGCATGAAGATACAGACGTTGTTGAAAAAGATTTGGAGCAGTGGTTCATCAAAACAACAAAATATGCAGATGAACTGTTAAAGGACATAGAAAGATTAAACTGGCCGCACAGAATAAAGATAATGCAGGAGAATTGGATTGGAAAAAGTCATGGAGTTGACATTCACTTTAAGTTAGAAGGAAGTTCTAAGCTACTTCCAGCATTTACAACTAGATGTGATACAATTTATAGTGTCACTTTTTTAGCAATAGCACCAGAACATCAATTGATCAGAGAGTTAACAAAGAATACAAAATATGAATCTGGAGCTTTAAAATTTGTAGAAAAAATAAAGAAAGAGTCTATCACCGATAGGACTAATGAAGAGAAGGAAAAAGAGGGCTTTTTCACTGGAAAATATGCAATTAACCCTGTAAATAACGAGAAAATTCCGATATACATAGCTAACTTTGCATTAATGTACGGGTCAGGAATTGTGATGTGCGATGCTCATGATAAGAGAGATTTTAAATTTGCAAGAAAATACAACATTCCTTTGAAGTTTGTAATAAGCAAGGATGGAAAATATGTAGATGCAAATCACGTAAAAGAGGCATATACACAAGACGGATTGTTATTTGGTTCTGGAAAATTTGATGGAATGTCTAACAGGGAAGCTTTGCCAAAGATGGCAGAGTGGCTTGAAAGAAACCATTATGGTAAAAGGGCGATTAACTACAAGCTTAGAGACTGGCTAGTTTCAAGACAGAGGTATTGGGGAACTCCAATTCCTATAGTGTACTGTAAAAAATGTGGAACAGTTTCAGTTCCAGAAAAAGAACTTCCTGTAAAACTTCCAGAAAAAGTAAAATTTGGTAAAGGTAATCCATTAGAAACCAGCAAAAGTTTTGTTGAAACAAGCTGCCCGAAGTGCAAGGGCAAAGCAAGAAGAGAAACAGATACTATGGATACTTTCTTTGATAGTTCATGGTACTTCCTGAGATATATTAATTCTAAAAATAAAAAAAAAGCATTTGAGAAGATGGATGCAGAGTACTGGATGCCGATAGATCAGTATATTGGTGGTGCAGAACACGCCTGTATGCATCTGATTTATGCAAGATTTTTTACAAAGGCATTAAGAGATTTAAACTTCATTAGGCTAGATGAACCTTTTACTACCCTTTTTAACCAGGGAATGGTGCATGCAGAAGATGGGAAAGTGATGTCAAAATCCTTGGGGAATGTGGTAGACCCAATAGGTGTTTCTTCAAAGTATGGAACAGATGCACTAAGATTATTCTTGGTAAGTGTTGCTGGTCCAGATAAAGATTTTAGTTGGAGCTCAACCGGAATTGAAGGTACATCAAAGTTCATCAACAAGTTAGTAGCCCATTTTGAAAAGCTAAAACTAGGAAAATCTTCTAGAAGGATTCAAAGCAAGATAAACAGCTCAATACAGTCTATAACTGAGGAAATAAACAAATTCAACTATAACATTGCTGTAATCAGATTAAGAGAACTATTTGAATCATTAGAGCAAGAAATGTCGAAAAAAGACGCAGAATCATTCTTAAAGCTATTAAGCCCTTTCTGTCCGCATATTACAGAGGAGCTATGGCAAAAGCTTGGCAACAAGCCTTTTATCTCAACACAGAAGTGGCCAGAAGCAGACAAATCAAAAATAGACCCGGTCTTAGAATATGGGGAAGAATTAATTGATTCTACTATTCAGGATATAAAAGAAATCTTAAAGCTTGTAAAAATAAATAATCCAAAAAATATCTCATTATTCATAGCAGAAGACTGGAAATATGATTTCATGAAAAAACTAAAGAAAGAAATGGAAAAAACAAGAAACATTTCAGATTTGATAAAATCTTCATTAATAAAAGGGCATGAAAAAGAAATATCAAGATTAATACCTTCAATAGTAAAAGACCCATCTAAAATTCCTTCATCTATATTATCCTCTGAAAAAGAATTCAGAATATTTAATAATAATATAAATAAGTTTGAAAAAGAATTTAATTGCAAGTTTTCAATAACTCTCTCAAAAAATTCAGAAGAAGCTAAAGCAAAGCAGGCTTTTCCAGGAAAACCATCCATAATAGTAAACATGCTAAAATAAAATATATTTTCAACTCACTAGTCCATCGGACAACCTCACGCGCCAGATTTATAAATAAAATTTCATGCAGACATATATGAAAAAGCTTATGACTTTCAAACAAGAATTACCAAACTATTTACTGTTACTAGACGATAAAAAATATATAAAAAAAGGGTCTGATAGCATAAGAGTATATAACATTGGAGAGATAATTAAAAGGATATACATAGAGTTAAAAGCATTTAAATCGATAGATGAAATTGAAAAAGAAACAAAAACTTGCCACCAAACTTACTCTAACTGGATATTAGAAAAAACAGGGGCTTCTATTCAAGAATTGCGCCAAATTTGTAGGTACTGGAAAATAACATGTAATAAAAAAGATAAACAATTTCATCGTCTCTGGAATGAAATATACACTTGCTCTGATTATTTCGGTTGTACAAATGGAAAGAATATAAAACTACCAAAAAAATTAGATAATAATTTAGCCTATTTATTAGGGGTTATAATGGGAGACGGCCATATAGCAGATCCAGATAAGTTCTATGATAAATTTACAACATACAATAGTGAAATAAGAATAACTGATGGTAATAAAGAAACGTTTATAAAATTATCAAAAATTTTCGAAAAATTGTTTAACTACAAGCCAGCAATTTATTCCGAGTTATCAAAAACAAATAAAAGATTTTATAGATTTGTAATAAGATCAAAACCATTGCACCGATTTTTAATGAAAATTTGTCAAATTCCTGTTGGCGCAAAATATAACAAAATATGCATTCCTAAGATAATTAATAACTCCACAATGGAGGTTAAAAAGAGCTTTATTACGGGATTCTTCGATGCCGACGGATGCATAAGGCTAGCACAAGACAAATACCCAGAAATTTCTATTTCTCAGCTTAATCCGAAAATATTAAAATCCATAATCCTAATATGTAGGGAGTTAGGCATTAAATGGAACGGACCATACAAAGCAGATTCTGGGCGTAATCACTGCAGCTATATTAAGTTATCAAATAAAGAGAACATAGAAAAGTTTTTAAATCATTTTCCGCCTTTCAATCCAATAAAGATAAAACAAAGTGAAATCTTATGGAAGACATTAAAATCCCGACCCATATCGCAATCCAAATGGATGGAAATAGAAGGTGGGGAAGAAAAAATAAAGGCAATGAGCTAGAAGGTCATAGGCGGGGCGCCATTGTCTTAAAAGAAATCGTTAAACATTGCAAAAATATTGGGGTTAAGGTAGTAACAGTATATGCCCTTTCTATTGAAAATCTAAAAAGAAGCGAAGAAGAATTGAACACACACTTTGGTCTTCATAAAAAATACATAAAAAAATGGATTCTGGACTCTGATGAATTTGTAAAAACAAAAACAAGGTTTCAAGTTTTAGGCAGAAAAGAACTTTTGCCGAAGGATGAACAAGAATTAATAAAGAAAGCAGAAGAGAAAACAAAAAACTTTTCAGAGTTTGTTTTTAACGTATGCTTGTGTTATAACGGGCAAGATGAAATTGTAGATGCTGTTAAAGAAATAATAAACAACAAGATACAGTCAAAAGATATAACAAGAGACACAATAAAACAGCACCTTTACACCAGAAACATAGCTCCGCCAGATATTATGATTAAAACCGGAATGAACCCAGAAAAGAGAATTTCGGCATTTTTATTATATGACCTAGCTTACACTGAACTATTCTTCACTTCAACATTATGGCCTGATTTTTCTGTGCAAGAACTAAATGGTATAATTGAGGAATTTAAAAATAGAGAAAGAAGGTTCGGAAAATAATTAAATAACATTTGCATCTTTACAGTCTTCTGCAAATACCCTAAGGTCTGAATAATTAGGATCTTTAATTACATCATTGTTGCTGCTGCAAATATATTCCGGAGGCAAGAAATCTTTAACAGAATATTTCCCAGCAAAACATTCTTTCATTAGGTCGCTGGCATCATATGTTTCCATTACATCTGTTCCTATTTTATCTTTATAAACATCATAACCAGCTTCCTTTAAATCATTTACAAAACTATCATTCTTAAAGGGATTCCATGAAGAGTATCTGTAAATTAAAGTTCCAGGAGTTATATCATATTTTTCTAAGCATAGCTCATGGTCTGTCTTTTCAGAATTATCCGGAATTTCTTCCACCTCCACAATTTCATCTTTAGTTGAGTTGTCCACAGCTTTAGAAGTTATTGACTCTTTAGGTTCTTCATCATCACATTTTTTATTGTCATTTACATCAACACAGAACTTTCCCTCTTCAAATTCAAATAAGTTTTTAGGATCTATTTCTAATTCTTCAGGTTCATCCTTATCACATAACTCGTCTTTATCTTTATCTAAACAGAATACTCCCTCCCCAAATTCATAATAATTACTAAAAGTACACCCGGAGAGAACTACCAAAGAAGACAAAAACAAAACCACAAATAAACTCTGCTTATCCATCTAAAATTAAAAAAACCATCTTCTATTTAAATCTTTCTTGAGCTTCCAGCTTAATGCCTTTTATAAAACCGTTTAGGGTAGCAGAAGACTTGTTCCACTTGGCTTTTTCAGTTAAAAGCATAAAAAGATTTACAAGACATGGCCACAAGTAGGCAGTATTCACAAAAGGGGGTCCAGACAGTAAATTAGTGTTTCTAGAGGACTCAGGATGGGTATGAGATTGGGCGAATAGAAAAATAAGGTTTAAATATCTACTAATTCTCATTAATAATTAATGGAGAGGTACTACAATACTGCTATAATCTTGTTTATATTAATAGTCCTATCCTCTGTAATCCTCATTATAAAACCTGCCCAAACAGGATTTGTTGTATACAGCGGTTGGCAAGACTATAGATATAATAATCTTAACAAAACCTGGGATTTCTCAGATCCGAATGAATACAAATTTAACCATTCTGAATTATTAGTAAACAATAGTCAAATTTCTTTAAAACCAATAGTAGACATATATGAATGGGCTGAAGAAAACCGCCATGATTATTCCCTCAACTATGTATACTACCGCCCGACTGATAAAACTGAAAAACTGAACAAATATGACGGAAATAGGTTTACCCCTTCCAGTGGGAAACTACTAAACTTAATATTTAATACTTCCTTAACTAATGGAGATGAGGTTGGACTATCAATCCATTCAGGGGACTCAATGGACATCTACATATGTGAAACAAACACAATTTGTGATTCACAAAGGTACGGATCAGTCTATTATGACGGAGAAGAAGGAAACTACACAGTCTCTATATCTGGACTAGTCTCGCCATCAAACTCGTTTAGCCTAGTAGCCCCAGAACTAAAGATAGATTACATAACTTCAACAGCGGGGAACTTAGTAAAAGCGTGGTATAATCCTTCAGATAAATTATCTAAATTAGACACAAAAGACAATTCAGAACTAACAGTAGAGGAAGGAGAATTGTTAGACCTAAGTTTCAACAACTCAGTATACAACAACGATATTGTCTCACTGTACTTGTCAGATGAAGATGTCTCAACACTCTTAATCTGCGATGTAAGCACAGAATGTAATTCTAATTATTCTGAGGTATCATACACCGGAGAAGAAGGATGGTACAACCTTACCTTATCCAATATGGAAATTCCAAGACGCTCATTTAGTTTAAGCGTGAAAGGAGAAACAAAGATAGATTTTATCAAGGCAACACTTGTAAACATAACCAATTATACATCAACAAGTATCACTTATCCTAAATCCTCAATTATACAAACAAAGGATCTTGAAAACATAAGAAACCTAAACTCCATAGAATTTTTATATGTCTTAAACAACCAATCTGTAGAGTTTCAATACTCTTCAGACAAGGGGAATACCTGGAATGAGATTCCTGAAAACTTAACATCTTTAAACGTTTCAATAATAAGGTTTTTAGCTAATTTATCCTCTGATCTTCTCGCCACCCCGGTGGTTAACAGCATCTCTCTTGGTTATAACAAGGTTTTTCCTAAAACTTACTATGAGATAAACACCTCAGATCTGGTTAACCTATCCTATTTAGAGCCAACAATAATAAACAAGTCGAATATTCTCCTTAACCTAACTACATCCCAGGATGTAAATAACGCAAATATCACAATAAAAGAGTTCACTAACTCATCATTAAGCTTTAAAAAACATTTGAGAAGCCTTATAGACCTTACTGTAGACAACATAACCAAGGAATTCCTCAACTCTACCAGAATAATGGTTTACTACACAGACCAGGAACTAAACAATCTCGATGAGTCTACTCTAAAACTATATTACTATAATGAAACATCTTTGGAGTGGGAAAAATTAAACTCCTCTGTGGATACAGCAAATAATTACATAGAAATGGCTATCCAGCACCTTAGTATATACGGAATTTTCGGGGATGAATTGCCTACCCAATCCCCTCTACCCTCTGGGGGCTCAGGTTCAGCAACTCGAGAGTCAAAAAAGTCTGGTGAAAGTAAAAATGTGGAACCAACACTCCCGCCCCTCCAGCCAGTCAGAGATGAAGAAGAGCCATCAGTCACAGAAAAAATAAACAAGGATTCAGAGGTTGAAAAAACAATAGAAGAGGAGGCAGTAACAGGGTTTACAGTATTTGGAATAGAAATCAATGGAATTGACAAAGAGAGCTTCATCATTATTGCAATTGGGTTTCTATTGGCTGTTTCTTACAGTGTTTACAGGATTATCAAAAAACGCAAGGCTAAGCCTAAACTAGTAGTTTATATTACTAAGGACAACAAGGTTGCTGTAAGACAAGGGTAACATAAAGGTTTATAGATCAGTACAGAGTTTAGGGGCAGTATACAAGAGAAGAAAAAAGATATCGTCATAGAAATATCAAGTGCAGACAAATTATTCTTAAATGAGATAAAAAATACATTAAAATTATAGGGTTCAATAGTGAAATAAGCGGAAAAAATCTTTATATCTACAAAAAGGAGGATATAGAAAGATTTTTCAAGGAAATAAATCCAGCAAATACTAAACATTTAAAAAAGTATAATGTCTACAAAAAAATGTGCGCCGGTAGTACAGTGGCTAGACTTTAAGGGCCAATATCTCGGCCTTCCAAGCCGATGACCTGGGTTCAAATCCCAGCCGGCGCATACTTTTTACAAGCTAAACATAGTATATCTCCATATGATTCTTCATTCACAAGAACAGCAGTAAAATCAAATTTTGAAGTTTGTTTATTCTTACCAATTCTAGAAATAATTTGACCATTTTTAATTTTATCAAAGTTGTTGATTAACACTTCTGAATAATCTTTTTTGATTATATCAAAAACTTCAAAAATTTTTACATTTCCATTATTTTTGTTATTAAAAAAATTATCAATAGCTTTCAAGACTTCCCTGACATTTTCCTTCTTTTCATGTGGACCAACTTCTAAACTTATTCCGCATTTGACAAAATCTATTAGTGCTTTCCCACTAGCAAAAAATTCAGGCATTATAACCAATCTTTTCAGCCCCAACATTTTAGCAAACTTTATTTTTTCTTTATTTGGTTTAGTAATTATTCCAAACAAAGGACAGTAATTAGAAGAGGAATGTAAGTCTATAACATAGTCGTATTTTTTTAATTTTTTAACTAAATTATTAGCCATTCTCTCTTCATAATTACCATTTGCTTTTCCTGGAAAGCATCTATTCATATCTGTTTCTACAAGTCTAACTTTTCTTTCCAAAGCAATTTTATTTCCAATAAAAAAAGGAAAAGAAGGAGCTGATTCCTTTGCAACTTCTAAGCCGTAAGGCTCATTTCCATGCAAACAGCAAACAACAGCTACTTTCATTTTAACCCCACTACCAAAAGAGCATCTCCTTTCTCTAAATCCATTCCAAGAGTATTTTCAAAGAAAGGACTTGCTTCTGGATGGTATGGCTTTTCCCCATAGAACAGCCCTCCGTAATATCCTCTTACAATTCCTTTGTCATCTACTGCACACTTTAATCTGGCCGACAAATCATCGCGGACAGACTTCACTATTAAGGGCATACCATTTGCTCCGGGATATACCTGATAGCAATAATTCTGCAATGCCCTGTACATGTTTGGGTTTTGTGTCCTCAGACAAACAACACTTTTTCCAGAACATACCAAATCTGTAACTTCCCGAAATATTCCTCTGGATTGAGCGGAAGAATCTATAGCTACACCTTCAACTACAAGAGAAGGAATACCAGACAACAAACATGTATTGTAAGCAGCCATTCCGATTAATTCTCTATCTCTACTTTCAATTAAGTATAATATTTCTGGAGAGGCTAAATGGTCATAGATATCTTCATAGCTCATTTCAGGTCTTCCGAATGCCCTTCTTACTACATCTACAGTTTCTTCTAATTTAGTTGGAGCAGATTCAAAAAATTCTCGGGGATTTAATATCCTATTAGCAAAGACGCCAAACAGAAAGAGCAATAATTCTAGCTATATCAGTAGAATCCCCATTTAATTTTTGTTCTATTTTTTGTTTATTTTCTTGTTTCATTTTTTCCTCCTGTGTTTGACATAATAAAGCTTAAGCTATAAAAAAGAATTAG
>Ga0209518_1003703_pt1 | contig 12913 bp, 10 predicted proteins | sample RifGroB1_FD_183993 | JGI IMG/M metagenome (GOLD analysis project Ga0209518, IMG submission 183993) | Groundwater microbial communities from Rifle, Colorado, USA - Groundwater B1 (SPAdes) (version 2) | ecosystem: Environmental > Aquatic > Deep subsurface > Groundwater | place: Rifle, Colorado... | reverse complement strand
CAGCCGGTTCGGGTTCTTGAGCAGGAGCAACCTTCTTCATCTCCTGCTCCATCACATCGAGAGCATCTTGATAAGTGAGCGGAGCATATCTGCCGCGGGCGAAGTTCTCTACGATCCTATCTTGAGGAAGCTCAGCAAAGTCTTTCTTCAGTCTTCCTCGAACGATCGGACTCCGAACATACCGACCTAAGACATTCCCCCAGACGCCTAAGCCGACACCACCAGCCGCTCCAAGTCCGAAAGCCTGACCAGCGTCTTCAAAAAGTCCTTTCTCCTGATCGACTTTCACTCCGTAGATATCTATTACGTTGTCTGTGACTTGCGTAAGCCACTCTTCAACTCCCTCAGTCATTCCTTCTTCAAGAAGGGCAGGACGAAGAATCTCCTTCATTGCAGATCGTGCAACTTTCGTATCTCCAGCCTTCAATGCCTTGCCCATCTTAGTGAGGATCGGACGAAGTCTCGCGGCTCCGATATCCACGATCTTCTCCGTTCCTATCTTTTCAAAAAGACCCTCGATCAGACCAGAAGCTTCAGCATATGCACGAACTTCAGCTGAATCGAATTTCTCACCTTTCCGTTGAAAGTCTTCAACGAATGCACGTTCTCGATCTGCGGTCTTGGTAATGTAGAAATGGGCGAGTTGAGCGTTCGAGGCGAAACTAAGAACGGCGGGATTCTTGGTGATAGCTGCCAGTCCGACAACAGCAGCATTCACTCCGAGCTGCCCGACGAACTGTCCAACCTGAGCAGATGTTTTTGTGGGATCAATAGGATATTTCTGCTGAGCTTCAGCCATGATCTTCTGTCCACGAGCGACCCTAAGTTGTTGGAGAGCAGAATATCCGGCAGATTTTGTCGCCTCGGAAATCAAAGGATCTCGGAACCCGTGTCCCGCTTCTGGAGAGACTCTTTTCAGGGCTTCATCAAGCTGAGGAACTCCAGTCGATCCAAACTCCTGCACGTATCCAGCCTTCAATCTCGAACCTTCCTGCGCGACAGCGCGACCGAAAGTCGTAGTGGCGCCAGCAGTCAGTGCAGAAACCTTCGTATCAAAATTCTGACGAAAGGTCGCTCTATCTTCCTCTCCAAGAGACTGAAAAGAACGGCTTGTCGCAAGCCTCTTATTGAAGTAGTTGTCTACAAAAGTCTTTTTGTCTGTAGCATTAAGACCAAGAAAGGTTTGTGACTGAAGAACTTCTTCAAGCTTTGCCATTACTTCTTTCTTTCACCTGGAAGAAATTCAGATGCTTCGTCTTCGACAGAATCTGTAGAGTCCGTCGAACTGTCACCGCCGAGACCTGCGTAGTCTTTCGACGGTGCGACAAACTCTCCTTGCTTTCCACCTCGAACATACGCACGATAGGCTTCTACGTCAAGTGCGTTGTAGTAAGTCTGGGTCCCAAGTTTATTAGCAAGATCAATGACAGACATCCTCTTTTCCGCAAGAGCCTTAGAGAAGTCTGTCATGTTGGTGTACTGTTTTCCATCAAACATCCAACCTCTTCCTTTCAATGGATCGAAGGCATCTTGAATAGTCTTGAGAGCTTCTTGTTGAGCTGATTGGTGAAGTGCAAGACGTCGACCTTCCTGAGCAGCCTCGTAGTCTGGAGTTTTTATACCAGCAAGATTCTGCTGACCAGTCTGTCTCAAAGACTCAAGCTCTTTTGAAGCTTTGTCTTCATACTTCGTTTGCCACTCACGAAAGCTGATATTTTTGTCATCAGAGACAAACTGAGCTTCGATAGACATCTTTGCTCTCTTTGTAGCTTCGGCTTCTCCTTCAGACGCCATCTTTTCTCTCGATCCTCGATCCGCAGCGCCTTCTTCTTTCTGAAGACGATTCCCAGACAACAAACTCGCCAGACTTTGAATCTCCTCCGGATTAGCGAGGGCAAGATCACTCTTGTCGATCTTAGCAAAGATATCAGAGTCTCCAGCCGCCACGGCTTCAGACAAACCTTTCTTCACGCGAGCCGTCGCACTTTGTCCAGCGAGTGTTTGGGCGAGCGTTCCGACTCTCTGCGCACTCGACCCTTGGGGAGCGACAGCAGAGGCGACACCACCAAGCAGACTTGCAAGTTGGTCATTGCCGGATTGATTACCTCCCATGAAGCGACTTAGAAAGTCCGATCCCCCTTGCTTCATAGTCTGAACAGCTGGATATAGTGTTCTATCAGAAGGCGAAGCATACTCAGAGTCAGATAGAATTTTCCTATTCTGAAGTTGAGTATCAAGCGTATTTGTTCCAAACATATCCGCGAATGCCATTTGTCTAATTCCTTATTTTTGAGATACGATCATGTTCCGAACTTGATCCGATCAACCCGCCAAAGCTCCAAGAAACCCGCCGACGATAGCACCAGGGATACCAGCAGCAGCCGCGCCAACAGACGCGCCAGCAAGTGCATTTTGGAAGGGCGTAGCTTTCTCCTGTGGGGTATAGATACCAGCAGGGGCTCCAAGATAGCTGATACCTTTACCAATAAGATCAAATTTCCAAAGCGCATTGGCTTTTGCAATTTCAATATTTTTTAAGTCGATGTTAATATCCGCTTCTACCAATCCCTTATAGTGACTGAGTTCCCTCGCCACTACACCTTCTTCGCCAGCCAGTCCAATGGCAAGAGTAGAATGAAAGCCTCGATGAGTTTGCATAAGAAATGCATCTTTCGCATTCACTCTATTCAAGCGAGCGTCGACCGCTGTTCTTACGTTCGTATCAGCGAGGTTTTTAGAGAAGTCTAAGTGTCCATTAAGAAGTTGAGACACAACTTGAGATTGATGTCCAAGTGAAGCCTGTTCTATCCCTTCACCAGTAATCACGAGTCTGGCAAAAGTCTCAAGGCTGGAGGCGAAACTGGTAAGGAATGCTTTCGTTCTCTCGGCCATGATAAACTGGTGAGTTTGAAGACGTTCTTGGATTCTCTCAGTCAGTGCAGTCATGTGAACGCTCAAAGCAAGTTTGAAGGAATCCATGTAAGCCGAGAATGCTTTATCGTAGAGCTGGATAGAAAGATCAGCCCTAAACTTTGCGACGTCTGTCTGATGCCCACGAATAATAAGTGCCTGACCAAGAAAGAAGCTTGCTCCATCAACGCAGTTGATGTCGACCATTTGACCAGAGAACCTATTCATTGCCATCAGGTGTTCAGGAAGACTTGCCTGATCGAAGGCAAGTTCAGCGGCATCAACCAAAGAAGCGTTTGCGGCTCCTGAAGCAGAAGACAGCGCTTGTGTTATAACAGTTCCTAAGCCAGTTGTAGCATCGATAATGACGCTGATTGCACTCTCGATATCTCCTTCAACGAGAGTCTTAGCATTCGTATCTGCTAAGGCGACCGGATATCCTGAGTTCACAAGTTGAGTATCAGAGAGACTGGTCGGAGAATCGACGGCAACTCGACCATCGCTACCATCAGTAAGAGCATTCCCATGGGATGTCGAGAGCGCAGAATCCGCAGTCGAACTCATTCCAGTAAGTGAAGATTGTCCAGCTGTGCGAGATGTAGACTCACGAGAGATAGTATCTGCATTATTCGTTACAATCGAAACTGCACCCGTCAGTTCTTCCGTTGCCCGAGTGACTGCCGCAGTCGCTATCGCGGCAACAAGGGCATCGATAGAATAAGCATCTTCTTCTGCCTTTAATCCTTTAGCTGTATTTACAGCTTCTGCGGCAGTATAAAGCTCAGGAAAGAAGTTATTCCGAACAGAACTTGATTCTCTTAATGCGCTAATTTTTGTCTGAAGAGTTGTGGCTATACGACCTGGACCAAGAAACTCCTCATTTCCTTCAGCACCGGTAAAGACAAGAAGTCCCTGCCTATGCTTATATCCGTAGGCTGTAAGATTAACTCCTACTGCATCTACTACTGCTCTCTTCTGTGCATCAGTAAGATTGGTCATTCCAGACAGCGCTAAAGGAGTATCTGCGGCTCCTGGAGTATTGTAGGGATTATCTCCATCTATTATAGTCTTCAGAATACCATCAAGAGAGTGTGTTTCTGGAGCACCACCACCTACACCAAAGTTCCCTTGCCACTGCGCACCTGCAACAGTCCAGCTACGTAGTAGTCCAGGATGTCCACCAAGATCTTCTGTAAAGATCCATCCAGGGACGGCAGCAGAACCTCCTCCCCCTCCACTTCCGCCACCAAAAATATCGTAAAAAAATCTTGGTGAGTAAAGATCTTTCATATCGACCACCTTATAAATCTTGTTTCTATATCTGCTCCAGACTGAGCAGCAACCTGAAGAATCTTAGAATTTTTTGTATAAGCTGTTATCTGAACGCAACCCATATCCTTAGCGTAAGTAATGAGAGTCTCGCGAAACTCTAACCAAATCCCTTCCGGTATAGTGCTGTATCCATAGAATCCAGCGACTACAAACTCCTTCTTATTATTAAGGATATATCGTCCAATAAAAGTTGTGCAAAGACACACGATCTTACTATCTACAACCCCCACCCAAAGTTGGGCTTCACCTGAAAGGAGTCTCTCAAGAAGTTCCAAAAGCTGACCTTCAAAATCAATTGGAGTAGTCGCAGAACTTAAAGCAAGAGCTGGTTTTAGATCATCCCAACTCTCAACAATCTGACTATTGGTCAACTTCCTGACCATAAGGACTCCTGACGATTTGTTTTGAGATAAAGTCGACTTCAGTGTCGAGTTGTTGGATAAGTAAGTCTGCTGGTTCGTCGGCTTCGATACAAAGGCGAGAAACACTACTTGTGTCACCAAGCCGCAAGAATCCTTCCGGAGAGAAGAGTCTCGGTCGAGTCTGACTGAAGGCTCTTCCTTGTCCATAAGAAACTTGACTGTAGCCAAGCAGTCCATCCGGTCGATTTGCAGAGACTCTACAAACCTGAACTTGTTTCAGACCAGCGGCAAGACCTCCATCATACTCACTGATCTCAACAAGAAGTCTTCTCTCAGGAAGATGCTTGGCAACAACAACTTGACTTCCATTCAACTTTCCCGTTGAGGTGATCAACTGAAAGCTTTCTCCAAGACCAGAAACTGTCAGAACGAAATTCTTCGTAGCTGTCGAAATATAAAACTCAGGCTTAAGATCATCATGATGATAGCTAACGACGATAGTCTCGGAGAGAAGCGGCTGGAAGAATTCTTGATAGTCGAGTGATGTTATCTTACCAGTAGAATCCAGAAGATTCAGCTTACCGGTCGCATCTACGTAAAGTTGTCTATCTTCAGTTCCTCCAACCGTCCCTCGTCCGGCAATCCCAACACTCGAAAGCTCCCTCAAACCGAATGTCGAGAAAGGACTTTGTTCATGCTTCAGTAAAGCTATTCCATTCTCACAATACACGACAAATCCAAGAGCATGAGGCTTGACGCAAAGAACCGCTCCTTTGAACGGCATCTTTCTCATTCCAAGCTCTGCACGAAGTAAAGCTTCTTGAAGAGGAGTCTTATCTCCACTATATCCATCTATAGACTGTCCGTCGATTTGAGCGAACAATCCACTGGTCGCCTCAGCTGGATAAAGTAACCATCTGAAGCTAAAGTCTGCCGTGCCAACCGTTGACCAAAGAACGTAACCTTCGTCAATAGCATAAGGCATACTTCTGAGAGCGTCTGGCATTCTATCGTTGTTTCGAAAAGCCTCGAAGATCGTCTGCCAGCCAGCTTTCCAGTTGAGTGTAAGTCCACCAGACATCACTCTTCCCCGCCAACTGGCGATAGAGTTCATCTGGACGTCTTGTGTAACCTTAGCGATATTCGTATCTTGATATAAGAAGTCTGAGTTATCACGAAAGACAAGACTTGTTCCATTCGTGGCAATAAACATCCGACCGAAGTCGCAGAGATGCCAAACCCCCCCAGAAGATATAGTAGATGCATTTAAGGTATATGCATCAATCAAACTCAGTGCAGTTTCTATCCCTGTCTGAGGATCGTAGTAACTCAGGTTGTCGTCGTAGGCAAGAATGAGTTTCTCCCGTCCCATTAGGAGTTGAGGAAAGGGAAAGTCGACAGAACTTTGCCCTACGACTTGAGGAATCTCCGTCCAGCCCATCAGACCGACTGGACTCGGCTTCGCATTATACGAACGAGCCAGCCGGTCTTGATTTTTTGGGTCTGGATTCTGTCGAAGCCCTCGCTTGAAGGCATCTTTGAACTGAGCTGGGTGTTTGGTCACGTTAGAAATACCGATGAGACTTGTTTGATTTCTTCAGAGCCGTCTTCTTTACGGTCGGCTGACGAGCTGCTTCTGCCGCAGCCTTCATTTCAATCTCCTCTTACGCTATCCCAGTATTTCGACTGGAAGCTTCTTGTCTCTCGATCTCATTCGCCGTTACTTCAAATATCCCCTGCTCGATAGCACGATCCCAGTCAAGCAAACCTTCTCTATTCCGAAGGGGAATCTCGAGCATCTTAGCGACCTGAGCATAGAGTGCATCGGAGTATTCTTCTGTCCAAAAGTTCGTATCTGCGTCAGCAGAGAGGGTCTCTGGATAAAACTTCCCGATGCACTCGACGGTCGCTTTCTCTTCAAGCGTCGGCCAGAAGACAAGCGTTGTACTTCGATAAGCCTTAGCAATATCTAAGTCTCTCGCGAAACTCATTCGACTTGACAAGACAGTTATTTTCTCATCACCTGTCGTTAGATAATTAAAGCTTGTCGTGGCGACAGTTGTAATTGTCTTGAAGCGACCTGTTGTTATGTATTCGCCTGCGCCAGCAGAACAGTCGACTGCTTCTATCAGTGCAGCATCATCTTTATCCGTTCCGGTAATCGTAACCGTTCCCGCCGTTATATCTCTCGATGGATTCAGTGGGGTGAGCAGACCGTCCTCGATGAGGATCATCAACTCTGTCGGAACTAATGGTTGAGCGGCAATAGTGAGAGCGGCACTATTCGTCAGATTAACGCGACTTACTACAGTCTTATCTGACATAGATTGTGATACTCGATTCATCACTTCAACACAGAAGATCCTTCCACCAGCAGTTGCAAGAGATGGAGATATTCCAAGCTCAAGCTGAAGCAAGGTTGGAATATCCCACACTGCCTGCGCACCCCTTATCTGACCGAGAGACCTAAGACTAAGATCAGCCTTGATCTTTCCAGTCGAGGTATGAAGCCAGACTTCCTCGAGAGCTCGAAGATCGATAACAACAATCCTGTCGTCACCTGCAGCGAGTGGAGTCAGACTTCGTCCGACTTGCTGTCTATAGGAGGCTCGCGAGTCAAGGGATCGACAAGCCATATTCAGATAGTAGAACCAGTCGGCAGTCAGTAGATCATAACGACCACTTGACTCTTGAAGCCTCCTAATGACAGCTATTGCACTCATAGAGCGTTATCCACTCCTACGTCATGCAAGTGGAAGAACCCCTTGATGTTGTTGAAGAAGTATCCGTTCTGCACCAGCCAAAGGTCGTATCGACCGTCGACATGCTGCATTCCACCCTTGCCGTAGTTTTGGTCAGGCAGGAATTGGACGTCTGAATCCGCAATCATAGCGTAGGTCAGTCCGCCTTCAGGAATTCCATACCACGCATATTGATGGGCAGGGTTGATGTTGAGGAGAGAATGATCGAAAAGGTTCAAGATACCCCACGGAGTAATCAGCTTGCGGACAGAAAGTCCAAACTCTACGTCTCTCGGTTCTTGGGCAAGAGAGATAAAGCGGTTGGTTTCTGCCAGTTCAGTAATTCCAAGGATGGTTCCATTCCCGACAACGTGCCACATCTTCTCAAGATCAGCATACTGAGAGTGTGTCATGAAGAACGCTTTCAGCCAAGCATATCCACCTTCCCTCCACTTCTGACCGGTATAGGTAGCGTCATACTTGTAGGAAGTCTTCGAGCCGGTATATCCGTAGATCGTGAGCATCTGATCGATCCCCATCGAACCCCATTCCAGCTGACCATTCTCTGCGTTTGTTTCTTCATATCGAGCTCCCCAGAGAAGCTCTTGCTCCATCTTAACTCCGAGAGCTTCAAGGGCGTCCATCTTCATACCGACATAGTTCATATCTTTGTCGTTTGGACGGATACCTTTGGTCTTCATTGCTGTCCGAGAAAGTGCCATCGCTTCTTTCTTGATCGAGCAGTAGTTGTAGAACCTTCCTGGCTTGTATGAGATGACTTTCGGAATCCCACCAAACTCAGGGAAGGTTGTCGGCATCACGTAGGCAAAGTTGGCCGTCGACAAGCTGTAGGCAGCTTGGTTGGAGTCTGCCGTCAGCAAGCGAACCCTGATTCCGGAGCTTGCTCCGTTTCGGTCGACCGACACGACCTTCGCTCGGACTTCAATCCGATAGTTCGTGCTGCTGGTCAAGAGAAGCTGAGCGCCTGGAAGAATGTAGTTAGTGAGTGGATTGTCAGCGGTCGCATCTACCTTCAGATAGAGAGTAGCGCCAGCCGCAGACGCGTGTGTAGCGAGAGCGCTCGACATAGCTTCGTCGGTATAGATATCGGTAATCGAACCGCTCTGTGTGGCGAAGTCTTTCTCGTGCCAATTGAATTCGACGTCTGTAACGGTCTCCCGTCCAGCCTTCGACATCATTGCAGTCAAGGGAAGCCTTCCCTTTGGCTTTCTTTTGAGGAGAAACTGCCTCCAACTTTTCGGGCGTTCGGTAGAATCCCATCGACCGACGCCCTGCAACCCGAATACGGGTGTTAAATCCCAAGACATTCTTTAGTTCCTTTCGTTTGTTGAAGTCCAGTTGTCTCCTCAGCTGGACGATTCGATTTAGTTACTTCTTAGCCAAGGTTGAACCTTCTTCGAGCGGACGGGCTACAATACTCCACTTTGCAGCACCTGTGTTAGCGTCTGCACCGAGAGTAGTGATATAGATAGCACCTGTATTTGCTCCTGTCGAAGGAAGACGAATCCGATATCTCGGCTGATGAGTCAGATCTGCGCTGACTTCTGGAACATAAGCAGTAAGAGCAGTAGCCTTCTGCACCGCACCAGCGAGCGAGTCTGTCCAAACGTGATACATAGTTCCAACGGCGTCTCCACTAATCGAGGCAGACGAGTCCGCGAGAAGCGTAGTTGTAGCTCCTACCTTTACGCGCACTACAAACTTGATAGCAACAGCAGACTGCACAGTTGTAACGACACCCTGAAAGGCCACAAGCTCATATGCTCCTGTATAAAGAAACAGAGTGTCTGAACTTGGACCGGCGCCTGTCAAGAACGCCTTGGCAGTTGTCGAAACTGGACCTGGATTTTCCAGTCTGATTGAGTCTACCTTCGCTTCGATTTGTGTAACACGAAGCTGCGTAGCATCGCCGGTCGAATCTGCGTCGGCAATCGATGCACGGATTGTCGGAGTGAACCAAGCCGGCGGGGTGGTTTGTCCGAATGTTAAACAGCTCAGAAGAAGAACTGCAACGAGACCTACAAGAAACTTTTTCATCGAAGACTCCCTTCTTAAGCTGCTGCAATAGCTGAACCAGCCGCATCCCTGCGGAAGGTCATGTGGACAGTAATACTGCCCGTTCCAGCGAGGTCGGAAGTTCCAGCTTGAATCTGGAATTTCTTTCCGACAGCACTCTGATATCCTATGTCGGCTCCAACAGATCCACTCGCGGCAAGATCTGATCCTTGAGCGAGAAGCTGAATTGTCAGAGGTTCGTTCGTATCATTACTCAAGATGTTGACTCCTGTCGAAGCTCCACTTGCGACATTTGCGCCATTCTGGAGATGAACTCTCTTAAGAGTCACTCCACCAACAGTTGAAACTCCAGTCAAGTCGACAGCCGCAGCAAAAGTGACGGCGGTCTTTGTCAGCCTCTTAGTGACCGTGAACTCGCTTCCGATCTGAGTCCCTGCAATCAGGGTTCTTAGATCGGTCACAAGTTGCTTCAGATAGCCCGTGCGTGTGGTTACGTTATCCACTGCTCCAGTGTGAGCAGTTTCGTTCATTCCACCACCGGCGAGGATCGATAACATGGATCCTACAGACATGAGATTATCCTTTCTTAGGTGGTTACGTTACCAAGAACGATCCATACCAGTCCAGTTGAGTAGAGAAGCAGATAGTCGTCCGTGGCGGTGAGATCATTGCCAGCGACCCATGTGCTGGACAATGCAATAGCAGTCGTCTCCCCTGCAACGAGCAGAGGATCTCCTGGGAAACTCAGCACGACTGTCGGAGTAGTGCTGCTGAAAGCCTTTGCCAAAATGAAGTAGTATTGACCAGCCGCTTCGACAACATCGGGCATGGTGAGAACGCCATCTGCACCTACGCAGGTAATCTCGATATTGTTCTCATACGCCTTAAGTGTCCTTGCAAGCTCGCCTAAAACAGTCCATCGTGCAATCAGCCCTTCGTTCGAGACCAGTTGATTCATCGCTTGGTCTGGTCGAATGACACCCATAATGTCTTCCTTTCTTTTGTTTCGTTTAACGAGATTGGATCATGCGTTAAACCTGATCCAATCTACCCTCTGCCAGCTTTCTCAAACATCTCGATTTCAGATTCGAGCTTCGACGGTGCGCTGACGACCTGTCGAGTTTGCGTAGTTCCTGTCCCCGCAACTTTAGTAAAGCCTTTGTCTGCTGGAGCAGCGATACGTAGATGAGTTCGGATTCTTGAACCAGCCTCCTTCAAACACTCAGCAGCAGAAAGTCCAGGTCTCTTTGCCTTGATTCCCGCCGCCATATCTTCGACTGTTTGACGTGTTCCCTCCTTTCCAAGATCTGGATTCTGTGCAAAGAAGGTATCGATAGCAACCAGAGCTTTGACAACATTTTCAGTCAATCTACCTTGGATACTGACGACGTCCTTCATAATCGCTTCTTTGACGACAGGTGTCATCTGCTTCGCAAGTTCTGTCGCAAGCTGAGAATCTCTCGCCTTCAAAAACTCACGAAACTTTGCAGGCTTCTCTATAATGTCTTCGATTTGCTCGTCAGTCAGTTCAACGGGAACATCGATCTTGACCTCTGCAACCTTAGTCTCGATCTTCTGTTCAGATTTAACCTCTGTCGTCTTTCGAGTTTCAGCCTCAGCCACCTCTCTCGCAGTCTTCTCTTCCGGCGTCTCCTCATCGAGTGCGAAGGGATCAAGAGCTAAGAGCTTTTCTGCTGCTTTCCTCGACCTTGCTTGTTCTTCTTCGTAGAGCTTTTTGTAGTCGACGACTTCACTTGTTGACTCATCTCCCTCTTCGGTGCCTTCGTCTTCTTGCTCTTCTTGCTCTTCTTGTTCTTCGCCATGTTCGACCTCTTTTTCCCGATCTTCAGTCTCCTTCGTCTCTTCGACTTTCGTAGACTTGTTATCTACGGCAGATTCGAAGTCTTCAAATTGATCCATCTTCAGTCTCCTTTCTTCTTGGTAAAGCGGCTCTAAGTTGACTGGGCAACTCGAGCATCGTGTAAAGTTCCGCAGTCGAACCCTGCAATTGTCGCATTCCATCTACGTCCATAGCGAGATCAGTGAAGGCATTAAAGTTGCCGGAGATTCTTGCCTTCAGCAACTCCTGTAAATCTCTCCAGACTCTGCCATGTTCGAAGATCTCAATATCCGCCATCGTGCAGATCGGCGGGCGTTCTTCACGCGAGACCAAACTGGTCGCGAGTTGTTTCGATTGGCGTAATATTTCCTCGTTGCTCTTCTCGCTCGATATCTCGATCAGATAGTGTCCGAGCTTTCGGAGGACGGAGTAAAAAATTCGCAGCATTCGGTTCTCCAAGTGTTCTTGCTACATGCAAGAAGATTCTTTGCATATCGAGTCCAAGCATCTGTCCAGCTTGTGGATTGGCAAGCATTGGCGTAACTAATTCACGCCAACCAGTTCGATCTTGATCACCAGGCGACGTCGCGTCATAAGATACAAGATTGTAGTCAAAGTCGGCGAGTTCGTCTTTCGAGATAGTAAAGTCACTTCCGAGAGTTTGATCGTCTATACCAAACTCCATCCGAAGCTTACTATCCAGATCTCCGGTTATCTTAAGGCGAAGATCGTTCGATAGATATTGTTGATTATTATAAGCAAACATCCTTGCGATATCCTGGTGAGTCTGGATTGAGATGATCTTTGCAGACTTAAGCATCCGACTGACCGCAATATCGAAAGTATTCTGGGCTTCTGTCGCACTCCGTCTCTCCCCTCCACCTCGCATGATTCCTTGCATTGAGTCCGGCAGACCGGCAACTCTCTGCATCATATCCATGATGAAGGAAACGCCTGGGATGTTTTCGCTGGTGACGTTATCTATCTTCAGCTGATGGATGTAGTCAGATACCTTACCTCGACCCCAATGGCTTTTATTAAGTCTGATATACTTTACAACTTCATCCGAGCGAAGATCTGCCATATTGATAGCATATGGATCAACGACGATATTGAGTCCAAGACCACGACGCGTGCCAAGAATATAGGCATTGATCAACCAGTCTGCGAACAGCTGCATTCCACTCAGCCGCTCAGACATAGATTGTGGAGTCATGGTATAATCATCAAACAGTGCCGCGCATCCTACAACAGGATGTTCATCATAGAATAAGCCAAGCGGCTCAAGTCGAATAATCAAACCATCTCCAGCGACCCACACAAGCCATTTCTCAGGATATTCCGAATCTCCAAGCTTCCAATCTTTGGGAATCAAGACGATCGTCAACTCAATAACGTCAACGGGCATCCCTGCGAAGGTATCTCCTGGCTGACGCTGAGCTTCATCATCCATAGACTTGAAGACGCTAAGATGATTCAGATACTTAAGATACCGACAGTTAAACATCCTTGGGTTCGTGCGTTCTTCCGACAGAAGTTCGTAGTAGCTTGTATGTCGAACCCGTCCAAAATACTCACTCGACTGAATGTCGTTGATTCCTTTATTCGGATCAGGAAGAGCGTCGTACGGATTGATGTGGGTTAGTTTGTTTCCTTCCCAGAGCATTCTTGGTTCACCGGTCGGATCTTTA
>Ga0209518_1003701_pt1 | contig 12917 bp, 10 predicted proteins | sample RifGroB1_FD_183993 | JGI IMG/M metagenome (GOLD analysis project Ga0209518, IMG submission 183993) | Groundwater microbial communities from Rifle, Colorado, USA - Groundwater B1 (SPAdes) (version 2) | ecosystem: Environmental > Aquatic > Deep subsurface > Groundwater | place: Rifle, Colorado... | reverse complement strand
CGAACTACTCTCCCTAAATCGGTCTTTATAATCCACATAAAAACCGATAATTTTTCCATTTTGATTAATTTTACTAATCCTGTATCGAAATTCACTACCTAGTTTTTTTAAATCCCCCTGACTTAATAGGTTGCCTTTTGGCTCGTTGTATAAATGTAAATCGTAACTCATGGCGTAAATTATAGCAGATTTGTCGATCTTGGCTGAGCGGGACGGTCTAGGACCTTCTTATCCCTATAACTCATTGTCTCACATCAAGGCTAAATGAGACAAATGAGACACTATAAAAGGGGTTTGTCTCAAATTGCTTGTGATGCAGTTTGATATATTAGTCTGTGGAACTAAACATTAAGAAGTTCTATACTTAGTTAGATGGCAAAAAAAATTAAGTCACTTCCGCACAAACTTTTATATCTAGGCTTTTTGGTAGTTATCGTGGTTGCAGTGTCCTTTCTTTGGTACAAGAACTGGCAAAGCAAATTCGATGCTCCAAGACAAAATACTCAATCTATCGGGTTTACGATTAAGAAAGATACCACTTTAATGGCAGTAATTGGTGATCTTCACTATTACGGCTTCATTAAAGATGAAGGTGCTTTCAAGTACTCTTTAGAGCATTCAAAAGATAGCACTCCGGGCAAAGAGAGTGCTCTTACTATTGGTGGTAACACCATCGACCGAGAAGCCAGATATAAAATCTCTCAAAGTATGACCGCTTGGCAAATAGCGGACGTACTACTTAACCAAGGCGAACTTAGTACCTGTGACCATGGTTGTCCTGACAGCAATTTTGATCCTGAACTTCTTCCAGGTGGTGATTTGGCTCCGACTTTGAAAGAGAAATATTCGTGGGTAGAAACATATAAAGATTGTGTCAAATCAATTGGCCATGATGGCGGGCAACTTTCATCGGAACAATATGCCCAAAGAACAGGAATCAGAAGATGTGTCGCTCCTGATGGTCGAGAATTTACCCAAGGTAAAGATGGTTGGTCAGATGTCCCAACTCCTTAATTCATTTAGTGAATATTGTATTTTTTCTTTAATAATTCTTCGTTAAGGTTAAAAACTGGATAAGGATTTGTTTTTAAAGTAGAACTTCCAGTTTTGTAATCTATCATTTTTGACACTCCTTTTTTAAAAGACATTCTATGTGGCAAAGGGTAAGCCTTTGTTCTTTCTACATAGTGGACAGCCTCATGATGAATAACTGGCCAAACTTGGGATAACAAAAATATTTGCGGGTCTTCCATTTTATTTCCTATAACAAACACTCTCGTGGGTTTGAATCTGTGTTTTCCAAGCTCTTTATATAAAAAATTGAAGTCGACATAGGTACCCGCTTTCCTGATATAACAAAGTATTATTGTTTCTTCATCGTACGCTTTTTTAGGGTTAATTAGCTTATTTTTTAAGATAAAATCAACGACAGGTATACTAGTGTGAGTTTCGTAGGTAACGACTTCCACGGTCTGATACTTAGTGTCAACATTTTTACCGGGTATTTTTTCCTGATAAAGCGTCCAAACATCAGGGAATTGATCCAATGAGGACTGCATGAAAAATTGTGTCCTAAATGCTTTATACAACCCCAACAGCATGATTGCAGTACATTTCATTTCGCCAACTTTCTGGAAAAGAGTATCTTTATCTATATTCTCCTGACCATACGTCTTAATTATTTCCTCAGCCATATGGATTACGTAGGCAGGGGAATACCAATACTTTGTCATGTCGATCATAGTTGAACTTTATTCTCTCCAATTCCGATAAATCCTATGCTAGTTTTTTGTTTCTGAGGGTATTTTTTGAGAAACATTTTGTTCTCTGAAATAAGGTAAATAGTGTAGTAAACCTGACCTTTTTCATTCTTCAAGTCTCTGCCTTTTAAAAGTCCTTCTCTTTTTAGCTTACCTCTTGTAGCAGGATGTACTCCAAAGTCAGATTCTATCTGCCAATCTTGAAAGTAAATATTATCCTTGTCGTATCTGTGCTTTAGCGGAGGGATAACGCCTGCTTTGATATTGTTCCAGCAGTTTCTGCACCATAAACCATTTAATGTCCACCAGATGTCCTTTCCATAGGCTCCTTCACCACAAATTCCACAAGAATACGGACCTTTGCCGTCATCAAGGAAGAATCCTTCTGGTTCTTTCTCAAGCCGCCTTTTCCGCGTTGCTTCAATACCATCAAACTCCCCGGACATTTTTGCGAGTTGTACAAGGTTATGACTCATATACTTAGCTCGTTTTTCTGGATCAATTTTTGATTTCGAAGGTTTGACTTCTTTTTTAGCTCCTGCCAACTCAAGTAAATCTTCCTCTTGTTCGTATGCTTTCAATGTTCCGGAGAGGTATCCAAGGCGATAATGTATTCCGTCGCTCATCAGTCTCCAGTTGGTATCTTCTAAAGTATCTTTTAGGAGCCTTTTCAGAGTAGCTTCGCTCGTATTAGGGTTTCGTGTTGAATTAGCATCTAAAACATTAAAGGGGATCGTAACAAACCTTCCCATATCGGGTTTATTAAGGGTAAATTTAACGTATTTTTCTTTTTCTAACTTCTCTGAGAGGAGCTTCTCAATTTCAAGAACCGTTAATCTTTTTAGATTTACAGCTACCTGATAGGCTTTATCATCATATTTCTGTTTTTCTTCCTCATATACCTCATGCCCCACTTCCAATGCCTCAAGTGTTTCAACGTGCTCTATCCCATCTTTTTCTGACAAACAATATTCTTCCCGGTATTTTTCTAATATCTTTTTACCTTCCTCCTCTTTTTTCTTCCATTCTGCCTGGGTCTTTTCCCATTCCTTATCCTTTTTACCAAGATCATCCACCTCAGTTTTTGAGTAGCCACAGGTTTTACACTTGTGCTTCCAAGTGATAACTTTTCCTTTTCGAGTCGCTTTTATATCTATTTCTTCTTTGCATTTAGGACAAAGGTCAGGTTTTGAAACGCAGATTTCACCATCGTCATATATCCATTGCTGTTTCTCGCATTTACTGCACTTAAAAAGAAACATCATGCGAATGATCGGGCTATCGTATGAGTAATCAAGGTGCTTTGAAAAATTGAAGGACATTGAACCACTACAGAGAGGGCAAACGACTTCTTCTGGGGTTGGAGTGTAGTCTTGCCTATCTTGTTTTAGTTTGTCTTCTTCCATCCACTTCTGGATAGTTTCCTTTTTCTTTTCATACCTCTTTCCTTTTATGGCAAAAAGGGTTCGATGGAGCATGAGATTTGCATCGTGCAATTTATCTTCTTGGGAAATATCTTTAATTTCTTTGCTTGCTAAACTTTTTTGATAAATATTTTGAAACGTTTTTACCGTATCGAGGCACTCTTCAATTGTGTGAAGGTCATAGCGATTTATATAGTGTTGTTCATCAAGTAAATATTGCATTGTTAAGCAATTATGTAAATTTTAAATCAATCCTTTATTTCGCTCATAAATTTTCTGAAGGATAGATCTTACAGACAGGCCCATAAGTAAAAAGGCAATGCTTTCGAAATCTTGCTGATTGAGAGGTGTGCCTTTATGCTTAGTACTTTTTGCAGAAAAATGATGTAAATTTCCCCTTACTCTTACAATAAGTTCAATTAAACCATCTGCGTCATAAGACTTATGTTCTTCTTGAATAAATTTTTCGATATTCTTTTTATGTCTACCGTCTAAATTTTTTTCCATCATCCATTCAACAAATGATCTAAAGTTTTTATCATTTTTAAATTCCTTTTCGACATCAAAGTTCTTAGTTTTGCCATTCCCATATAGATCTTCAATTACGAAATAAAAATTATAAAACGCATTTATATACCTAAATGAATTAAATTCTCTCTTTCCTTCTTTGTAAAATGACTTAATAACTGTAAGAAATTCATATTTTTCCTTCTCCAAGACTATCTCACGGAATGCATCAAGGGTTAACATCTTCTCATCTTCCGGATAACTCTTCTGAGATGAAAAACTTAATATATTGATATTCGCTTTGTCTTGTTCATTTTCAGGTATAAATTTTAAATCAGGTTCTTCCCAGCTAATTTTTTCTAAATTGGCAGAGAAGGATAATGTCGATTCTAAATATTGAAGAAGGTTTTTAATTTCATCAACAACACCTTCGTCGAGTTCAATATTTACCTCATGTTTTACTCCTGGAGATTTACTTGGAGTTATTTTTGAAATAATCTTTTTAGAGTTTGGAACTTGGGCCCTTATCACTATTTCTTTTAACAATCCCTTCTCATCCGGAATAAGAACAAACTCTTTTCCTATTATCGATGTTTCAAGTATTGAATTGCCAATATATGTTTTAGATTGGACTTTGCATTTAAATTCCAGTTTCATAAATTCTTATATAAGATTGTAGTTTATGAACAATAAACATTGAGCGATGCACCAGAAGTTTTCAATAGATAATCTTCTGTGCTTCCCAATAACTGAATTACATCGTCAGAAATTTTACTTTTCAATAAGCCAGGTTGGACTATTGAGACTTCAAAAGTAAATTTACTAGCATGTCTAGAGAATTTTTTAAGTCTATTTAAATCAGACATGTCACCTTTAATAAATCGAGTTTTACCATCGGCTTGCCATGCTGCCTCTCTGCTTTTAATATGACGATACAGATATTCCATACCGTTATGTTTCCAACGAATGCATTTCTGGGCTTGGCCACAAAGTGTGTAAAAGTCATCAACTCTAGAACCTGGGTTTTTGTCGGTTGAAAACTTACAATGAATTAGATGCAAACTAAATGAATCATTTGAGTCTTTTCTTAGCGCAATTATATCTGCTGCTTCACCAGATGCGTCGTCATTAAAGATGATTTCATATTCATCTTTAAGTAACTCCGCGACTTTGTGCTGGACGCTATTTTGTTTATTCTCTTTTCCTAAAGATTCAACTTGAATATCAATTCCAGTCCAGTCAACGGATTTCAATTTATTCTTATCAAAAAATGTATTTAATTTTGGTGTGGGGACATGGAAATTATTAAAGGAAAAGGACCCGTCTAGATAGAATACTGTCAGAGGATCACGTTCAACGTAGTCTACGAGAGAAACGGAATCACCACTATATCTCTTGATCTTCACTTCAGAACCTTTAACTAAAGAATATTTATATTTAGACTTACTAAACTCAATTTTATATGTAGATTCTTCATTGGCAGAAAATATTTTAAATGTTATTGGTCCTTTATCTGTGAAGTCAACAATCTCGATATCGACATCATAGGCCTTATATTCCTTGCTCCCAAAGAAAACTGAAGTACTATCTTCGTCTGATCCCAATATATTTTCGCTCCATTGAATACTTGTGGGTATGGAAGGATAACGAGCTTCTAACTCTTGAGGTTTCAAAAAGTCATCAATAATTTTGTTCTCTTGTATTGAGTTGTCAAAAATTTTATCTGCTACCTTATGACACCATTCTTTCCATAATATAATTGGACCTCCACCTCTTGACCATATTTTTCCTTTACTTGCAGAGCAACCTTTTTCAATTCTCTCACCATTTTCATACCCCCATCCATAAATATTGTTTAATACTCCCAGCGATTTATCTAATTTAGAAAGTCCTGTGGTGATATCAACACCAATATGCATTGTAAAAGAAATTTTTCCAACAGTTTTAACGCCAACATTTCTTGCTAAAGTTCTTTCTACTCCTGAAAATATATTAAATACTTTTTGTCCATTCTTAATCTTAGTAGTATCTCCACAAATAACCTGCGCTAATTTACTGCAATTAAATGCATCGTAATCGCTACATTGAATAAATAGGGCATTATGTTTCTCGCTCCAATGCACTACACAAAGTTCATAACTATGATTTTTGATGTCTTTATATCTTCCCCAATTGACAGCATCCTCTTTACTAACCACTACGACCAATATCTTCTCTTTTTCATTTATTGCAGACCAATATTTATAATGCCTAGGTAATACTTCGGCAAATTTTTTAGGTAACCAGTTTTGGCATTTTGTTTCATATATTAAAGTTGAGAATGCTGGTCTTAAATTCCAAAGTGAGATGTGCGTCGAAAGTTCGCCGGAAAAGTTATTAATAAAATCATGGAAATCAATTTCTTTTTGTATTGTTGATTCACTTTTTTCCTTTAACAATTTATTCCAATCTGCGGTGTCATCAGAATAGAGATTCTCTAGCTCTTTTCCAACTTGGGGATCGGCGGTATTAATAACAACAGTAGCGTCTCCAACATTTTTTGAAGTTCTTGTAAAACGACCCACAAATTGGAGTGTTATAGCTAAACTTTTATGAATATCATGCAGTGCTGCAATTTTTAAATTAGGTAAGTCAAAACCTTCACCGAGCATGTCTACACATACTATGATTTTTGTTTCTCTCTTATTAACCTTTTCAAGTATCTTTTTTACCTTAGTTTTAGTTAAATCTGATGTTATGACTTCTGGATTATATTCTGGAGCTAGCCTTTGGTAGATATCAATTATTTGTTGAGCTCTTGTTTTATCGCTACACCTTGCCATAAGGAGATGATCCATCGACTTTGATAGATCTGATTTAAGGGCTTCTATTGCAGACTTCGCGATAACTTCATCTGATTTTCTATCATCAAATTCTTGAATTTTTATTAAGTTTATTTTTTTAAAATATCCATCTTCTTGAGCATTGCCTAACGGATAATTGTAAATTATGTTGCCTTCAATTCTTTTACCGTCTCTTCTAAATGGGGTAGCAGTGAATTGAACTATTGGTTTATTCTTAAAAGAATCTTTTATGTCGTTCCATGTTTGGGCAGGAACATGATGAGCTTCGTCAATAAAAAGATGTGAGCTTTTCGTTATCAGCTCTTGTCTGGCTTCCGCAGAAAAGTTTTTCAATGCTTGGGACAAAGCTATTATTACATTTGAGTTATTAACCAGCTCAGTTACGTCTTTTACTTTTTTTATTCCTGATTCTATTATTGATACTCTAGGATTAACTGTTTTTTGATCTATAACACCGATTTCGCGCAAGCAACCTAGTGATGAGAATTTATCAAGCATCTGCTTTCTTAAGATCGCACTAGGAACTAAGACTAGTATTCGCTCGCACTGTTCATAGATCAAAGTAGATATCATTATCTCTGTTTTGCCTGTACCAGTAGGCATAACAACTGTTCCGCAATCACTGGTTTTTGACCACTGAGATGCTATTGCATGTATTGCTCCAAGCTGCGGAGGTCTTAATCCAAGGCTGTCTTTTTCTTCTTTTCGAAAGTAAAAAGAATTTTTCCAGGACTCAGTTATCTTTTGAGGAGTTCTGGGGCTATTACTTAGAATATGGCTATCCCATGTTAATTTAGTACCTTCATTTAGCTTAGTTATGTCAGTAAGGCTTTTAGCCTTTAAAATATTTTTATTGGAGATTTTAATTTTTACATTAGGAAGCTTTAGGTAAAAACTCCGACTAAACCTATCTAGCAGTAAGAACACATCAGGTTTATAGGGATATACATCGACTTCAGCCAATTCTTCTTTTTGAGCTAACTGAACTAACTTATTTTTCCCAACTCTTTTATTCTCAAGAATAAGCTCAGGGATTTTGACTTTAGTTGTAAGTAATTTTTGAGCTTTCATTTTTAGTGTTTTTTATCTTTGGGAGGATTTGGATCATGTCCTGGCGCAACAGTATCACTATCTCGCCATTTGTTATCTAACCCTTTAATTCTGACCTCTCCTCCGCCTGAATTAGCTGAAAATCTTTTTGCATCCTTTTCGGCTTCATTTTGAGTATTGGAATTAGAACTAGCTCGAGTAGCTTTATCACGCTTAGCATCCCATCCACCTTTTGAATTTTTAATTACGTTGTAATTTGCCATTTTTATCGACCCCCTTTCTTAATAACATCTACGACAACTCCCTGCACGGAAAAGTCGTCGAATAAAATAATTGGTTTATTTTTTGGGTTGGTGGATTCTGGTTGGAGGCGAACATGACCATCCTCAGGAACAATTTTCTTTATTGTTGCCTCATCACCAATAAGTGCAACTATACGACTACCGGGATCAGCTGTCTGTTGTTTTTTAATTAGGACGAAATCTCCATCATCAATTGTTTTACCGGACAATTTGGCATTATTCATACTATCGCCTACGGCTCGTAGAAAAAAATAATCATCTGGGGTTCCACTGATCCTAGTAGCATCAAGTGGAATGTATGCCTCAATATTTTCGGTGGCTAAAAATGGTGCTCCGCACGCAACGTTTCCAACAAGTGGAATTTGAACTTTTTCATCAGAGGCAGAAAGGGATAAACCGCGGGTATTTCCAAGATACCCCTTCTCTTTTAGGGCGTCCGTGTGGCGTTGAACGGAACTTGTTCCTGAGTAATCCAGTGCTTTTCTTACATCCTCTAGGGTGGGGATGTTTCCATGCTTCGCTTTCAAATCCTGAATCGTGACTAACACTAATTTTTGTTTTGCCGTTAGACTTTTGTTCATAAGTACGCTTATAATAACACATATAGCGTAAATATTCCACCATGAAATCTGAGGTTTGAACAAAGAGACTTTCATGAACTGAAATGGTATTTACTAATAACATGTCATGAAATCGCCTTGCTTTAAAACATTTACTGCGATATATTAATATTAGGATTATGAAAAAACTTAACAACACTCAAACCACCCTCTTCGTAAACAATTACCAAGATGTTTTTAAAGATATTAGGAACTATTTAGCTGGAAGGCTCTTGGGGACAACAAGGGACGAACAACTTTTAGAAGAAGTAGTAAAGGTATTGTTTTGCAAGTTCTACATCGATAAGGAAAATATCAAGATAGACTCGAAGAATGAGATTGAGCTTGCCAAAGCATACAGAAGAGTCTTTGTTCAAGTAAAGGTTAATATTCCCAATACTTTAGGTCGATATGACGAAATCTTGCTCGACCCCACAAGTTTGGCCTATGTTCACACGAGACTAGATTTATTGACCGATCGGGTTCTAAAAGAGGATCCTTTTGGAGATGCTTACGAGGTGTTTATAGGAGATAGTATCAGAGGTCAAGAAGGTCAATTTTTTACGCCCCAAAATGTTGTTGGATTGTTAGTCTCCCTTATTAAACCTCAACAAGGAGAGACTATTATTGACCCGGCATGTGGGTCTGGATCGTTTCTTAACGCAAGCGCAAGATGGCTAATTAGTAATGGCGTTCAATCTGATATCGTTGCCAGGTCAATATTCGGCATTGATAAGGATAGATATCTCTCAGAATTAGCAGCAGCTAGACTGTCACTAATTACTTTGGCGCAAGCTAAAGTTTATTGTGCTGACTCACTGGCATGGAAGCCTGATGACGAAAAAGAATTTGAGATAAGCGATTCTATTGGAAAGTTTGATATCGTCCTTACAAATCCCCCCTTTGGCTCAAAGATAATTTCTACTTCCGACAAAACACAAAAGACATTTGAACTTGGACATAAATGGGATTTTGACCAAACAACAAAAAGATATATAAAAACCAATGAATTGTTGAGTTCGGTCCCTCCTCAAGTGTTATTTATGGAAAGATGTATTAACCTCTTGAAACCAGGTGGAAGATTGGGAATGGTTGTTCCTGAAAGCTTAATATCGAGTAAGGGTTACAAATATGTCGTGCAGTATATTTTAGACAACGCAATCATCAGGGCTGTTATCGGAATGCCAGAAGCGTTATTTAAAACATCAGGTAAAGGTGGAACACATACAAAAACCGTGTTATTAGTCTTAGAAAAAGATGGAAAGTCGGCTATAGAAAGACCAAAAATCTTTATGGCTGAGGCAAAATGGTGTGGGAAAAATAGTAGAGGTCAAAGGATAGATAAGGATGATCTGCCAGAGATATTGAACAAATATAATCAATATTCCTCAAAGCAGCTTGAAACATTTGAGTACGACGGATATCAAGTCAAATATCAAGATATTGTCGACAACGTCTTAGCTCCAAGATATTACAACCCTGAAGTTAACTCGACATTAGATACCCTAATAGACACGCACGAGTTAATTACCGTTGGTGACATGGTAAAAAACCATATCTTAGAAATTAAACGGGGTGACGAGATAGGTGGAATGAACTATGGTTCAGGTAATATCCCCTTTGTTCGAACTTCTGATATTTCAAATTGGGAAGTAAAAATTGATCCAAAACAAGGAGTGAGTGAAGAAGTCTATAATCAGTACAAGTCGAAGCAGGACGTACAAGAAAATGATTTATTAATGGTAAAAGATGGTACTTATTTGATTGGGACATGTGCAATTATTACAAAGTATGACAAAAAAATTCTATATCAAAGTCATCTTTACAAAATTAGGGTTATAGATAGGACGAAATTATCCCCCTTTTTATTGCTTGCAATTCTTAGTTCTGACCCTGTTCAACAACAAATTAAATCGAAGAGATTTACTCAAGACATAATCGATTCTTTGGGAAACCGTATCAATGAAATTGTTTTACCAATTCCAAAAAGCAAAAAACTCCATGAAGAAATAGCAGTTTTGGTTGAAAAAACCATCAAAGAGCGAGCAGAAGCAAGAGAGTTAGCGAGAAAGGCAACTGAAGCAGTTATTAAAGGGTTATGAAGAAAATCTTTTATAATTTTCAGAAATACGCTCAATTAAACTTCTAGTCTCTTTTAATGAGAGTGATCCTTGTATTCGATTTCCATCCGATGAAATCCAGCTTATATTTTTTGCTGTATGCCCGAAGGTTTCATCACCATTAATCGATTTTAACGGATTTAAATGTCCCACCTGAAAACTCGACTTACCATGCACTGGGCTTAGCAATTCAAACTCAAATTGGGGAAATGACATAGGCTCAAGGGTTATTGGACATCGAAAAGGAATGTCCAAGATTTCGTCTTTCTCAACCGTCTTAAATATTTTAAGTAAATCTGCGGGGACTTTATCAAAACTAAATATCTGTTTTACTAGCGTATATTCAACTTCCTGGCAAGTTTTACGAAGCGCAAAATGAACTGATTCTGGATGCGTTTCCCATCTTTTTTCTCTATTAGTTTTGTGTAATCCTGTTAAAACTCGATCAGTTAAATAAGATTTAACCTGTATTTTGTTATAAACGTGAGCAAATAATTCATAATGGGGGTTAGTTGATGGATCTAAAAGTAAGTCTCTTAACTTTGCAACTTTCTTGACTGAATCGCCAAAATACCAATCAATATTTGTGACGACGTGCATTTTTCCATCCATAATACGATTTTTATAATCTAAAGGAATTTCGTATGCGACCTGTGTCTTTTTTAAGAACGAATTGATGACTTCAACAAATTCAGGATTTTTTGCAATATGATCTATTAGTTGAGTGACCGAATGTTTATATATTTCAACACATTCCTCAAAATTTGCTTGTCTAGGGTCGTCTACCGATAATCGTTGTCCCCATCTGGATTCAAACTTAGTTGTCTCGATTTTAGGTGTTTTTACTATCTCAGCTAAGAAAGCAAATCTTAAAATGCCAATTAACAACTTCTTTGCATATGAGGGTCCGAATAATTTCTCCAATGGTTTACTATCTCCTAACCCCAGAAACTCTGGGTAAGAGATTAATAGTGCAAAAAGAGCGTTCATACCGAATCTGTCTGAGGCAATAGCTGCATCAATAACTGTTTTTATGGTTGGATTATTATCTTTCACAAGTTCAATTATATTAAATATTAGTCTTTATTACTAATCCGGGATTTTAACACTCAAATAAACTAGAATAGTAGACATGAAGAAGGCTTATATTTTAAAAAGCGTTGATAGACAAAATCAAAAAATAAAGGTGCTGATAAGCAAACCGAGTTTTATTGATGCAATAATTATTCTTCGTAGAAAATGGAAAATTCCTGATAAAGGTATTCAATCACAAAATGAGCTGGATAAATGGTATCAAAAGCTTAATGATGACACAGAACAATATTTCGATAGACAATGGCCATCAAAAAGACAGGAATTAATTGAAATAAGAGACAAAGGCAGCCTAGCGAAATACAAAAAGATTCAGGATAAATTTAATAGTGATGTACCCAGAAACGCTTTCTTGATAGATATAAAAGGGTTGACACTTAAACAGAAACTTTCGTCTCGATGGATTAATGGAATCAAACAATATCTACTTTTAAATAACCCAAATAATATGGGAATATTTATCGGACCAGTTATTAGCACAAAGATAGATATGGAGTTTGAAACAGAAACCATTTTTTTAGAAATGGAAGCAGAAACAACCCTTGAAGACATAAAGGCGATCTGGCCAGAAGTGAAAAAAATGCAATCCAAACTGCCGTATATAAAGCAAAAAAAATTCCAACCACTTCGTAAATTTGACAGAAATAAAAAAGCTTATGAGTTACATCTAGCAGGCAAAAAATATCGAGAGATAGCAGAAGACTTTTCTAAAAATAGAAAAGCTATTGGTGAGGAGGATGTCGCTAAAATGATTGAGAGGTACAAGAAGAAAGTTGACATCAATCAAGCTTAATTGATGTCTTAAACAAAAACCATTTGTTCATGTAGTCTAGAAACATGAACAAACAATCATTCAAGATTCAAACAGTTGAAGTTCCGATAAATGATTTAATCCCTGCCGATTACAATCCTCGAAAGCACGATGCGGAAACCGCTAAACAATTAAAACGAAGTATTACTAAGCATGGGTTTCTAGAACCCATTATCGTGAACTCTGCCCCAAACAGAAAAAATATCATAATTGGTGGCCATTTCAGATGGGAGATTGCAAAAGAACTGGGGTATAAGACCGTACCCGTTGTTTTTGTGTCAATATCCGAAATAGAACGTGAGCGTGATTTAAATTTACGTTTGAATAAAAACGTTGGCGAATTCGATTATGATCTTTTAGCCAAATATTTTGATGAATTAACACTTACCGATATCGGATTTTCAAGCGA
>Ga0209518_1003700_pt1 | contig 12921 bp, 10 predicted proteins | sample RifGroB1_FD_183993 | JGI IMG/M metagenome (GOLD analysis project Ga0209518, IMG submission 183993) | Groundwater microbial communities from Rifle, Colorado, USA - Groundwater B1 (SPAdes) (version 2) | ecosystem: Environmental > Aquatic > Deep subsurface > Groundwater | place: Rifle, Colorado... | reverse complement strand
CCCGCCGTATTTTTGGTGCATCTCCACCGAGCTAGCAACCACACTCTTGGTCACCCGCACTCCATCCCCAAAGCTTTCCACTACCGCCGCCGCAGTTTCGTCACACGTGGATTCTATTGCCAATACTTTCATTCCATATATTTTAATCTAATTTCTTTAAACAAAAAGCTAACCTCAGTGGTGCAGAAGTCTAGCCAACAACCGCACGGAGGCGGGAACCCGGTACTCCAGGGAGATCCGAGTACGGTATTGGCGGACTTCGAACCGCAGTTAGCGCGACGCCAAATCCCCAGTGCCTTTGAGAAAAATCGCCTGCCAAGGCTGATAGTTACTGACAAAGGTTTTTTCATAAATATTTTCACCGTTTCTCTCTACTTTATAATCAAAAACCACCCTGGCTCCCCACGCCGACCAGTCAATTTGCTTTGTCGTACCCAGAGGTAAAGTAGGGTCATCCACATACATTGTGGCCGGGGGAGGACTCTGGTTCGAGATTCTTGGTTTGGATATCGTCGACTTTCTTCCATCGCTTGTCCCGTAAATATTTACTTTCATCGTCAGTTTCTTGGTGTCTACTTCTTCCTGAATCAGAATATAGTTACCCGTATCGTTTAAAAACTTCAGATCCGCACTGGGATAATAAACCGTCGCATCAATTCCCGGGGGACTGTCTTGCTCGTAATATCCAACTCGATAAGCATGTGCTTTCCTTTCCGTAATAGGAAGTCCCGCATCCAGGGCGGCGCGGAAAGTGGTGGTAGAGACCTGACACACTCCACCTCCATCTCCAAGCACCGTTCTTCCGGCACTAATAATATAAGCAGTCTGATACCCTGTCGCTTTCGTAATATCTCCCACTGCATTGACAAAAGAAAACTCTTCACCTGGTGGAACCAGTGTTCCGTTTACGCGCGAGGCGGCCAAATTTACATTAAATACCCGCCCGGGTATTGAGTGACTGAAACTGGATTTTCCGGATCCAATCAGCTCCTTTATCCCTAAATTATTAATATCTCCGGTCTTGATCTTGGGATACGTCAATATCACCGGTATTTCAAGAATCTTATCTTCTCCGGCCAGGAGAAACTCAGCTAATTTTTGGTTAAAATTAGGAATATCAATTGTGGCTCCCACCACCTCAGGCTTAAACTCATTTACCTTGTTGTTTTCAAAAACAAAAACAGCATCCCTTGGCTCAGACTCCATCTTCGGTTTTGCTTCCTTTACGAGTATCTCAAAGTTCTTTTGGTCAATCGTTTCGTTTATCAAGCCAAAGAGGCCCAACATTTCCTCTTGGGATAGTTTTTTTTCAAAGTCCCTAAAACGAATCGACAACCGATTTTCTCCCCATTTTTCCATTGCGAGCTTCGCCTGATTTACCAATTCACTTTTCTCACCGACATCCACCACATTTTTAGGGATATTTATTTCATGTTTTCCGGGTAAAGATATTTTGGAGAGTATCTCTGTCGATAGCTCATTCTTTTTAACCTCAATGCCATTTTTACCACGGAAGACAGTAATTTCCTTTCCCTCTTTGACGAGCTTGGGCCAGACCGGCTTTTGATCAATTTTCTCCGACGTTAGTTCCACCAGATCATCCAGCTCACCTCTATCAAATTTTACGGGAACGTCGATACTTGTTCCCTTAAACAGAGTTTTTAGTTGCTCCGAGATTTTTGTCAGGATATTTCCACTTCTTCCGACCCCCAATGCTTGTTCGACCGCCCATTGAGGTTCATGCTGCACCTTGAGACTGTTAAGGCTAGAAATTTCTATTCCCTCATCTTTCAGTATCACTTCACTTGGTCGAGACTTAAAGTAGGTGTCTATAAGTCTCAAAGCCGAATCTTTGTCCATTCCAGTTACCTCGATTCCGGCAATTTTAATTCTAGGGTAGATCAATTTTCTAAAAGCCAAGTTATATCCCACTATCATGGCCAAAGCCATGAGACCTAAGACGAGGGAAAAACTCAGGATATATTTTAATTTTGTCATTCTTGATATACTTAGTTGTAACTGCAAACCTGTTGCTTCATATATTTTAACTTGACTACATAACTTATGGATAATCAATTTCCTTTGCCAGGTCCCACCTCTTCAGTCCCGGAGCCTACACCGATAGTTCCGCTTAGTCCTACCCCGACTCCTTTCGTCGAAGTGTCCCCCCTCGCCAGTCCTGAACAAGCCGCCCCACCGCCTCCTGGCTACCAGCCCCCTGTAGCCGCTACCCCGCCCGCTGGCAAGACTTCTTTGCCCAAACTTCTAGTTCCGATTATTGGCGGAATTGTGGTCGTTGGGCTCATCATTGTTGTTCTCATTAGAGTCATGGCTTCTGGCAAGACAAGTACTCCCCAGTCAGTTTCGCCCTCCAAAGCCGTCACCCTTACCTATTACGGTTTGTGGGAGCCTACTTCCGTCATGAAACCAGTTATCGATGCCTTCGAAGCCAAAAATCCAGGTATAAAAATAGATTATCAGTTGCAATCCTCGCAAGATTATCAAGACCGCATCAAAACCGCTTTAGATAGTCCAAACTCTCCAGATATTGCACGCTTGCACACCACCTGGTTACCTCTCTTTGCGGGCAGCCTGCTTCCTGCTCCACCCAATACCATCTCCGCAACAGAGCTAAACACCAACTTTTATCCCATTGTCGGCAAGCTTCTAGTGGCCAGCAACCAGGTCTATGGAGTTCCAATGACCGCCGAAAGTCTCGGTCTCTTTGTAAACACTGCCATGCTCCAACAAAAACAACTTCAACCCCCCAAAACCTGGGAAGATCTGCTAACTGTCGCCAAAGCCGTCAAGGAGGCCGACCCTCTCACAGGCAAGATTACCCGTGCCGGAGTCGCCCTTGGAAATACCACCAACGTTGAAAACTGGCCGGACATTGTCTCGATGATGTTACTCCAAGCCGGAGTTTCCCTTACTGACATTCAAGGTCCGGAAGTAGGAGTTACTCTTAATTACTACACCGACTTCATCTCCAAGTACGCAGTGTGGGACGAAACCATGCCTCCTTCAGTCGTCGCATTTGCCAATGAAAAGGTTGCCATGATAATTGCTCCGAGTTGGAAGGCTAGAGATATCAAAGCAATCAATCCAGCTCTCTCTTGGCAGGTGGTGCCCGTTCCTCAGCTTCCTGATGTCGAGCCGGTGAACTGGGCCTCTATCTGGTTTGAAGGGGTTTCTAAAAACAGTAAACACTCTCTCGAAGCCTGGAAGTTTTTAAGTTTCTTAGCTTCTGCCGAAGCCCAACAAATTCTTTTTGATTCAGCTACCATTGACCGCGGTTTTCCTCAGCCCCCAGCCAACAAGTCCGTGGCCGAAACTGCCAGTAAAAACCCCGTTATTGCCCCTTTTGTCGCCAGTCTCCCCACTGCCAAAAGTTTCTATACCGCCTCTGCTACACAAGATTCTAAGACAGCCCTAAACTCTCGACTCATCAAATATTTGGAAGACGCTATCAACGGTATAATCGCCAGACAGGAAACACCCAAAGTGGTTGCTGCCCTCCATAATGGTTTCATCCAAGTTCTTTCTCAGTATGGATTAGTTGCTGCCCCAACTGCATCACCCACTCCATAATTATGGATCTCCGTCACGCAGTGTCTAGGACTGTTTGCTACGCAGATTATTTCCACTTTCCTCTCTATCCGGAAGAGATATGTCACTGGCTTGTCTGTTCAAGGCCGGTAGCCTTCGAAAGACTCAAGTCGTTCCTTCCGGAAAAAATATCCAAGTCCGGTCGTCTTCTTCGCTCAAAAACCACTTACTACTCCGAACAAAAGATTCTCCACGCTCGAAAAATGGTTAGACTTTTAAATCACTTTCCCGGTCTAAGAATGGTTGCTCTCACCGGTTCGGTGGCTGCCAACAACTCCGGAAAAGATGACGATATCGATTTGATGTTTATTACAGACCCCCACGTTCTTTGGCTAGTCCGGCCTATTGTTATTATTCTGATGACTCTTTTTTTTCGCCGCCGCTATCCTCAAGAGGACCACGCCCATGCCCCCAATGCTTTTTGCCCCAATCTCTGGCTAGACAGCTTCGCTCTAGTCATCCCTTCATCAAAACAGTCTCTTTACACGGCGCACGAAGTTCTTCAGATAATTCCCTTACTCGATCGAGAGGGGACATACAGACGTTTTATCCAGGCCAACTCATGGACCAAAAAATACCTCGCCAACGCCTACACCTCCTTAACCAATCCAAATAATCGTCATTCCGGGCCTGGACCCGGAATCCATCCCCACACCATCCCCATCCGTCAACTGTCATCTGTCATCTGTAAACTCTTCCTCGCCCCCCTCAATTACCTCTTCTATCTCATTCAGCTTTTATATATGTCACCCAAAAAAACCACCGAAACCGTTCATCTCCACGCCGCCTTCCTACACACCGCAGACTTTTCCTCCAAGCTAGACTCCTATTTAAAAACCAAATAAACACCTTTTGTCATCCTCGCGAAGGAGGGCCGCTGGTCCCCGAAGGGGGAGATCCATTCAAAAATTAAATATATAATAGACCAGACATGGACTTTTTTACTCTCTACATTTATCAGCCATTTTTTAATGTCCTTGTTGGGCTTTACTGGTTCACTGGTTTATTTTTACCTGCTCCAGATATGGGGATTGCTGTCATCCTTTTTGCTGTTGCTGTCCGGATCATCCTTCTGCCCTTTGATTTCGTCGGGGAACAGTCCGACGAAGATAAGTATCAAGTCTCCGAAAAGGTCAAACAAATCAAGAAAGATCACGCCACCGACCCCATAGGGGAGAAAGAAGCTATCAGGGAAGTTATGCGTCAAAGTCCCAAGGCTATTTTTTCTGAAGTCTTTACCATCACCATCCAGGTTCTCATCGTTTTGATCTTGTACCGTATTTTTTCAACTGGTCTTGAGGGTGCGGACATGCATCTTCTCTATAGCTTCATGCCTACTATCCATCAGCCAATCAATCTCATGTTTATGGGGCTCTATGATCTCTCTCATACAAATAGTACCCTCAACCTAATCCAGTCCCTCATGATCGCACTCAGTGAGATTGTTCACCTTTATTTTGCCCCCATCAAACCTACTAGAAAAGATTTGATTTCTTTGGTCATTTTCTTCCCCATCGTCAGTTTCCTCGTCTTTATGGTCCTACCTGCCGGCAAAAAGGTCTTTATTATCACTTCCTTGGCTTTTGGCATCGTGCTGATGATCATCAAACAAATTCTCTTTCTCACTTACGCTTTTAGGCACAAACAGCCACCTCAAGTCGATCTCCATCCAGTCCAGACTACTCCAACTGTCTAAAAGAGGCTATAATCATCTTTGCTATGGCTGATTTTGATAAATTGGTAGTTTCCTTTCTAGTTGATGAAGTCGTTGGAGGCTTCTTCATCTCTGTACCCCCAGGACATGTTGCTTGTGTTTACGATCGGGGAGCCGGAGTGCTCAAGCGCGTTTGGGGTCCCGGTCTTCATCTCAAGATACCTTTCTGGCAGATTGCCAAGCTTTTTAATGCCCAGGTGCTAGGCTACACCATCAGGCACGGATTCGATCTTTCTATCAAAGAAGCCCTTGGAGACGAGCCTGTCATTGCTACCACCAAGGACAACAAAACTATCTCCATCGAAGGCTCAATTCTCTTCCGTCTAGATAAAGCCAACGCCCCTCTTCTCTGGGAAAACATCGGGGATAACTTTATATCCAAAGTTATCCGACCTTACTCCCGAAGCCGAATTGCCTCCGCTTTTAGCAAATATGACTCCAAAGAAATCGGTTCTGAGCGCTCCAAAATCGAAAATGCTCTCAGAGAGGAGCTAAATGAACTTTTTCACGACAAGGCCTTGATTATCGAGAATGTCCTTTTCTCGGAAGTTAAAATCATAGATTCTGAAGCCCGGCGACCCGGGGAAGTCATTCTTTCTGCTCCGCCAGTAGCTTAGATGCTTGCTCTGTAACAGTAAATCTATATATACTTAAATCATGGTCGCCCCCAAATACTCTGTTTTGCAGATTCGTCCCGCCAAAGACTCTCTCACCGGACAAGCTGCTTTTGTGGAGTTTCTATCTTCCCTTAAGTCTTCCCTCAAGGCTAGTTTCTTTGATCGCCTTCTGGGAACTTTCGAAACTATTTCTCTCGAGGTTGTCAATCTTAATCAAACCACCTTCTTCATTATCTCCTGTCCGGAGCGCCTAGAGCATCTCGTCAAAGCCCAAGTTGCAGCTCAGTATCCTACTGCCCTCATTACTCCCATGAAAGACTATCTTCCTGATTGGCTGGGACATGGACAGCCTGCCGTCGGCCAGCTGACACTTACCGGCCCGTCTCATCTGTCTCTAAACGCTACCCTAGATGACAAGGTCGATCAAATGGCCGCCATTCTTGGAAGTTTGTCCCGAATTCCGGCGGGTCAAGCTGCGATAGTCCAGATTTGTCTTTTTGCTGCTCCCAAAAACTGGCAAAAATCCGCTCGCTCCGGTCTCGAGACCGTCACTCCTGCTACGGCTACTGACCCGGCCAAAAGTAAACCTAGTCCCTTCAAGGCTGTTATCGAAAAGAAACTGCTTTTCCAAGCTTTCGCCTGCGACATCCGCCTAGCCGCCGTCACCCCACTCTACAAAACTTCCACCCAACTCCTTTCTCAGCTCGCCGCCGCATTTGGGACCTACGCTCTATCAGAAGGCAATAGCTTAGCTTTAAAAATTCCCAAGTACCAGGGGTCAATGGCTAAACTTCGTCAGATGATACTAGATCGTTCGGCTAAGTACTCTAATCAATACCAGTATCTAAACTACGGTGAAATTGCCGCTCTTTATCACTTGCCTGGTGTTCTACTCGCTCCCATCAAAGGTATTGCTTGGGGAAAGACTCTCAAAGGGGAAGCTCCAACCAACTTACCTGTCGATGAAGGCGTACCTGAAAGTGAAAGACATCTCTATAATTTTTTCGCCAAGACAGAATACAAGAACCACATGGCTGTCTTTGGTATGAAGAAGGGGATCGATCGTCTGCGTCATACATATATCCTCGGAAAATCCGGTACCGGTAAATCTACTCTGATTGGACGCATGGCCATCAACGACATACAGCACGGTGAAGGTGTCGCCTTTGTCGATCCTCACGGTGACGCTGCTGAGGTTCTTCTTGATTACATACCGGAGAACCGTATTGAAGATGTGGCGTATCTAGATCCTTCTGTGCCGGGAAAATCATTTTGGATGAATCCACTCTATGTTAGAAACCCTGCTCAAGGTGAGATGGTCGCTTCTAGTATTGTCTCAATTTTTAGTAAACTCTACGGTAACTCTTGGGGTCCTCGTCTGGAATATATTCTTCGGAATACTCTTCTTACTTTAGTCTACAAACCAGAGACCACCCTCGCCGACGTTCCCAGAATTCTGACTAATAAAGATTTTCGGGAAAAGGAATGTCTCGTCCACGTCACCGACCCTGTTTTGGTAAATTTCTGGCGTGATGAGTATGATAAATATTCTGAAAAATTTCAAACTGAGGCCATTGCTCCCATCTTAAACAAAGTCGGGCAGTTTGTAACTTCACCTACCATTCGAGATATCATCAATCATCCGAAGAGTACCGTCGATTTCGAAGATATGATGAACTCCGGCAAAATCATTATCCTAAACTTACCTCAAGGTAAAATTGGAGAAGATAATGCTGCTCTACTTGGAGCCATGTTCATCTCCCAAATCCAAATCGCTGCCATGAATCGTGCCAATATCGCCGAAGAAAAACGTCGGGAGTTCTTTCTCTACGTTGATGAGTTCCAAAACTTTGCCACCTCTTCCTTCGTGAAGATTCTTTCCGAAGCTAGAAAATACAAGCTTGGCTTGATCCTGGCCAATCAATACATTGCCCAATTGCCCGAAGAAATTCAAAATGCCATTTTTGGCAACGTCGGTACCGTCATGAGTTATGTGGTAGGTGCTTCCGACGCCGACCGAATCATGAAAGAGTTGAACAATCTATACACCGCCGACGATCTTGTCGGTTTGGGTAAGTACCAGCTCGCTATGAAAATGTCGGTTGATTCTCAGATGACTCTACCTTTTTCTGCTTATGCTTTACCCTTACCTGATACATACACTCATGTCAAAGAAAAAGTCCTCGAGGTTACTTACGCTAAGTACTATCGCAAGATAGAACCCATGGACATGTCTCAAGTCACTGCCCAAATGACTCCCGCGCCCAAGAGATACACCGAACCCGCCTACATCCCCAAAGCCCTCCGAGACCCCTCAGCCAATGTTTCTCCTGAGGGCCAGGCCTTAGAGGATCCCCGATCTGCAGGGCCTGGCCCTGCAGGCACCTCCTCCAGTATACCCAAAACATTTGCGGCAAAGATACCTTACGTACCCCAACTTCCCCCCATCGCCCCACGCACCCAGCCGAACCCATTCAAAATTCCACCCTCCTCATCCTCTCCCGTAGGGGCAGGTCGCGACCTGCCCGCTTCACCGCCCACCAAACCATCTACCAAGGGCCAGGCCTTAGAGGATCCCCGATCTACAAGGCCTGGCCCTGCAGGTACTCCACCCTCCAACAACAAACAACCAACTGAGAACCGAGATCTGAGAACTAGCATCTCACAATCCTCAACCCCTCCCAAAGAACCCACTTTGGCAGACCTAGACGAACTCCGCAAGCAGGGTCTCCGTCCCAGTGTCGTTGGTTGTTTTATTAGCGACAAAAAAATTCTCTTAGCTTATCAAAAATCATTTAATCAGTGGCTCCTACCTCAAGGAGGAGTGGAGAACAAGCAAAGTCTCAAAGAAGCCTTTTTATCCGAACTATCCGAAGAAGTCACCGAGGACTTTGTTAAGGACTGTGATCCCGATATTCAACTTGTTGCCGTCGATAAAATTGAATTTCCTCCGAGTAAACAAGGTCTTCGTGACATGGTCACCGATGCCGGCGAGCCGGTCGTGATGAAAGGTAAATACTATTATTTTTTTGTTGCCAACACCAAAAAAACTGAAATTACTCTTGGAGCCACCGAATTTGATGACCTAAAATGGCTAAATTTCGAAGAAGCGTATAAACTAATTAAAGAGACCAATACCGGGGGACGCTTGCGGATGATAACCAGCATCCTTAATGTCCTTAAAAACAAAGGTCTTCTGTCTACCAATCAACCAAACAACCATGGATCCGAATCAGTCAGCCGATCAACCAACTCAAGACCTCATGCTTCCACCGGCAGACTCTCTGATGAAGACAGACGAACCAGTCTTCGGCAATATCCCTCAGCCAGATCAGACAGCCAAAATACCAGAGGAAGTGAGTTACACTCCACCTCAGGCTTGGGGATCCGACCAGACAGTCGCCCCAGTGGGGACTCTGACCCCCTTGCCAACTTCCTTGGAAACCCCAGAAACATCGCCAAAGACAGACCTGACTCAAGTGGAAACACCAGTCTCCTGGACCACACATCCGGCCGAGACGCCAAGTCAGTCAGCAACTCCTCTAACATCACTGCTGCCAACCCAGACTCCCTCCCAACCGACACCGACTAATCTCGAAAGTTCCACTTCTTCCTCAGTAGGTCGGACTCTCCTTATTGGATTAGCCTTAATTCTTATGGGCATCCTCCTCGGAGTTCTGGCTGCCCGCTTCCTTCCCATGCCTGCCACGCCAATCAACACTATCGTTCCCGAAACCACACCAACCCCTGTCATTGCGACCGACAGCGCGGCCCTGCCTGCCGGCAGTCAGGAATCCATTCTCTTAGCCATCACTCCCATTCCTACTCCCACTGCGACTCCATCGGCTTTACTGAACCTCAAGTGGAACATGATGACCGTCAAGTCTCCGATCTCCTCATTTAGCTCTTATCGTATCTACTACCCAACCACCTGGTCTATCAAAGAATACAAAAACACTCCCAGGCCCACCGACGCCGGCTCATCCTCCCTTACTCTTCAGAAGGGGACAGCAACTGTGACAATCCACCAGGAAAACACAGAGGCACCATCTTGTTCCTATGATGGCTCAACGGTAGAAGGGTCTGTGTATCGTTTTGCAGATTTCCGGACAATAAACAAAGACAATCACCTGTGGAGGTGGGGCGCACTTCTATCTGGGACAGTCCCCATGTATCCAGTTTGTGAGCTCACAAGTAATAGCTATTCCAGTCAGACCTCGATTGGTTTTATAAGTCTTACCGGATCGGATCTTGATACGGCCGCAATGGAAGAATTCAACTACATCCTGGAAAAAATCATCATCCTAAAATAAATGGAAAACAGTCCCGTTCCGATCCCAAAATCCAGGCCGCCAATCGGCCTTATCATTTCGATCGCCTTGATTTTCTTAGTCTTGGGTATGATTCTGGGTTTTACCCTTTCCATTTTTTATTCGGTAATACCAGCTCAAGCACCAACTTCAGACATAACTACCTTCGTTGACAGCCAGAAAAGATTTAGACTCCAACTTCCAGTGGATTGGAAAGTAATTTATGCTGAAAGTTCGGATATTCCTCAGTTCCAAGCTCGTGATGGCAGCACTTTATCCGTATTAATTCTCGATAATAATACGGACAATCTCTCTTCCTTCCTTGCTGATTTAGATAATATAAACAAAACCTCATGGGAAGGGAAACCCAGTAAAAAAATAATCTCATCCGGAGAAACTACTGTCTCTGGATTACCCGCCATTAAGAGAGTGGAGAACTGGTTGGCAGCTGATTATATAACTATTAATACTTACATCTTAGTCGACAAAAATGTTTATTCCTTCTTTATAACTCCCATGGAAAATCCTTACAATCAGACAGAAGTCTATACCAAATATCAATCGGTAATTGACTCTTTCGAGCCCATTTTTTCCACCTCTGAACTTACTTGTCCTTCAAATGGTTGGCAGAACTGTATGCCTATCTTAAGCGAAGAAGGAAAAAGAGCTTGTTCTACCGAAGCTATGGCTTGGTACAAAGCAAACTGTCCCAACTTTAAAGGTAGTGCTCTTTAGTTGCCTTTTATTCTTATCAAAAAAATAATTTATGGAAAACGAATCTACTAAACCTCAAATCGCTATCCCTATCCATCCACGATATCCTATTTTCTTATCATTAATCACTTTGGCTCTACTCGTAGCCACTGGCTTCTTATACTACCAAAATCGACAACTCTCCCAACAAATCGCAACATTGAAGGCCATCCCTACACCATCACCCACCAATGCACCTGAATTACCTGGTTTTTGTATACCTACTTACAGAGTCGAAACCAATACTCAAGAACTCACTGCCAAACAAAATTATTCTCAGTACTGTACAGAAAAGCGTTCAGAGACCGAATGCCTTTCAGTCGACGTTTATAATCAGAAACTTGATGACTTTAGTGCCCCCGACGGGTCACCTGACTGCCTGTGGAATAAACCAATAGTATCTCCTCCTTCCGTTGAAGGTACCTTTTGTGGTGGAATAACTAACAAAAAATGCCCCGTTGGGTATGTTTGTCAGCAGACAGCCATGTACCCAGATGCTAGTGGCAACTGTACAAAAAAGTAGTCTCTTTTTGTTGGAGGTCTTCTCTTGACAAAATTTTCCCGTATTCGCTAAAATAGCAATCGAGATTGTTGAGTGATAGTTTCTGTTATACTCAACACACTCTATCTGTCATTGCGAGCACAAGGTGGCAATCCAGGTAATAGTTACCAATTAAATACCAAAACAAAAAAAATGGTTAATACTCTTACCGTCAAAAAGTTAGCCCCCACTCCGGGCCTTCTATTAGTCGAACCGGCTAAGCAAGAGAAGAAGACTGCTTCCGGTCTTTATCTTCCCGACACTCACACCGAAAAACCTCAGTACGGCATCGTTCTCAAAGTTGGTGACAAAATTAGTAACGACCGAGGCGTCGTCGTCGAGTCTCCCGCCAAGGTAGGGGACACTGTTCTGTACAAAAAATGGGGTGGCAACGAAGTCATGATTGGCGATATCGAATACCAATTCCTCAAGTTTGACGACATCCTCGCCGTCATCAAGTAACAACCGTCATTGCGAGGAGGGCAACCTGCCTGCCGGCAGGCAGGTCTCACCCCATCAAACAAATATAAAATATACAATTTAAAATTTAAAATATCTAATATGGCCAAACAAATCCTTTTCGGTGAAGAAGCTCGTACTAAATTAGTCAGTGGTGTTAACAAATTGGCTAGAGCCGTCGTCACCACTCTCGGTCCCAAAGGTCGGAATGTCGCTATCGACAAAAAATGGGGTTCACCCACCGTCCTTCACGATGGTGTATCCGTCGCCAAAGAAGTTGTGCTTCAAGACCCTTTTGAGAATATGGGTGCCCAGCTGGTCAAAGAAGCTGCTAGTAGAACGAACGACATCGCGGGAGACGGTACTACTACCGCTACCTTACTGGCTCAGCAAATTGTTCTCGCGGGTATGAAGAACATCACTGCCGGGGCCAACCCCATGCAGATGAAACGCGGTATCGACAAAGCCGTCACCGCCGTCGTAGCCCAGCTTGCCAAGATCAAGACTGATCTCTCGGAGAATGACTGGCAATCCGTCGCCACCATCTCCGCCCAAAATCCAGAAATTGGTGCCAAGATCGCCGAAGCTCTAAAACTAGTTGGTCGCGATGGTGTCGTCACCGTAGAAGAGTCCAAGGGTATGGAATTTGAGATCGAGCACAAAGATGGCATGCAGTTTGACAAAGGCTACGCCTCTGCTTACTTTGCCACCGATCCGGCCAGCATGGAAGCTGCCATCGAAAATCCCTATATCCTTATCACCGATCAAAAGATCTCTGCTATTAGCGACCTATTGCCATTCTTGGAAAATACCATGAAGGTCAGTAAAAATATTGTGATCATCGCCGACGACATCGAGGGTGAAGCTCTGGCTACTTTAGTAGTGAACAAGATGCGTGGTACTTTTAATATTCTCGCT
>Ga0209518_1003698_pt1 | contig 12924 bp, 13 predicted proteins | sample RifGroB1_FD_183993 | JGI IMG/M metagenome (GOLD analysis project Ga0209518, IMG submission 183993) | Groundwater microbial communities from Rifle, Colorado, USA - Groundwater B1 (SPAdes) (version 2) | ecosystem: Environmental > Aquatic > Deep subsurface > Groundwater | place: Rifle, Colorado... | reverse complement strand
CCTCCATCGAACTCACCATCGAGCGCAAGCTGTCCGGGGTATATGGATCGTTCGCCTCGGCGGATGCCGCCCCCCGCGACCTGATCGATGAGCCCACCGGCTCCGGCATGTTCGATGTCTCGCTCAAGCTCCAGTTCCCCCGCACGTCCAGCCTGGCCGCCCGCGCAGATCTCAAGGACAATGTCTCCAAAAAGTGCGAGATCATCTGCACCGGCCCGATCATCGAAGGCGCGATCCCCTACCTGTTCAAGATCCAGATGCCGCACCTCAAGCCGAAGATGTACGAAAACCCCTACGAGGCCGGCATCATCAAAAACAGCCGGGAATATGAAGTCCTGGGCGCAACCGTCGCTCCGGCCGGTATGACCGGCATCACCGATCCCTTGTGGATCAATGTGACAAACAAGCTCAGCGCCGGCTTGCTGGCATAGGAAATTTCGGCGGCTGCCATTTCTCCTCCTTTGGGGCAGGGGCGGCCCAGCCTGTGGCTGGTGAATCCGCCCTTACCGCTTTTTTTGGTAAGTCAGAATATTCAATGAAGTAAAAGGAGAAAACCGATGGACGTATCCCGTCTGAAAAAGAAGGACCTGAAAGCCTGGCTGCCGTTGGATGATGACGGTGATGTCGAAATTCTTTGTCGCCATATTTCCCAGAGTGAGTTTGATGCCATTGATGAAGCGGCAACTGACAAAAAGGGCACTCGCGACAATAATAAATTTCGTTCCGACCTTGCAAAAGCGGTGGTCCAGGACTGGCGGGGTATTGATGATGATGGTGCCGATTACCCCTGCACGCCTGACAACATCGATTATTTGATGGAGGAAAGCACATCCTTTCGGCTGCTGATCATGGACGCTCCACTATCCATGAAAAAGATGCTGGCGGCTGAAAGGGAAGATATCAGAAAAAAGTCATTGCCTACGTCGGAGCAAAAACAGATTACCCCGGCGTTAATTGTGAACAGTGCAGAGCAAACGAAGCAACCGACGGAATAACCCCGGACTGCGAATCCGCATCCGGCTGTCTGATCCCGCCGCTCCCTGAAGAGGGCAGGCGCTTATTGACCCTGCGTGGCATGCGGGTTGCTCTGAAAAACCTGATCGACCCCGGCACCATCTGCCGGGCCTTTGAACGTGAACATGGCGAGTTAACCTGGTTTGACCTGGAACTGCTGGCAGCTGTAGAAACCGAACTGAACCCCGAGGAGCCAATCGATGGCGAAAGACGTTAAATTTCTCATATCGGCAAATGCTGATCAAGCAGTTGCTGCAATGAAGGAAATGCAGGCAAAGGGTGAGGATGTTTCAAAACTGTTGGGTTATGCGTATCAGCAGTTGGGGACGAAATCATCTGCAGCCTTTGACGCCAAGCGTCAGGCCGCTCAAACCGCCTATGCTCTCATCAAAAGTAGCGGTCAGGCCACAAATGACGAACTAGCCCGATCACAACAGGCCCTTAGTCAGCGGCTCACTAGCATCGATGAGGAACAGTTCGGCAAGCGCACCAGCCTGCTGGAAAAGTTCAAGGCCAACTGGATGGGCGTTACCGCTGCCATCGGGGGCGCCTGGATGACAATCAGCAAGGGGTGGGATCTGGCCAACGATGCAGCCAAGGGTATTCAGCAGCGGCAATCATTCGCTAATCTTGCCGCATCTCATAATCAATCCGCCACAAAGATCATTAATGATCTGCGGTCCGTGTCCGGAGAAACCATCAATACACGCGTGCTGGTGGAGAAAGCCGGTACAGCCATGATTCTCGGTATCCCGGCGGACAAACTCTCCAGTCTGATGGCCGTGGCGCGGGCTTCCTCCAAAGTGACCGGTCAGAGCGTAACAGAAGCATTCGGCGATATCTCACTGGCTGTAGCCCGTGGCTCGCGTCTGATCCTGGACAACCTCGGCATCATCGTATCCGAGGAGGCAGCCTACAAAACCTATGCCGCCCAGATTGGCAAGACAGCAGAGCAGCTGAGCGACACCGAGAAAAAGACCGCCTTCCTCAATGCCACCCTGGCCGCCGGCAAGGACATCATCGATCGTGTCGGGGTCAGCGCCGAATCCATGGCTGAGAAGATGCAACGGGTAGAGGCCAGCATGCAGAACATGCGGGAAGTTGTAGGGGTAGGGCTGCTTTCGGGTTTGCTGGCTGTAAATGGTGTGCTTCACGGTGCTGCGTCTGTGGCGGGGTTACTTGCCGCCGGCGTCCTTAAAGTGGTTTATGCAATGTCGCTTCTTACACAGCAAAAGTGGCTCTCAGAAAGACTCAACTCCGATGCCTCTGCAACTTTTGAGGCATCTTTGAGGGCTGCTGAAGTGGGTCAAAAATCTTTGATATCGGCTGTAGATGTCATCTCCGGGAAGATGGATCCGCTCAACAGCAAAATGAAGTCCTTCCAGAACGAAGCCAAGCTGGCGGCTGAAGCCACTGAAAAACTTTCCGAGGCCAAAAAGAGCGCTTCTGAAAGCCTGTCCTCCTACGCCAAAGAAGTTGAAAAGCTGGCATCACTACAACTCAAGGCGGCGGCTTCCGGATACAGCGAGGATCTGAAGAGGCAGGGTGATTATCTGAAGACCAACAACATGCTGGCCGCCAATATGTCCGCTCCCGTCCAGAGCTATCTGGCGGTGATCGACCAGGCTTATGGCCGCCAACTGGAGCTGCAAAAGCAGATTGGCCAGGCGCTGTTCAAGATCGGTGCCGATCAGAAGGTCGTAGCACAACAGAACGTGGTGATTGCTCAGGTCGAGCGCGCTGCTGCCGAAGCCCGGCTGAGTGCCTGGTCTCAATATTACGACAACCTGCGTGCCATGCATGGCACGGCCATGGTCGAGATGAAGAAAAGCCAGTCCGAACTTTTGAATATCCGTCTGGCCACCGGAGATCTGGTCGCTCAGGTGCAGCAAAAAATGATGACGCCCATGCAGCAGTATTACTCCCAGGTTGCCATGCTGGAGGAAAAACAGAAGCTTGCCCAACAATTGACCTCGGACGAAAAGATCAAAATGCTCCAGCAAGTGCAGCAGCAATGGGCCGGGCTTAGCAACGAGATCAAGGACGGCGACCAGGTATTGCTCAGCCAGGTTCAGGCCGCCGCCGGTGCGGTCAACAAGATCAAGGCAATCGGTGCTGAACTGGAGCAGGAAAAAGCCGCCCAGATCAACAAGCAGCAGGAAGCGATCACCTCTCTGCAAAATGCCATGACGGCAGCTGCCACCATGGTCAACGAATATCAGCTCAAGGTCCGCGAGCTGGATGGCACCATCGCCGCACTGACCCGCACGTTTTCCCTGACCATGAAGGACGAAGCCAGCCCTGCCATCCGCACCATCAAGACCGAGCTTGACCAGATCCGCGACAAGCAGGTCACCATCAGTGTCCAATACCAGCAGGTGTATGGCCAGTCATCGGATCTGGCCCCGCTCGGTTCCTACGCCTCCGGTACGGATTACGTCCCGGCCACCGGCCTGTATATGCTGCATCGAGGTGAGGAGGTCAAAAATACCGCGAGGGTGGCCACGGAAAGTAAATCGTCTACGAGTGCTGACTCGTACCATTTTAATGGTGATATCGTCCTCCCCAACGTTACAAATCAAACCACCGCCCGCGAACTATTTGCCGAATTTCAAAAACTCGCCCGTCGCCAAGCGGCATAAAAGGAGCCCAATTATGTGGACAGCAGATGCAAACCGTTGCCCCGCCTGCACAGAAAAAGAAACTTGTGCCGATCGCAAACGCATCATTCCTGCACTCTCAACGCTGGTAAATGAACTCAACACCGACCCGGCATTTGCCGACAGCCCAGGTGACGGCATCATCGTCATGGCCTGCCAGTACCGCCCTGCAGAGTAATGCTCCGCCAGCAAAATTACGTCATATCCGGCTATGTCCGCGACGGCTATTGCGCCCCTTGGTCACCACTGTATGTGCGCGCCGGCTACGTGCGTGATGGCTATATCCGTACCTCGCCTCGCCATATCACTCATCCGCTCATGTCGTTTGATCTGGCCAGGCTGCCATCCTATCCAGAATATACCATTGAGTTTGCTCAGTGGAGCCGGGAGAGTGGCGGCGGTGCGTTGTTTGCTGGTGCCCCTTATTCCGTGCGCCTGTTTCACAGCCTGTCCTGGCCCTCGATCTGCACCGCCGATCGCGACAATCTGGAGACATTTTTCCGGACCGTAGCGCGTGCCCAATCCGAACAGTGGACCTGGTGGAACCCGACCCATGGCAACTCGCTGCCGGTCCGGTTTGCCGACTCCGATTTTCCCGCCACTCCTGAGGTCGGCTACGGTTATCATCGCCTGGATGGCCTGCGCCTGATGGTCGATATCAACTATCCCGGCATGGCTGCCAGCGGTGTGCCCAACTACAACGCAGCCATGGGCACGGCCCTCTCCATCGGCAGCGTGGTCATGCTGTTTCCTGTACCGCAGCGTCCCGATACAGGTTATGGCCTGACCACCCGCTACGCCCGTGAGGATTCCTCTGCCGGACAGCCGGTCATTTACCGGGTTGGCAAAACTACGCGCAGACCCTGGACGTTGTTTTGGAACAACCTCCGTTACATTCATTGGATCAGGCTGCAGGCGTTTTTCTGTACGTTCGTGCGCGGCATGAGCATGCCCTGGACCTGGTATGACACGGACGGCACGGCGCGCACTGTGCGCCTGGCAACACCCCGCATCCAGGTGCGGCAGTTGGGTTTCGATCGCTTCAGTTGTGATCTGCAATTGCTGGAGGATCTCTGATGAGAGCGTTCCCTGCGGAATATGTTACGGCGTTGGCCCGGCGTGATGGCGCGGCCCCGGTCTGGTTGTTGCGTTTCACCGCTGCCGGTACTGATTACATCCTTTGCCAGGATGCCATACCGGTCCCGCCCTGGGCATTAACCGCCCAGCCCCTGATTGCATCCTGGGGACAATTGACCGAAGGCACTACCGGCACCCTGTCTGATTTCAACATCTCCAGCCTTGACATCAACCTGATCAACGACCCAACCGCCTCGCCCAATATGCGCAGCCTGGCCAAGGCCCGCGCCCTGACTGGTATCGTCATGTCGGTCTATTTCTGGCTGGATGGCCTGGTTGAAGAACCGTTCGAGATGTACCGCTTTCGTTCAACAGAGATTGATCTGCCCGATGAGAACAGCGTTAATCTGATGCTACAGGATGAATCCACCCGCTTTGAAAACTATTATCCCGGTACCGTGGTTTCTAAAACCGTTTACCCCGAGGCTGATCCGGATGACGTGGGCAAGGTCATCCCCATGCCGTTCGGCACTACATCCAAACTGTCGGCGCTGGCCCTGGCCGCCGGTAAAATGACCAGCCTGCCCAACTTCACCAGCTCCACAGCGCTAACGATTACAGTATCGGACCCCACTGGTTTGATTGCCAGCATGCTCCTACAGATTGACGATGAAATTGTTAGCGTCAGTTCAATAGCGGGTAGCATTCTGACGGTCACCCGAGGGGTATCAGGCACCCTGGCTGCAACGCACCAGCGCGGCGCAATGGTATGGGAAATCAAGGATGAGTTTATCTATGCCGTTGCCGATTATCCCATAACCAGTATGCCGAAGGCCTACGGTCGTGTCGGTCAGGCCGTCATGGATATCAGTGAATTATGCACTGTCTGGCCCGATGGGGATCATCCCGACTATCCCGGCCTGGCCGTGTTGAGCGTGCCTGGCTACATCACCCTGACCCAGGCCGTGGATATGCTGATTAACGATGGCATCGGTGTCAATGACCTGCTGACCATCCTGGACGGTACCGGCGTGCTGGATGGCGTCACGGTTTCTGATAATGTCGGAGTGAACGATCTACTGACGATCCTGGATGGAGCTGGCGTCAGCGATACAATTGCTGTCAGTGATCTGATCGGGGTCAGCGATGGGATCGGCGTTAGCGACACAATTGCTGTCAGTGATGGCATTGGGGTGTCAACCGGCAGCCATAGTCATACTGTTAATTCTGAATCGTTGACTCAAACTGCAACAAATAGCGGCGCTAGTTGCTCCAACGGAGGGAATGTTGCAGCAACTTGGCCCGGCGCTCCCCCGGCTGGAGCAACAATAACGGCCTGTGACTGGACCTGCCGTGTTTTAGTTGGATCGGGCGGCGCGGGTGGTAACGTCAACGGGATAGCTATTCCTGCCGTCGGCGTCGGTGGTACGGCGTATATGTCCGGACACCTAACCGGTACGACCGTTACAGTCTATATGACAGCCAATAATCCACAAGTTCTCACGATGTACGACATCACCCGCACCGTCTTTTACACGTTGCCTACCGCTGCCGCCGCTGCCGCTGGCGTGGCTAAAACCGGCAGCGCAACTAAAACCGGCAGCGCCAGCAAAACCGGCAGCGCCAGCAAAACCGGTAGCGCCACGAAAACCGGTAGCGCCACGAAAACCGGCAGTACCACGCGTAGCGGCACGATCACAAAAACCGGCAATGCATACCGTAGCGGGACTATTACAAAAACCGGCACAGTGACCCGCAGCGGCAGCGTGTTGAAGACCGGCACAGTAACCCTGACCGGCAATTCCGTAGCCAACACCCTGATCGGCGATGCCATCCTGGTGGATTGCATCAGCCCCTACACCGCTCCCCAGGACTGCATTACCAAGCTGCTCGGTACTACCTGCAACCTGATCGGCACATTCCCGCCCAGCTACGCATTCAACGGCGCGATCACAACCAGCCAGCGCGCCCCGGAATGGTGCCACGCCATGGCTCGGCAATGTCGATCGTATTTCAAGTGGGTCCTCGGCCAACCCACCCTGATCGTCCGCCCCGATGCCCTGACTCCTGTAAAAACCATCAACGAGATCCGGCTCAATAACGGGGCCATGGTCCACGGCCAAAAACTGACCGACATCAACGACGTCATCAATACACTCAATCTGCGTTACGACCGCGACTGGTCCAATACCGGCAGCGGAGATGAGGTCTATCAGCAAGTGGCCACTGATACCACACCGGCCGTCCGTGCCGCGTCAATTACAGCATACGGGGTCCGTGAGCGTCCGGAACTGTTCCGGTTCGATTTTGTTACCGATCCCACCATGGCCGCTAGCCTGGTAGCGTTCTACCTCACCTGGTACGCATGGCAGCGCTGGCGGCATACTCAGGAGGTCTACCTGTTTGAGGCTGCCCTGGAGTTCGGTGATGCGGTGACGTTAGGATTTTTAGAGGGCGAAATCGGCGAAGTAATAGAGATGGGATTCAACCCTGGCAACGGGAGCAATATCGACAAAATACAACTGACCGTTATCGAATAACGGCGAGGAGGACTAGATGGCGACAGCGTTGAATCTATATGAAACATTACTGAGGCTGCTGGAATATGCGGAGCTGGATGCTAATTTTAAAAACTTGCGAACTACGGCGGATGCAGCGGCACCGGCTTCAAATCCATCAATCAGCGGGTTGCTGACATTATTGGGGGGGCAAATCAAATTTCCGGCGAACCAGGTGGCCAGTGCTGACCCTAATACGCTGGATGATTATGAGGAAGGGACTTTTACCCCAATAGTTGCTGATGCCATATCTGGTGGCAATGTAGGCACGCTAGGAGCATCTGCCGGTGCGTCCATAAAAACTGGCAACGTGGTTAACTTTTCGATGAGCCTCATCAACATCACAACGACAGGGATGACAGCAGGCAATGCAGTCATTGTACGTGGATTGCCGTTTATCGCCAAAAATCTCACCAATTTATATCAACCAGTCACTGTCCTTTTTTCATCGTTAACAACGACTGCAGGCTCTTTGCAGGGCCTTGTTAATCCTAATACTGGTGCCATCACAATTTCAAATGGCAATATCACAGGAGTTCTGGATAATTTGCTGGTATCCGATATCACCTCTGGCTCTAGTGATTTATATATTGCTGGCAGCTATCTAGTTTAAAATCGAAATTTGGTGGTCAATATCAAACAACATAAGGAGTGGGTATGGCAATAACACGTAAAAAAACATTGGCGTCGGTTGAAATTATGGTTGAGTCAAATACCATCAATGTAAAATGGCTCAATAACATCATCGAAGATGGCGAGGTGCTGTCATCTATACCTCACCGCTGCTGCTATTCGATAGAACAAAAAGAGCAATTTCTGACCGAGGTTGAGAATGGGCAGCAGTACGTTACCGCGGTTGGGTGGTAATAAACTATTGACACAATAAAAAATAACATGCTATAAACCCACCTCGTTGATGCACGGTTTTAAAGGGTGTTTTTGGCTGTATTTGCACCGCAAAACGTACCGCAAACCTCCTGAAACAGGGCATCGACAGTAAAACCTCTTTCCCCATTAGCTCAGTCGGTAGAGCAGGTGATCGCTTAAATAACAACTTTAAGGCCCCTTTTGGGGCCTTTTTTATTTGTCGGTGCGTTGACCGCGGTGTGGGGCTGGTAGATTGATTTTTGCTGTAGGGGTGCCGTCTGGGCTGCGGGGGAATTTGTAGGTGATGATGGCGTGCATGCTGTAAATGTCGAGCCGGTCGATGATCAGTCGCAGAAACTGCCGCTGGTTGGTTTTATCCAGGCTATTGAATTCTTCCCTGGATAGGTCGATGCTACTCCAGTCGGGTGGTTCCTGAATGTTGCCGACTATCTGATCTGTCTGTCTCTGTAGGTCTTCAATCCTGTTTTTAATTTCTTCCATGGCCTCTTTGGCGTCACCCAGTTCCATCACTCCGGCTGTTATGGCGCTGATCAGCCGCTTCTTTTTTTCCTGATTTTTCTTGGTTTCGTCAACAATCCGCTTTAATTCCTCGCCGCTGTTCATCCTGGTCTGTTGATCATCCCAGTACTGTTTCATTTCATCCAGGTTGGAAAGCGTATTAAAGACATTGGTGATGATGGCTGTGTCTACGACATCTTGTGCAATCAACCTGGCGCGCTCGCATTTCAGGCGGATGTCTTTGCTGGCACAGCCGTAATAGTTCAGACGACTGCCGTCAACACGGCCTTTGCTGTTATGCCAGGTTTTTACAGTGCGGTTGCAATATCCACAAAACATGATGCCGAGGTTTGAGAGCAGGGCAGGCGGGTGTGGTCGCAGGCCTTTTTTATGATTGCTGCGGCTACTACGGCCTGCTCTGATTCGCGTTGAGCGTTCCTGGGTCATCACAGGCTGCCAGTCGCATGGTATTAGTTCGCCGGTCTGCAGGTCCATGCGCTGCGCTTGATAAAATAGCAGGCGCTCATCTGCCAGGCTCCGTCTGATGAATATTTCCGGTTTTCCCGTTTCAATAGAGATCGCCCTGGCGCTCATAGTTTCGGCCATGGTCCAGATATGTTCCATCTGTTTTAGTTGTTCCGGATCAACTACCGGTCGGCCTTGGGCTTTGTCGTGGATGTATGGCGGCGGGCACCCTCCTCCTAGAAATTTCCCTGTTTTGTATGCTTCGTCACGTCCTTCCTTCATTCTCCCCTGCAGTACCTTCATTTCCACCGATGAAAACCCGCCCTCCATGAGTAGCAGCATCCAGTCGCTATGTTGCGCTGGGTCCAGGATCCGGCTGGGGGTGGCCAGTTTGACGCGGCGATCGGAACAGAGAGTGAGCCACGCAACATAGTCCTGGAGTGTGTCGTCCCGGGATAGACGGGAGAGTTCGATAGTGAGAATGACATTGATCTTGCCGGCGCGGATGTCACGTTCCAGTCGGGCGCGTTCCGGAAGGGCTTCTGTTTTGCCCCTGGCAGCCGAGGCATGGCCGTCGTCATAGATCTCGACAGTCCATCCCTGGGTGCGGGCATGAAGGGGGAGTTGTTCGCGTTGCACAGTGAGGCGGTGGGAGGGTTTGTCTTTTTCCTCGCGGGATTTGCGGATGTAGATGGCGCAGTTCATTTTAGTAACTTTATTATAATCAATACCGGGCAAAGTCGGTCACAGTCCATTTTGTAATTGAATTATATTGCGATATTGTTAGCGGCTCACCGTAGCTCATTGTCATGTTAAGTGTTTGGTCCCCATCAGCTGCCGTATTGAGTGACCGGGAAAAAACAAGTTCATCAGAGGCTGTAAGCCCGTTAACTGCCCAGTGAAAATTAATCCTCATCGATGATAGATTTTGAAACTGAAATTTTGTAGAGAAGTTCACGCGATCTATGGTCCTAAAATTTTCAAGCGGTTCAATATTGAGTAATTGAATTGTCCCTGACGGGTCAATCGCAATAGCTGTCGTTTCAGATTGGTCTGGCTCATTATCAGGTAACGGCTCAGATATAATATTCGGTTGTTCGCTGGATAGGGCCACTGACTGGACAAGCCATGACTCAACTTGATATAGAAGTGCAGCGTTAAATTGTTCCTGATGATTGATGATACGAGTTTCATTCGGCAGCATTGATGCGGTGATCACTGGTTTAAGAGCTTCTAAATTATATCTATCGCGGCCTGAAAACTCTATGTTCACATCCTGGGCTGCAGCATCATTGTTGGTAACAGTTATGCTGAAATTAAGTATGATTGTATCAACCGTCCTGGAAACACCAGTAATAACCAAATTAGCCGCCTGTATCCCACCAGTCTGATCAACGACCATAGAGGCGACTGCTACTGGTTGGCTGAAGTACTCGAGGGGTTTGTTTGTAGTAGTTGGTGTGGGATTGTTATCTCCGCAAGCGGCTAACAGACAAATTACAAATACCAATACTATTTTCATATCCGCCCCTATTTCTGCATCATTTCAACAACTCTCAATATTGCCGCCTGGCTGGTTTTGCTCAGTTTGCGGAATGATTCAAGCACCCGCTGTTCTTCTGGAGTATAGGTATCAATCGAACAATTGTCTGGTGTTTCGTGTTTATCGTTGAGCAACCAGTCAAGCGATACATTGGCAAAGTCAGCGAGCCGGATCGCAGCCTCGATGCTTATGCCTATATCTCCTATTTCCCATCCCGATACAGTTGCCGGGCTGACTTTCAATTGTTTTGCTATTTGCTCCTGAGTCATCTTCTGGTCAGCCCGAACCATGCGTATCCGGCGACCTATGTTCTTTTTAATAGTCATTGGGGCAATATAGCCCCGGTAATACATACGTCAATTTATTCTAGTGATAGCTGTTCTATGTTGATGCCGTAGTTGTATTTCAAAAAAATATATATTAGTTATGTTAATCTAATCAAACAGGAGGCTTTACAGATGCAAGATTATGCCAAGTTGTACAAAAAGCGGTATTCGGAAAGAAGGTCACAATCTTTATTAAACCAGATACGAAGAATCATTTACGGTAACCTGTCACCAGCGATACAGCTTATGGCAATTATGATAATTTTATCTGTGAAATCCCGCCGCTAATCATTAGGGGCAGCGTTGCCGCTGCCCTTCTCGCCTGGCTTTAATTTCCTTATGCATTTTATAAAGTTCAAATTGTTCGTCGTCTGTTAATTCTGCCATTCCTGGAATTATTAATTTTATTAGCGGATTGTCTTTTGTGATTTTGACCAATAGCTCAATTTCTGGTGAGTAGCCTGTTTCGGGTTCGCTAACAATGGATGGGTTGTCAATCTCTTTATCAGTGTCTGCAGGTTCTTTACCCGCAAAAAGCCAGTCAAGCGCTACTTTTCCGAGTTCGGCATATTTCAACAGTGTGGATATCGGAGCTGCAGCATCACCATTTTCGTATTTAGATATAGACCCTTTGCCTTTGCCGAGCTTTTCTCCCATTTCCTCCTGGGTCAGATTAAGTGAATCCCTGATCTGCTCTAGCCGCTTCCCTATGTCTCGCTTTGTCGTATCCATGGATTTGTTTATAAACCAAAAATCTACTAAAAACAAATTAGTTTCCCAACAATATACATTAAATAAAACAGTATCTTGTGGGTATATTTAAAGGAAATAAACCTCGTAATATCTCTTTATAGTAGATTTAATGTATTGACAGGCAACTTTCGGAGGAGTATATGTTTCTACAGAAGAAACGCAGGTACCACTAAAGGTTGTTTTGTCAACCAAGGGAATAAAAACGGGGAGGGGTTGAATATGGACAAACACCTTGACGTTGAAATGACACAAACCGCTGATCGTCAGCCCCTGGCGGTAGTACAGAACTTTCCGGGGCTTTATGCCGAGATGACCCCGGCACAGTTGCGAAAACTGGCAGCTAGGCTATGCGAAGCCGCGGACGAATGCGAGGACCAGCCGATGGATGAAAAACATTTTAAGGCATATACCATCAGCTTCAGAGATGAGGGGTAATAAACACCGTTGACCGTTGCGGGATAAATAGCAGAGCGGGGAAGGAAAACCAATAGCAGAAAGGAAGTGAATAGTATGACCCTGGGCGAGAAAATAACCGCGGCACGTAAGAGGATGGGCATGACACTGGATGATCTAGGCGCGATCATCGGAATGTCAAAAAGCGGTATTTCAAAGATAGAGAACGACGAATTAAAATCCCCCCCCGACTCCCGCACACTGATCCGCATTGCCGATGCGCTCGGCTCTATCGATATCCTCATTCATCACTGCGATCTCTGCCCTATCCGTCAGCACATCATGCTGAAAAAGTACCCCGATCTGAACAACATCCGCACCGATCCGGCGGTGATCGCCGCACGCCTGGCCAAGGAGATGAATGAAGGGGCGGCAGCCCTTACGCGGCTGATGGAGCGCTTCTCTGACAAGGATTTCCAATCCCGCCCGGATTACATGCAGGCTTTTGTCGAGGAGATGGAGCAGGTGGTCGACGTGGAGCGCGGCATCGAGATCCTCAAGTTCGAGCTGCTTCGTTCCGGCCTGCATACCCAGGATGATCTGCGCATGGTAGAGGATCACCAGCAACAGAAGTGCATCGAGCATGGCCACCATAAACCGGGTGAGGAATGATATGGCACCGTCAAAATCCAAATCGATGAGCATGGCTGAGTCATACGAAAAGGTGTGGACGCCGGAGCAGCGTGACG
>Ga0209518_1003697_pt1 | contig 12929 bp, 13 predicted proteins | sample RifGroB1_FD_183993 | JGI IMG/M metagenome (GOLD analysis project Ga0209518, IMG submission 183993) | Groundwater microbial communities from Rifle, Colorado, USA - Groundwater B1 (SPAdes) (version 2) | ecosystem: Environmental > Aquatic > Deep subsurface > Groundwater | place: Rifle, Colorado... | reverse complement strand
TTTGCGGTACTCGTTCCAGAAAACTCCATCTAAAGTTTCTGAATAGTCGGGTAAAAGAGTATAATCCAGCCCGAAATCCTCAAGAATTTCTTTCAGGTGCCTTAAATCCTCGCAGGAAACAAAACCGGGAAGGATGCTTAAAAGTTTTTTCCTCTCCCCTTTCCGCTTCACCAGAGTTTTGACCACTGAGCGCACCGCTTCATGAAAGCCCGTCTGATGAGTTCCCTTATAACTGGGAGCAGACACCCCGACCAGAGGAATTTTTGAATAAGCTTTATCATTGGATTGAAATTCTTTGATATACTGCTCAATATTTTCACCAATCGTTTCGGAAAGACAGTTGGTAGCGATTCCGATCATTTTTGGGTTGTACTGTTTCATGACATTTTTGAGCCCTGCCGACAAATTCTTTCTCCCCCCGAAAATCGTAGCCGATTCTCCGAGACTGGAAGAGGCAATATCGACCGGCTCCCTGAAATGGCTGATCATATACCGCCTGATATAAGTGGCGCAGCCCTGGGAACCGTGGATAAACGGCAGAGCTCCCTCGATTCCCTTGAAAACCAGGGTACTGCCGAAAGGGGCGCAGAGCTTGCAGGCATTGCGGGTTGAAACAAATGTTTTTTTCTCCATTTTCTTACCCTTCCTTTTTTATAAATAATCCGGCTGGGTCCATTTCCATACTGGACTTTCTACGGTCGAATAGACTTCGTAGGCAAAGTTCAGCATTCCCTGAAATCCCGCCAGAGCTGTTTTTCTTTCGTGATTATGATCGCAAAAACCTATCCCCATTTTATACGCAATAGGTCTTTCCTTTACTCCCCCGATTAAAATCTGAACCTTTTTTTCCCGGATAAATCCTGAAAGTTCAAGAGGGTTGGTATCGTCCACAATAATAGTGCCTTCACCGCTGACTTCTCTTAAAAGTTTATAGTCTTCCTGATTGCCGGTTTGCGAACCGACGATTTCTGTTTTCATTCCGATTGTTTTTAAAGCCTTGATCAACGAAAAAGCTTTAAACGCGCCGCCCACATAGACAGCCGCCTTTTTCCCCTCCAAAGCTTTCCTGTACTCTAAAATCTTTGGGTAAATCCTTTCAATCTCGCTTCTCACGAGCTCCTGAGTTTTTTCTAAAACTGTTTTGTCATTGAAAAACAACGCTACCTGATAAAGCGCATCCGAAACATCCTCAATCCCGAAATACGAGACCTTGATATAGGGGATGCCGTAAACTTCTTTCATTTTCTTGGCAAGCGACATCATGGAGCCTGAACACTGCACAATATTCAGCTTGGCATGGCGGCATTTTTTTATTTCATCTACCCTGCTGTCTCCTGTGAGCGCAGTGATCACTTTAATGCCCATTTTCTGGTAGTATTCTTTAATCATCCAGGTTTCGCCTGCCAGATTAAAATCTCCCATAATATTGATGGTAAAAGGATTATCTTCCAGATACTCTTCGTCCTTGTTTTCATCCATCAGCCGGTAAAGCGCATCACAGGCCGCTTTATAACCGTCTTTTTTAATCCCCTTAAACCCCTCCGAATGAACCGGCAGAACGGGGATATTTTTTTCTTTCGCCGCTTTTTTACAGACAGACTGGACATCGTCTCCGATGATCCCGATAATGCAGGTGGAATAGACAAAAGCCGCTTTGGGCTTGTATTCGTCTATCAGTTCTGAAAGGGCTTGATAGAGTTTTTTCTCTCCCCCGTAAATCACATCGGTTTCAGTCAGGTCAGTTGAAAAACTGATCCGGTGGAGTTCGGGTCCTGAAGAAAGAGCTCCCCTGATATCCCATGTATAGGCAGCACAGCCGATTGGACCGTGGATCAGGTGAAGCGCGTCTGCAATCGGGTATAAAACCACTCTCGATCCGCAAAAAACACAAGCTCTTTGGCTCACCGAACCGGCAAGACTTTCTTTTTCACAGACAATGTCTTTGGCGCCGTTTTCCAGTCTCAAAACCTGATCTTTTCTTTCTTCAAGGACTACCGCCATGTTCTCCTCCTTATCGTTTACAATACCAGTTCAAACTTCTCTTCAGATGAATCCCGTTCTTTTCTATCCAGAAGCGCTCCGAGAATCTGCTCAATCAGCCTCATTCCCCCTCTGTATCCTACAGTTGGGAAATAAGAGTGTCCGATTCTGTCTAAAATAGGGAATCCGTAGCGGATAAACGGTATATCTTCATCTCTTGCGATGTATTTTCCGTAAGTATTGCCGAAAAGCAGATCCACCGGTTCATTTTTAATCAGCTGGTGAAGCATGAAAGTATCGCTTAAATGGATATTAGCCTTTGTGTCCGGTCCTAAAATATCCTGGATATCTTTCTCAAAAGTCTTGCTTGGCGTACCGGTTACAATATGAATGGGCTTCATATCTAAAGTAACCAAAAACTCAGTTAAACCGACCAGCTGGTCAGGGTCCCCGAAAAGAGCCACTTTTTTCCCGTAAAAATACGAGTGCATATCGGTAATCATGTCTAAAAGCATTCCTCTTTCATCAGAAATGGATTCAGGCACATTGACCCCTGCGATGGTCCTGAGGGCATTGACAAAACGGTCAGTCGCCTTTAATCCGATGGGAAGCCCCATAATATGGCAGGGCACCTTGTTTTTTGTGTCCAAAGTCTTTGCAGCCGGAGAAGAGGCTGTATCGCCCAAAGCAATCGTAGCAATGCTGTCTCCTGAAGTTTTCAAATCATCGACCCGGACGCCGCCCTTGGGATAAAACACATGTTTTCCGGTTTGGGGAGCATCTAAAACCCCTGAAGTATCAGGGAAAAGGATAGTCTGGATTCCCATTTCCAAAGCGATTCTTTTGATTTCCCTCATATCGCCCGGCTCCACCCATCCTGGGATAATGTTGATTTGATTTTTTCTATTTTGAGTGGTTTCACTAAAATACTGTACCATTCCGTTGACCATGTTGGCAAAACCGTAAACATGGGAACCTGAATAACTCGGCGTATTGGCATGAATCACAAACTTACCGTTCGGGATTTTTCCGTCTGCCTTTGCCTTGCTGATAATCTGGGGAATATCATCCCCGATTGTTTCAGAAAGACAGGTAGTATGCACCGCAATCACCGTCGGGTTGTAAATCGAAAAAATATTTTGAATTGACTCGACCAGATTAGCCTGCCCTCCGAAAACGCTTGATCCTTCCGTAAACGAGCTGGTCGCCGCCATGATCGGTTCTTTGTAGTGCCGGCTCAACGCACTTCTGTGGTAAGCGCAGCACCCCTGAGACCCATGGCTGTGCGGAAGGCACCCATGCAGACCGAAAGCGGCATACATGGCTCCTATCGGCTGGCAGGTTTTCGCAGGATTGATATTCAACGCTTCGCGGTGGGCTATTTCTTTTGGAGTATGTCTTAAAAGCATGTTATCACCTCTTCCTTTTATTCTGACCCATACCGGGCTGAAAGCTGGGGTTCTGTTTCCCATGGCGCCTTAATCTCTTTCCAGATTTTTGTATTGACCATCTGATCAATATCTTTGTAGAAATTAATCGCTCCCTTAAATCCGGCGTAAGGTCCCCCGTAGTCATAGCTGTGAAGCTGTTTGCAGGGGATTCCCATTTTCTGAATTGCGTATTTTTCCTTGATACCGGCACAGAATATATCCGGTTTGTAAATCTCAAGGAGTTTCTCTGTCTCATAATGGGAAATATCATCAATCACCAGAGAGTTTTTCGCCATATCGCTCATCAGCCCTTCATATTCTTTGAAATCAATCCCTTTAGACTTCATTTTTTCGATTTCAGCTTCTGTTTTTCTCGGGCTGTAAAGTTTCTCGTCTGCCGAGACTTCCAGTTCTTCGATGTTCCGGCTGTCGGCATCTACTTTAATGGTTGGAAGAACCCGTCTTCCCTCATAGTCATCCCGGTGACCAAACTCATAACCTGCCGCCACGGTGGTCATCCCGATCTCTGTAAAAAGGTCTTGATAGTGGTGAGCTCTGGAGCCTCCCACAAAAAGCATGGCTGTTTTGCCTTCGCATTTTGCCTTGACCTCTGCCCTGACCTTTTCCACTTCCTTCATCTCTTCTTCGATCACTTTTTCCACTTTTGCCTTCAGTTCGGCATTATCAAAATAGGCAGCGATTTTCCGAAGCGATTTCGCAGAGGACTCAGCCCCGATAAAGTTGACCTTGGTCCAGGGAATGCCGTATTTTTTCTCCATCATTTCAGCGACATAGTTGATGGAACGGTGGCACATCACTGTATTTAAATCCGCTACATGCGAATTGGCAAATCCTTCATAAGTGGAGTTTCCGCTGAAGGTTGCCACCAGTTCGATTCCGCATTTTTCAAGCACTCTCTCAATCTCGAAAGCATCTCCCCCGATGTTGTACTCACCCAGGAGGTTGATTTTATATTTAGCGTCGTTTTTCTCGTTTTTAAGCCCGATGACATGTTTGAAAAGCTGGTTATTGGCAATGTGGTGCCCTGCCGACTGGCTGACTCCTTTATAACCCTCGCAGCTGAATGCGAATACATTGATCCCGAGTTTTTCTTTCATTTCCCGGGCAACCGCATGGATATCATCCCCGATCAGCCCAACCGGACAGGTGGCAAAAATACTGATCGCCTTCGGGTGAAAAATATCATACGCTTCCTGAATCGCCTGTTTGAGTTTTTTCTCACCGCCGAAGATGATTTCCTTTTCCTGCATGTCGGTAGAAAAAGCGTAAGTGATAAAATTTTCACTCTCATCGGAAGGCGGACGGGTCTGGTTTCTTCTGGTCAGCCAGCTGTAAAATCCGCATCCGATCGGTCCGTGGGTGATATTGACAATATCTCGTGTCGGACCTAAAACGACCCCCTTGCACCCCGCATAAGAACACCCTCTTTGAGTAATGATTCCAGGTACAGTCCGTACATTAGCTTCAATTTCAGGAGGATCTCCCTCTTCCCGGTCATAAACGGTAATGTGTTTCGCTCGTTTCCGGGCTACTTTCGCAGGATAGATTTTAATCAGTTCTTCTTTTGACTCAATCGGGTTAATCCCCGAAAAACCATCTATTTTACCATTGTTTCCCAACATTTTAAACCTCCTTACCCTTCATCCAGGGTCACTTCCCCTTTTTCACCCGTTCTGACTCTGATTGAATCCAGAATCGGCATGACAAAGATTTTTCCATCTCCAGACTTTCCGGTCTGATTGACTTTGATAATCGTGTCCACTGTTTTTTTCACCAGTTTATCAGGAACCACAATAGTCAAAAACCTTTTCGGGATCAGTCTCTGGCTGTTTCCCAGCTGGCTAATCGCTTCCTCATAACCGGCCTCTGCGCCTTTCAAAGTCTTAAAATCCACAAGCCCCTTTCCCCTGCCCAGTGCTTCTCTGGCAGTGATAGAAGAAATACCCGCATCGGAAAGGGCTCTTTTGGTTTCATTCATTTTATTGGGACGGATAATGGCCATGACTTCTTTCATAATCCTAGCCCTCCTCGTCTTTTGAGGTCTCTTTAAATCCGGAACTGACCGTATAAGCTTCTTCTACAGCCGATACAAAGATTTTTCCGTCTCCGAAAGACCCCTTGTCTCCTGATTTGGCGACTGATAAAATAGTTTTAATCACAAAGTCTTTATCCTTGTTCTTGACCACCATCAAAAGAAGTTCTTTCGGAAGTTCATCATAAGTAATCTGTCCGATTTTGATCCCTCTCTGCTTCCCCCGTCCGAAGACAGGGATTCTGGTTACGGCAGGAAATCCCGCCTGCATAAGCGTTTCCATCACAAAGTCCACTTTTTCAGGTCTTACGATTGCTCTTATCATCAGCATGTTTTTTCTCCTTCAATTTTAATCCGCGATGCCGTATTTGATCAACAATGCTTCCAGCTGCTCAGTAGAAAGCGGTGTAGGGATGACAAACAGTTTGTTTTCATCGATTTTTTTTGCCAGGTTCCGGTAATGATCCGCCTGAGTTACCGTCGGGTCGAAATCAATCACGGTTTTCCGGTTGATCTCTGCCTTCTGCACCATATTGTCTCTCGGGACAAAGTAAATCATCTGAGTACCCAATTGTTCAGCCAACGCTGAAATCAGGTCTTCTTCACGGTCTGTTTTCCGGCTGTTGCAGATCAGTCCGCCCAGTCTTACTTTACCGGACTCAGCGTATTTCATGATCCCTTTACAGATATTGTTGGCAGCGTACATTGCCATCATCTCACCGGATACAACGATATAGATTTCTTCCGCCTTGCCGTCCCGGATCGGCATTGCAAATCCGCCGCACACAACATCCCCCAAAACATCATAGAAGACATAGTCAAGATTTTTATCCTCTCCGTAAGCTCCCAGCTGTTCTAAAAGGTTGATCGAGGTGATGATTCCTCTTCCTGCACACCCTACCCCAGGCTCAGGACCTCCTGATTCTGTACAGATGGTGTCTTTAAATCCGACTTTGGTGATATCTTCCAGAGAAACATCTTCCCCTTCCTCTCTGAGAGTATCCAAAACTGTTCTTTGAGCCAGTCCTCCCAGAAGGAGACGGGTTGAGTCTGCCTTCGGGTCGCACCCGACCACCATGACTTTTTTCCCCATCTCTGCCAGAGCAGCAACCGTATTCTGGGTAGTGGTTGATTTTCCAATCCCCCCCTTTCCGTAAATCGCAACTTTTCTCATTTGCTTCTCCTTTTTTTCTATTTTTTGAGCGCCTTCGATTTTTTGTAAATCTGCAAACTATTAATACAGTTTTCGTGCCAAAAATTCAAACTTATTTTATTTTATTATTTATTTGATTATTAATATTTTATAAAATCAAGCCAATGACAAAATTTCCCAAAAACCTACAAAAAAGTAGAACAAAGCTTTTTTATCCTACATTTTTGTAGGAAGGCTGTCTACTAAGCAAAATATAAATTTTCCTTTTTTTATCATCAATTTTGTCATTCTCCGGCTTGACCGGGGAATCTGAAATTATATAATCAAACCAGAAATGAATCATTCAGGCTGTCGATTATTATTGAAATTAACTCGGACACCGAGCGGAGTCGAGGTGTCACTTCGGCTCCGCTCAGTGACCGCACGGCTTCGATGAATGAACAAAAAAAAGCTATGAAAGATTGTATCAGAAAAGACAATGACACCTTCTGATCACCTTACAAATATCAATAATAAGAAGAAGATTGATGGAAATAGTTTTCAATAATCGACAGCCTGATTATATTAAGTCTATTTTCAAAACAATACGAAATCGGAAAATTTTGTGTCAATAAACCTGTAAAAGCTGTCTTAAAGGTTTGTTTACAATTTTAGGTAAAGTTTAAAACCCTGCTTTGTATATATGAAAATTCAGTTTCATTTAAAAATGGACAGAGTTAAATTTTGTTTAAAGCATGCGAATTGTTAATTTTATTATAGTTTTTTAACCAAAATTATAATTTTGCGGAGGTCATAATAAGATGAAAAAAATTGCATTTCTAATCGGAGTATTTAGTATTTTGAGCGGCTGTGCTGCTGTTAGTGTTGGGCATAGGGTTGATAATGAAAAAACACAGCTGGCAAAAGAAAACACTTTTTATTTAACAAGCTATCAAGTTTCAGGACGAAATAAAGCTGGAACAACTGGAAAACTTCAAGTAAATTATGCAGCAGAAAAAGCAGCTATAGAAAATATAGACATTGATAGTATCGCTCAAATAATCAGCGAGAAATATGGTATTAAAATTGACACTGATAAAATAAAAAAAGAGGCAAAGATTGAATATAGAACTATGGGGCTTACAACTCCTGCAGGCTGGTATTGTGAATTACAAAATACTCAGGAAAAAAATAGAGTAGATATTGAGTATATATATGAGGCTAGTCCGTCTGAATTAATTATTTATTATGTCATTGCAATTACATCTGATGGAAATGAAATTATTAGGCATGCGGATAAACTTCATGATGAAGATTCTATTAGTGCAGAATGGAGTAATTTAGCTCCATATGCTAAAAAAATGCCAGAAAAATTAAAAAAAGATTTAAATAAACCTTTAGACGAGATATAAAATCTCATCCCTCTGCCCTTCTTATTCTTAAAAATTTAAGGATAAGAAGGGCAATCTTTTCTGATTTCACTTGAGAATTCATGACTAGTTTTTTAAACAAAATTTTCTCGGAAAAATGAAGCCAAACAGGAACCCTTAATAAAAATCATAGAACAAATACCGTTGAGAGGGGAGGAAATCGCCATGACCATTGCAGAAAAATATATCAATAAAGGGAAAATTGATGGAAAAATTGATGGGAAGATTGAGGGGAAGATCGAAGGGAAAATTGAAACGGCAAAAAACATGCTGAAAATGAAGTTTGATCATGAAACAATCCGGATGGCAACCGGCCTTCCGCTGGAAGAAATCGAAAAACTGAAATAAAAAAGTCTTTGAATAATCACAAAAGGGCATTGAGGCTCTCGAAATGCTTGTATTATCTGCCGCTTCGAGAACCTCAGCGGGCATGAAAATTTTATTTTTTAAATTAACTCGGACACCGAGCGGAGTCGAGGTGTCACTTCGGCTGTGCTTAGTGACCGTACGGCTTCGATTAATGACAGGAAAATTAATTTTTAGAACTCGCCTATATATTATTTTTCTTTAAATTCAGCTATTGTTTTGAAACAAAGTTTCGGCAGAGTCAGCATAAAAAAATATTCATTTCTTACGAATCTTAAAATAAATTTATTATTTATAATAACTAAACAATTGTTTAATAAAAGTAAATGGTAATATTTTTTAAAAAAGTGACACTTTTTTCCGGGAAAGGTGTTTTATTAAAAGGAAATAAAAAAGGGCAGGTTATGGAAATCGATATTGAAGCCTATTATGTGCGGTATGCGCCGATGGTTTACAGACGGTGCGCTCAGATTTTGAAAGACGAAGGACTGGCGGAAGATGCAATGCAGGATGTGTTTGTCCAGCTTATGAAAAACAAAGAAAGGCTAAAAGGAGAATATCCTTCCAGTCTTCTTTACAGAATGGCAACTAATATCTGCTTGAATATCATCCGTTCCAGAAGCAGAAAACGGGAAGAATATCAGGGCGAGCTTTTGGATTTCATAGCCGCCTATCAGGAAGATCATGAAAAGAAATTTGAAGTTGCCGAGATGATCCGAAAAGTTTTTTCTAAAGAAAAAGAATCGACCAGGGTTATTGCACTGCTTCACTGGATAGACGGGCTCACGCTGGAAGAAACGGCAGCGGAAACGGGGATGTCGGTTTCAGGGGTCAGGAAAAGACTTCGAGAGATGAAAGAAAGAGCAAAAGAATTAAATCTGGAGGTGAATTAAAATGAAAAATAAAGAGATAGCGGCGGTATTATTGGAGAGAGTTTATCTTGAGGAACTTCCAGAAAAAAGAAAAAAAGAATTGAATCAACTCATTTCAAAAAATGAAACAGAAAAAAACAAATTGAAAGATATTCAACAATCAAATCAGGATTTTTTAAAAAAATTTCCTGTTTCAAAACAGGTTTTAAAAATCAAGGAAAAGTATTTTGAGGAAGAGCTGAAACAAGAAGAAGCGCAATGGCAAAAAAACTCACGAAAAAATTGGGTTTTGGGGCTGGGGGGAGCTCTGGCGCTGGCACTCACTCTTTTTCTGTTTGTGCCGATTCAAAAAACAATTCACTTTTTCAACCCGGTTGAAGAAACCAGAGAAAAAGGGCTGAAACCTTATCTTTCCGTTTACCGGAAAAATGGCAACGAGGTAGAGATTTTGAAAAACAACGATAAAGTAAAAGCGGGAGACTTGATTCAGCTCGGTTATGTGAGTAAGGCAAAAGAATACGGCATGATTTTTTCAATTGACGGGAATAAAACCGTGACGCTTCATTACCCTGAAAAAATCCAGAAAGTTCCGGTTCTTGAAAATCAGGAAAAAGAAGTGCTGCTGCCCAATTCCTATCAGCTGGATAATGCACCCTATTTTGAAAATTTTTATTTCATTACTTCTTCAACCCCTCTTCCGGTTGTTGTGATTTTGGAAGCGGCGGAAAAACTGGCTGGAAAACTGAAAGAAAATCCGGATGCCAAATTAATTCTTCCTGATACCATGGAGCAGTTTGTCTTTACCGTAGTGAAAGGAGAATAATATGAAAAAAATAATACTGAGCCTCATCATAATCCTGTCGGTTCTACTGGGAACTTCAGGAATGGCAAAAAATGAAGGAAAGGGGAATTTAAAACGCTTTGCCCTGATTATCGGAGCCAATAACGGAGGAGAAGACCGCATCAGGCTGAAATACGCATTGACCGATGCGGATACCATGCATAAGGTTTTAAAAGAACTCGGCGGGGTCGAGGAACAGGATATTATTTTCCTAAAAGAGCCTGGAAACGATGAATTGGAGAAAGCAATTGCTCAACTCAATCAAAAAGTGCTTTCTGAAAAAAACAATTTTGAAAGGATCGAGACTTTTTTTTACTATTCCGGGCATTCTGATGAAGAAGGGTTATTACTGGGGAAAGAAAAGTTTAAATACGATAAATTAAAAAATCTGATCAAAAAAATACCTTCCGATTTAAGGATTTCAGTTTTAGATTCCTGTGCTTCGGGTGCAATCACCCGTCTGAAAGGCGGGGTGAAGAAAGCTCCTTTCCTTCTGGATTCATCGATGCAGATGAAAGGATACGCTTTTATTACTTCCAGTTCTTACGATGAAGCTTCACAGGAATCAGACCGGATCAAGGGGTCTTTTTTTACTTACTATTTTGTCTCAGGGTTAAGAGGGGCTGCCGACCTTTCAAAAGACGGCAAAATCACGCTCAATGAAGCGTATCAGTTTGCGTTTTATGAAACGCTTGCAAAAACCCAGAAAACCAGTTCAGGCGCCCAGCATCCCGGATATGAAATCGAAATGAACGGATCGGGGGATGTGATTCTTACCGATATCCGGAAAACTTCGGTCAAACTGGTTTTTGATGAAGAAATTGACGGGAGAATCTCTTTGATCAACCGTTCCGGTGTGTTTGTGGCAGAGGTTCAAAAACCCAAAGGAAGAACAGTTGAGCTGAGTCTGGAAGCTGAAAACTACGAAGTGCTTCTTGAAAATCAGGGCAAAATCTATCAAGCCTTTATCGAGCTTCAAAACGGAACAAGGGTTTTCAATCTCTCTGAAATGAAACCGGTGATGCAGACAGCCTATGCCGGGAAAAAGGGGAAAGACGAAGATTTAGTAGAAATTCCTTTTTCAATCGCTTTGCTGCCCTCAATCAGTACAGGCTACGCAGATGGAAAAAGAGTGAAGCATAATTTTTCGATCAATTTTCTGGCAGACTATTCGGACATTCTCTCCGGAGCCGCTATGGGGGGAGTCAATATGGTGGGAGAAGAAATGCAGGGATTTTTGATGGGATTTATCGCCAACAGTGTTTCAGGAAAAGGCTATGGAATTGAATACGCCGGAATTTTTAACTACCACGGCGGTTATTTTGGAGGAATCCAAAACTCAGGGATTTTTAATTACAACAAAGTAGAGACAGATGGAGCGCAGTTTTCAGGGATATTCAACTATTCCGGCGGGGATTTAAGAGGGGTTCAAATGTCTTTTATCAATATTTCCGCAAATATGAAAGGCACCCAGTTGGGATTTCTCAATATTTCCGATGAATCGAAAGGGGTTCAGATCGGGTTTGTCAATACTGCGGATAATTTTTACGGTTCCCAGATCGGGTTTATCAACATTGCCGATCAGGTTTCGGGTGTTCAGCTGGGGTTTATCAATATTGCGGATAAGTCAGACTGGCCGATTGGGTTTCTGAATATTATTCATGAAGGACAGCATAATCTTTCTCTCTGGGTCGATCAACTGGGGCTTTATCATGCGGGGATCAAGCTGGGAGGGACTTATCTTTTCACCTCGTTTTTCGCGGGGGCGGATAAAAAATTTGAAACCAATACAATCGGGTTTTCAATAGGAGCTCATATTCCTCTGGGAAATCTTCCCTTGTTTATTGAAACAGAGGGAGTTTCAGAAGATTATTGCAATTTAAAAGACAAGGTGAGCGAAATCGGAGCCCTTCCCGGGGAAAGCAAATGGATGAATCTGCTTTCTTTCAAACTTTCCGCCGGATTAAAGCTGAATTCTTATCTTTCGATTGTGGGAGGAATTTCAGTACCGATTCTTTATTCTTATGGGTTTCAAGGGCAGGGTGAAGAAAAAACAACTCCCCGGCTGGTGGAAGGATGGAAAAATTTCAATGATAAAGGATGGAAAACACTGGTAAAAAATTCGCAGTTGTTTATCGGCATTCAGTTGTTTTAAATTGTGAAAGCTAAAGTGGATAGAAACTCTTTAAACCCCAGTTTTTGATAGAATGACCAAGCTTTTGTATTCTGGGGTAAAACCTGGAGTTCAATCCGGCTGATATTTTTTTCCCTGCACCAGAAGACAACCTGTTCAAAAAGCTTTTTTCCCTCTCCTTTCCCTCTTTCTTTCTCTACCAACACAATATCGGTAATCTGGCAGTAGAGAGGGTTTTTGAAAACAGGCGGGTAAAAATTGATCCTAGCCAAAACATATCCCATCACTTTGTTTTGTTTTAATGCAACTGCCAGCAAAGAGTTTTCATTTTTCATTTCAGAAAAAATAAAGGATCGGAAAATGTTTTCCGCCTGATCGGAACGGGTAAAAAAAGGATTGAGCGCCTGGTGAAAATCAAAAAAATCTTTCCAGATTTCAGTAATTTCATCCAGATGCGTCAAATCCGCTTTTTTAAATTCCATTGGACTGACCGTTTTTCAGTTTCTGATGGTTGGTTTTAATGATTTTGACCACTTCATTCAGGTCGTCGGTAACGGTAAAAAGATTCAAATCTTCAGAAGAGATGTTTTTTTCTTCCAGCACCTTGTTTTGAAGCCATTCTACAAGACCCTGCCAGTAGTCTTTCCCGATCAGGATAAAAGGAACTGAAATCATTTTTTCTGTTTGAATC
>Ga0209518_1003695_pt1 | contig 12936 bp, 26 predicted proteins | sample RifGroB1_FD_183993 | JGI IMG/M metagenome (GOLD analysis project Ga0209518, IMG submission 183993) | Groundwater microbial communities from Rifle, Colorado, USA - Groundwater B1 (SPAdes) (version 2) | ecosystem: Environmental > Aquatic > Deep subsurface > Groundwater | place: Rifle, Colorado... | reverse complement strand
CAATTTAAAATTCTGGTTTTATTTTAATATTAAATTTAAAAGGAGAGATAAATAATATGGCAACATGGATAGAAGGTAAAGCATTTGTTCCTGAAATAAGTGAGGAAAAATTAAATAGTTTAATTGAAAAAATTGTTCCTGTAGTAAGGAAAGATAATAAATTATACTTAATAGAAATACCTGATTTGCGTAAAGTAGCTTATACATGGGATTATAAAGTTACTGAAGAATGTAAAAATCTAAAAGAAATTATAATAATAAAAACTCATCATTATTGCGGATATTATGGTTTATTCAAACCAAGTATTGCTGAAGTATTGTCTCAAATTCCTGAAGATTTGATTGATAAAGTAAGTGCTTTTGAAATTATCAGTGATGTTTGTTCTGGAACATATGATGAAATAAGAATATTTAAAGAGGGCAATGGACATTTAGCAACCACAATATTATATGAAAAATTATAATTTAAAGGAGGACAAAAATGTTAAAAACAGGAATAGATATTTCCTATAAAATAAAAGACTTAGATAAAGAAATTAAACAATTGCAAGATGAAATAGTAGAATGTTTAGAGTATCAAAAACAAAAAGGTGAAAGACCAAATAAAAATTGTGATTATATTCAAAATAGAGATATTAGAATATACGGAATAGAGCAACAAAAATTAATATTAAAATGGGTATTAGAATAGGAGGGAATAAATAATGGGATATATGACTACGATAACATTTTTAAATGACTGTTGGGATCAAATTGAGAAAAATCCTGAAGAATTTATTGAAAATATTAAATCAGGTATGGATGGTATTGATAGATTTGACAATAGAAGAATAAAATTTATTAATAATTATGGAATTGGTAATTGTTGTAATTCGATAGACGTATCTAGTTCACATCATGCCGATGATTTTAGGTTATATTTAGTTGGTCAAAATATGATGACAACATTTGGCTATGCAAATGATTTAAAAGATATTCAGTTAAGAAAGAGACTATTGGAAACAGCAAAATGGATTATTGAAGATGAAGAAAATAGGATTAAAAAGTTAGAGGAAGAATTGAAGAGAGGAATATAATAATGGAACAATTTACTGCTATTTCGTTAATTATATTGTTTGGTATTGTATCAGGTGCATCAGGTGGTGCAATGCTTGGTTATGTTTTAGTAAAAGAAATGAGAAGATTTGAAAAGAAATATGGAGAAAAATTTTTAGACGAAACATTATTATAAAGATAAATGAGGTGAATTAATATGATAGTATTTCATGTATGCAGTTATAAAAAATTAGACAAATACAAAAAGACAGGATACATAATCCCTCCAGTGAGAGCATGGGAGAATATTGAACAAGCACAAAGAATGAGTATATCAACAGGTAGACAGGTAATATTGAGATTAAGATTTCCTGATAATGCAGATAAATTAGAAGGGCATTATGGTCAAGCCAGAGTGTTGAATTATCGGTATGATGTTGGGAGTATTTAAAGAGAATTATTTCAATAATATAAAAAATAACCCTTGACAATTAAATAGAATACTAATATAATAATAAACAGATAAAGCAATGATAAATAACTAAGTATTTAATATAATAAAAATATAAATAAAAAGGAGATAAAAACATGTCAAACTTTAAAAATTTCAAAGAATTATTTCAAAAGAATTTTAAGGAGATAACAAAAGATGCTAGTCATTTGTTTCAAGTAGAATTAAACAAAGATGAATTATGGGATAAAATTTACCTCGATAGTTTTAAACCTGAAGATAATCAAATATTTAGACAAAGAAGAGAGTACGATTGCGGTTGTTGTAGACAGTTTATTAAAAATATCGGCAATGTAGTTCTCTTCAAAGATAATAAGATTAAAACTATTTGGGATTTTGATGCAAAAAGTGAGATATTTCAACCAGTAGTGGATGCCTTAGATAAATATGTTAAATCTCATATTGTGTCAGATGTATTTGTAAGTAAATTTAAGAAAATTGGAACAGATAAGAATTTTGAGCAATTAGGAAATGGACAAATTAATACATGGGAACATTTTTACCTTGAGTTGCCAAATAAGTTTTTAGATCGGTCAGGAAAATCAGAAGGTGAAATTAAAGGTGAATTTAGAAGTACAAGAGATGTATTTAAAGGTTCACTTGATAAAATTTCAGAAGAAAGTTTACTTACTGTGTTGGAGTTAATCAATTCTAATAGCTTATATAAGGGGGAAGAATGGAAATCTGTATTAACTCAATTCCTTAAATATAAAAAGGAATATGATAAATTAGGAACTATACAAGAGAAAGAATTATATACATGGGAACAATCAGTTAAAGTTAGTGCTGTCATTGGTAGAATTAAGAATCATTCTATTGGAGTATTATTAACTGATATTTCTGAAGGTATGGATTTAGATACAGCAGTTACAAGATATGAAAAGATTGTGGCTCCTGAGAATTATAAAAGACCAAAAGCAATATACACACAGAAAATGCTTGATGATGCTAAAAATAAGATTATTGAATTAGGATATTTAGAATCATTAGACAGGAGATTTGCACAGTCAGGAGATTTAACTGTAAACAATATTTTATTCTCTAATAAAGATTCTGCTAAGAAATTACAAGGTGGATTAGATGTTTTTGATGAAATGTCAAAGGGTATTCCTCTTAATCCTAAAAAGTTTAATAAAGTTACAGAAATTTCAATTGATGATTTCATTGCAAATGTATTGCCAACAGCAAGAGAGATTGAAGTATTTTTAGAAAATAAACATAGTAGCAATATGGTATCATTAATTGCACCTGAGAATAAAGACAGCAAAACAATGTTTAAATGGGATAATAACTTCTCATGGGCATATAGTGGAAATATTACAGATAGTAGTATGAAGGATAGAGTTAAAGAACTTGGTGGTAGAATTGATGGCGTATTAAGATTTTCTCATACATGGAATTATGATGGTGATAATCAAAGTTTAATGGACTTACATGTATTTATGCCTAATAGTGATTATAATAGATATACTGGAAAAGAAGAACTTCATGATAAATATCCAAACGGTAGAAGAATTGGTTGGAATAAAAGACAAGATAGTTTATCTGGTGGTATCCAAGATGTTGATTTTGTAGAACCTCCTGGAAATAAAGTACCTGTAGAAAATATTACATTTCCAGATATTAAAAAAATGCCAGAAGGTAAATATATTTTTAAAATTCATAATTGGCAATTAAGACAACCGACAAGAAGTGGTTTTAAAGCAGAAATAGAATTTAATGGTAATATTTATTCTTTTGAATGTGATAGACCACTTAAACATAAAGAGTGGGTTACTTTGGCAGAAGTAACATTAAAAAATGGACAATTTACAATTGAAGAAAAATTATCATCAGTTGCATCATCAAAGGAAATGTGGGGATTGAAAACTAATCAATTTGTACCTGTTAGTGTGATTTGTTATTCGCCTAATTACTGGAATTTACAGCAAGGCTGTGGAAATAGACATGTGATGTTTATGCTGAAGAATTGTTGTAATTTAGAAAAACCTAATTCAATGTTCAATGAATATTTGAATCAAGAATTAAATCAGTATAGAAAAGTTACAGAAGCATTGGGTAGTAAGATGGCAGTAAAAGATACACCAAACCAGCTTAGTGGATTAGGATTCAGTTCAACTAAGAGAAATGAATTAACTGTAAAAGTTAAATCTCAGACAGAAAGAATGTTAAAAATTAAATTTTAAGGAGTAAATAATATGATTAAAGTAATAGAAACTAATTTATCTTTGCAATGTGATGATAGTATAATAGACCATCAATCAAGAGTAGTAGAAATTGATAATTGGGATAATTATATTAATGAATTTAAAGAATGTAAAGCAATATCTAGGAACTCTATTATAGGATGTTTAAATGGTTATACATTATCACCGAAAATATCAGAGATAAAAAATCTTAAATATGATGATTTCCATTTATCTTGTGATGTTTATATAGGTAATTATAAGAGTAAAAAATTAGCTTATAAAAGTTTAGTATAATAAAAAATATAAAATAAAAAAGGAGATATGATTATTATGACAACTACTAATGTAAATATGTTTGAGGTAGCAGTTAAAGGTAAGTTTAGATTTCCATATAATGGTATGATTAATGTTGAGGATTTGTTTGACTTATCATTGACTAATTTAAATGTTGTTTATCAAACCTTAAAGAAACAACAAAAGCAAACTCAAGAAGAAAGTCTACTTGAAGTTAAATCTCAGGAAGATCAAGAGTTAGACATTAAGATTCAAATTGTTAAGCATATTTTTGATGAAAAAGTAAATGAAAGAGAAATGAAACTTAAAGAGAAAGAATTTAAGCAACATGAACAGAAGATTTTAGCAATCATTGCAAGAAAACAAGATACAGAGTTAGAAAATATGTCTATTGAGGAATTGAATAAGATGATTAGTAAATAGTTTTAAATGGTAAGTAGGGAGTATGTTTATATTACTCCCTACTAAAGTAATAATAAATATAATACATAAAAAGGAGAAAATATAAATGTACAATCAAATCAACACTCAAATAAAAGAAGCAATGAAAGCGAAAGATAAAAGTAAATTATCTGTATTGCGCATCCTTAAATCAGATATTATAGTTAAAGCAAAAGAATTAAGAATGTCTGAGGATAAACTTAGCAAAGATATTTTGATTAGTGTAATTGAGAAAACTTTGAAGAAATACAAAGAAGAATTATCATTCGTGAAAGATAAGGAAAAGATTATTGTATTAAATTATGCCATAAAATTGCTTGAATCATATTTGCCAGAGAAATTAAGTATTGATGAAATTAAGGATGTTATAATTAAGGTTGTTAAGGATGTAAGTAATTCTGGCAATAATATTGGTGAAGCAATGAAAATTTTATCTAAGGAGTTAAAAGGGAAAGCAGATATGAAAGAAGTAAAGAAAATGGTTGATGAGTATTTTAAAAATAATAAGTAATATAAGGAGATAAATTAATTATGAATGAAAAATACAATCAAATAGTTGAAATACTTGATACATTAAACAGAAAACAAGCACTTCAAATATTAGGAGAAATACTACATAAAGAGTATGATCTTTATACAGCAAGTAATATAGTAAGAGAAGATTGTGAATCAAGTTTAAATAAATTAACATTTGAAGAAATGTATTATGATGAAGGTGATGATACAAGAGGATTTGTTAAATTAAAAGATATTCTTGAAGCAGTAGAGGAAATAATTAATTGTGATGATTATTTAAGTAGAAGTATTAATTTTACTCATTTTGTACGCAGAGAGACAGATGATGAAAGTGAAGAAAATGGTCGTAGTAGTGGTGTGGAATGGTGGACGAAAGATGATAGAGTTGATATTGATAGGTTGTATATTGGGTTTGAGAGTTAATAAAAAAATAAAGGAGAATTAATAATTATGAAATTAATAAAAAAAATAAAAAGTATATTTTGTAATTGTGATGATTTAGAAATATTTGAACAGAAAAAAATTCAAGACGGAAGTTATTTAGTAGGAGTAAAATGTAAAAAGTGTGATAAAATATATTGGGATGTAATATGACAATATACTGAATAATTATTTATAAAATATTAAAAATTTAAAAAATAAAGGATGATAAATATTGTTAAATAAAAGAATGATGATTGTATTTATATTATTATCACTTACTTTATCAGTAGGTTGGGCATCATGGGAAGAAAAATATATTCAAAAGATTAAAACTGGAAAAGTGATATTTGAGAATACTAATAAATATACCTATATTAAAACTGAGGATATAAATGATAAAATATATATGAATAATGTAATAGTAGTTTATAAAGAAGAAGGGGCATGGATTGATAATTATTTAACTGTATTAAAGGATAATAATATTTATAAATTTAAAATAGATTATACAATGTTTAATGCTTTACTTAATGGTGATAAAATTAATATCGGTTACTCATTAAATGAAAACAAAATAACAGAAATATGTAAATATAAATAAAAGGAGAATATAAATATGAAAAGTAAAGATGCTTTTAGACTATTAGAAGAAGGTATTTTAAGAAAAGGTGTAAAAGTAAAGATGAGTGGCCTAAAAGGTTTTGATAAATTTACAGAAATTGATGATGTTTTTGTAAAAAGAGCAAGACCAGGAGAATTAGAAGATGATTGGGTTGTTGTTATGATTAATGGACAAATGTATGATGCTTTTTGGATAGATGAGATAGAAAATTAAACAAAGGAGATAGTGTAAATGTTATTACATGAAAAATTAAAAAACGCATTAGACAATAGTGAATATAATAATGAAAATATTACTATACAATTAGAATATAATGAATTAGTTCATTTGTATGCAATGGAAAAAGGTTATAAAGAATATATGGATACTCTTGATAAAGAAATGATGTTGGCATTTGATAAATTAGATTGATACTATAATTAAAATAAATAAAATATAAAGGAGAAATATAATATGAAAAATATTGATAAATTAAGATTGAAATTACAAAAAGAATTAGAAGATAATATTAAATATATATTAGAAAATGAATGTCCATGTCATTATAACTTAAAAGGTTTTGAAGAAGACGATAATGATGAAAGATGTTATGATAATAATAAAAATAAAGAAAGTTGTAAAAAATGTTGGGAATTGGAAATTATAGAGTAAAAGTAAAATTATAAATCTTTATAAATTAAAGGTTTATGGAACTGGATATTAATACCAAACAAATCATTTATTTAAATTAAGGAGAAATAAACAATGAGTAATAAAAACAAAACTTATTTAGTACGTGTCAAAGAAATTAATGATGACATAATATTAAAATTATTAGATTATGGTACAGTAGAAGTCGTTACTGAGATTATACCTATTCTTGCAATTACAACTTTTGAAGAGAACAAAGATAAAATTAGAAAACTATATAATGTAATAACTATTGAAGATAATAGTTTTGGAAGTTTTAATATATAAAGTAGAGGAGAATAAAAATATATGAAATCAATATTTCAAAAACCAGTATATGAAAAAGAATATTATATTAAAGAAAATTTAGAATTGCAATATTTTAATAGATTATATAATTATATTTCTATACCAACAATTGAATATTACATAAATCTTGTTGAACATAATACTATTTACGAAACAGAATATTTTGATTGGATATTGTCAATAAATGAAAAAGTTTGCTTAGAAAATCAAGTTTATACTATTGGAGAAATTATTTATGGCATTAATTCTTTTATATACAGAGTAAAAGAATGTGATTATATAGAAAATGAAATGCAAAAACAAGCAATAAATGATGAGTATGATAAACGAATAGAAGAATTAGAAAAACAGAAAGAAGAATTAGAAAAACAGAAAGAAGAAAATGAAAAAAGAAAAAAGGAATTTGAAATACAAGCAAAAAAAGATTTAGAAGAATTTAATAAGTGCTTAAAATCTGATAAAAAATGGTGGCAATTTTGGAAGTAAATTATTAACTAGGAGACACAGAATGTCAATCAGCAAATTTAATTCATAGGATTGTGTTAGAAGTTATTATGAAGATAAAGGAGGAAAATAAATTATGAAAAATTTCTTTATGGAAGATGGATGTTTTTATTGTAATAAAGATAAAGAAGGTTTAGTGCATCAAACACATATTGAAATAAAGACATTAACAAAATATGAAGTAGAATATAATACTATTAAAAAATCTAATGTAATAAGTAAACCTTTAGATAATTTTATTTATTTAGTATGTTCATGTGGTGAAGAAGAGGATATTTCTAATGAGTTTATTATTGAAGGGGATTATATTGTTAAAAGGGAAGGTAAATAAAAATATTTTAGGTCATTACAAATGTTTAGTTTTATGTTGATATTTTTTAAAAGGTAAAGGAGAATAAAATATATGAGTTATCAAGAAGCATGGGAAGAACTTAAAGAATGGTTATCAAGAAGTCAAGATATAGTTAAAGAATTTAAAAATGATGATAAAATAAAAGATGATAGACAATTTGCTTTTAGATTAGGTGAAAAATTAAGAACAATGAGAATGATTTACAATAAGATTAATCGATTAGAAAAAGTATTTATTGAGGATGGAGGTTGTAAACTTGTTACAAGTCCTGAGTTAGAGTATTTTAGTAATAATTTTGAAGAGATATGTTGTAAATATGATGGACAATGGATTGCTATTAAAGGTGACAAGATAGTTGGATATGGTGATACATTAATGGAATCTTGTGAAATGGCAAAGAGTAATGGATATGAAAAATACTTAACCACAAGAGCAAATAGAGATGGATGGAATTGTGATTATGTGAGTATGTTGGGATAAAGGAGGAATTAATAAATATGCACACAAATAAATGGGTGGATTTTACAATATCTGATTTAATATGGAATGAAGAAACATTATATACTCAAGAAGTATTTGAAGAAATGTGTGATGATAAATTTGTAGCTATGGAATTAGATGATGAAGGTAAACCAAAATATATTTGGACAGAAAAATTTGCATTTGTAATTAATACTTTTCATAAGATTGGAATTGGAAATCCTGCTATAGTAGGTGTTCCTAGAAATCATGATTGGAATGATGTATGAATATAATATTTAAAATAATTTGTACGTCATTTGGATTATGGATTATAACTTTATTTGCAGGTCTAACAGTTATGCTTACACCTAATCCTATGATGTTTGAATTATCATATGAATATATTAAATTATTAATGTTTTGGTTAGGGAGTATAGTATTAGGATGTCTTTCTTTAGAACAAATTAAAAAAGGTATTATTGAAATTTGGAAAGATGATAAATGTTAGTAAAAAAAGGAGAAATAATTAATGGACAAATATGTTAATGTTAAATTAGAAAAAGTAAAAAATTCAGACAACTTATGTTTTTCAATTCCTACAGATTATTTTTGGAATTGTTTATCAGAAGATGATTTACTTGAAGTTGCTAGAATGTTTATAAGTGAAGGATTACTAACTAAGTGTATTAAAGAATTGATTCAAACTGCATCAATGAGTGAAGGTATTCTTTCAACAACAGATCAAAATTATATTGAATTTAAAAAAACCTTAATTGGATTAATTGATGAATTAAAAGAAAGTTATATCAAAGATTTAGAAGAATCAGAAATGAGAAGATGGTGGAGTATAGGCAGGTCTGTAGAAAGAATTATTAAAATATTGTTTCCAGAAAGAAATATATCATATAGTGTTAGTCCACATAGAGATGGATTTTACATATTTGATAGAGATGCTAAAAATGAGAGTTTATTAAGTATTAATATGTTTGATTGGACTTGTAGTATAAATAATGAAAAAGTAAATGGCAAAGATGCAAATGATTATTTTTATAATATTAGAGAAAAATTAAGCAATATTGTTAAAGATAGAAATGATTATATGGGATATTTAGTTAAGTGTAGGGAAGAAAATAGAGAGTTAAAGGAAAAAATTAAAGAATTCGAAAGTAGATTGAGTAAATATGAAAGAAAATAATTATACATACTGTATATGTAATATTTAATACATACAATATATAGTTATAAAATCATGACAAATGACAGATTTTATTTAATATTTGTTACAAGAAACGTAGTAAATGGAAGAAAGCAAGAGAATGAGAGAGATTGAAAAACAAATATTGTTACTTGTATAATTATTTGAATTTATGTTAGTATAATTATATGAGGTGATAATAAATGAAAAGAATTTGTATAAGATGTGAAAAAGAAAAAGATGATAAAGATTTTAAAAATGAATGCAAACAAATCTGTATTCAATGTACTACAGAAAAAAGAATAGAAAAAATGAAAAAATTTAAAAGTATTGATTTAGGAATTGAAGCATTAGATAAAACATTGTCATATATACAACTTTTAGGTGTTAGATTTCGTAAAGAAATATCATATGATGAAGCATATGAATTGGTTAAAATAGGTAAGGCAACAGTTCATAATTTTGACACTATATTTATGCATAAAGACATAGAAGAAATTAGAATAAAAGTATTAAAAAGAGATAATTATATATGTCATTATTGTGGTGAATATGGTGATACTATTGATCATGTAATTCCTAAAAGTAAAGGTGGTGAAGACACCGAAGAAAATTTGGTATGTTCTTGTTTTGAGTGTAATCAATTAAAAATGGATTTAAATGAAGAAGAATTTAAAAAAATGGTTAATATTTTTAAACAAAAAAGGAAAAATGAACAAAAAACAATAATAACTACTAAAAATAATATCACCAAAAGTAAAAATAATAAGAATAATAAGAAGAAAATTATTGAAGAAAAACCTCAATTAAGTAAACTAGACTTAATGTTAGGACAATTAAAAAGTAAAAAACAAAAATGGGAATAAATTATATGTGTTGGGAGGAAATAACATGGATAGTATTAAAGAATATAAGATATTGAAATATTTAGTAGAATCAGATAAAAGACAAAGTGTTAATGCTATTATCGAAACTAAAGATGGCGAACAATTTGCTTGTAATATTAAAATTAATGGTATTAGAAATTGGAATAATGATAATAGACGAATAAGAAAGGATTATCCAGAGAATATAGAGAGGATTACTTTTCTTATAAATGGGAAAGAGTATGAATTTGTTGCTTGTCAAGATTGATAAGGAGTGTTTACATGAGTAAAATTATATTTAAAGATTGGGAAAAACATATAGAACAAAGTAAGAAACTTATAAATTATATTAAAAATCGTAAACCAAAGGTTAATTTTATAAATAAATTGATGGATAATAAGAAAGATTGATAGGAAAAGTTCAATTGGTTTTAATTTAAAAGGAGGATAAAATTATGGACGTAACAAAATGGATTGAAGATAGAGTAATATTAAAAGTATATAGAGGTAGTCATTCATATGGGACGAATCATGAAAATAGTGATATTGATTTTGGAGGTATTTGTATTCCTCCTAAAGAATATATCATTGGTTTTGAAAATTTTGAACAATATGAATGTAAGAATTATATTAACTATCCTGGATATAAAGAAGGGAATAATAAAGCTGAAGCAACAATATTTGGATTACATAAGTTTATTAATTTGGCTTCAAATTGTAATCCTAATATTATAGAACATTTATTTACTAATCCAAAGTATATTATTTATTGTGATGAATTTGGTAAAATTCTTTTAGAGAATCGTGATTTATTTTTAACCAAACGTGCAAAACATACATTTGGCGGTTATGCTTATAGTCAATTAAAGAAATTAACTAATAAATTACCTGTAGATGAATTAAAACAAAGAATTAAGAATCTTAATGAACATAAAAGACAGTATAATATTTATTTAATAAAATTAAATTATAAACTAGAAATTGTAAAAAATAATATTGGTATTGGTGACATTACAGATAATGATGCTGAAAAAATAATTGAATTAAATACTGAAATTAATGATTATCAAAATAGGATTGTTAATGTGGAGCAAGAAATAAATAAAACTAAAGAAGAAATGGGTAGAGGACAACATAAACATGTTGGTTCACATAAAAATTTAATTGAACAATTTGGATTCGATGTGAAGCATGGTCTTCATTTAATTCGATTGTTATTTATGGGTATTGAAATTTTAAAAACAGGATATTTATCAGTTTTAAGACCTGAAAGGGAATATTTATTAGAAATTAGAAATGGTAAATATAGTTTAGAACAAGTAAAATCCCATGCAGAAAAATTGTTTATTCAACTAGATGAAGCATATGATAAATCTAAATTGCCACATTCTCCTGATAGAAAGAAAATTAATGATTTATTATGTGGAATGGTTTTAAAAAGTTTTGAAAAATTTAAGGATTAGAGGTGATGAATATATGGAAATTCCAAATGTAGTTGAGTACGTGCTTAATCATTTAGAATATAATGGATTTCAAGGTTATCTCATAGGAGGATCTGTTAGGGATATTTTTAATTATAAATCTCCCAAAGATTATGATATCTGTACCGATGCAACACCAGAACAAGTAAAATCATTATTTACTAAATCATATGATACAGGACTTAAACATGGAACAGTTACAATAGTATTAAAAGATGAACATTTAGAAGTAACAACTTTAAGAAGAGAAGGAGCATATAAAGATAATAGAAGTCCTGAAGAAGTTTTTTATACAGATAGTTTAAAAGAAGATGTTGCACGTAGGGATTTTACAATTAATTCAATAGCAATTGATGTAAATAGAAATGTTTATGATTATTTTAGTGGATTAAAGGATATTGAAAATAAAATTATTCGTGCTGTAGGTAAGGCAGATCAAAGATTTAATGAAGATGCATTACGTCTTATGAGAGCAATAAGACTATCAGCACAACATGATTTTGATATTGAAGAAAATACATTGCAAGCAATAATAAAAAATGCTTATTTAATTCAAATGATTTCTAAAGAAAGAATCAGAGATGAATTATGTAAAATATTAATGTCTGATTATCCTGGTTATGGAATAGAAATGCTTGAAAGAACAGGATTATTACAATATATTATACCTGAGTTATGTGAATGTATAGGATTTGAACAGCATAATATTCACCATGATAAAGATGTATTTGAATATATTATTTCTGTTTTAAACAATAGTCCTAAAATATTAAATATTAGATTAGGTGGTTTATTGCACGATATTGGAAAGCCTAAAACTTTTAGTGTTGATGATAAAGGCACTGGTCATTTCTATGGTCATCATATTGAAAGTGCTATTATGACAGAAGAAATATTAAAAAGATTAAAGTTTGATAATAAAACCATTGAGAATGTGGTTATATTAGTAAGATATCATATGGATCGTTATGATAAAATAAGAACAACAAATATTAAAAAGTTTATTAATAGAATTGGTATAGATAATTTAAATGATTTATTTGAATTGCAAATTGCAGATGTATTAG
>Ga0209518_1003689_pt1 | contig 12946 bp, 17 predicted proteins | sample RifGroB1_FD_183993 | JGI IMG/M metagenome (GOLD analysis project Ga0209518, IMG submission 183993) | Groundwater microbial communities from Rifle, Colorado, USA - Groundwater B1 (SPAdes) (version 2) | ecosystem: Environmental > Aquatic > Deep subsurface > Groundwater | place: Rifle, Colorado... | reverse complement strand
TATGGTCATAAATAATCCTATTCCTGAATATGTCCAACAATTTATAAGTAAGTATCAAGGTGCTGATGATTGGGCAGACTTGGAAGACCGAGAAATGTTTCCAAACCTAAGTATTTATCGTAGATTATAGCTATTTAAACAGTTCGTCAGCGGAAACCTTCAGGGCCTTGGCCAGTTTATGAATATTGTCGACAGAGACATTTTGCTCCGCCCGTTCAATTGAGCCAATATAGGTCCGGTGAAGGTTGGCTCTAAATCCAAGCTCCTCCTGGGATAGACCCGCTTTCTTCCTTAAGGCTCGCAGCCTCTTTCCAAACTGCTTTCTGGTAGGTGTAACTGCCATAGTAAATAAAGCGTACCCAAATGATGTCAATAGCTCTACAGACGATAACTAGCAATATAAGGCTAAAAGCGGTATTATTTGTCATAAAGAAAGGAGGTGAGATATAGATGAAGAAAATACTTAAATGGCTGGGAATCGGGTTTATTGTAATAATCGTTATAGGCGTGATCTCAAGTGCCGGAAAATCAGGCAGTAGTCAGAAATCTGGTTCAACTGGGGCATCCCAAGAGAAACAGCAAGTCCAAGAGCCCACAATCATAAAAGCTCAAGAGTTGGCAGACGATTTTGATGCAAACCAGGTTGCAGCAGAAAATAAGTGGAAAGGTAAACTGGTTCAGTTCAGTGCTGAAGTAACCAATATTACCGACACTGGCCTATCCTTTAGCAAGGTGGCCTCAAAGCAATTCTCGATGGCTCAGATCAGCTGCAGGATAACTGACAAGCAACAGCTGCTTTCACTCAAAAACGGCCAAACAGTAACCGTAAAAGGAGTTGTAGGCGGCCAAACGATTGGGGTAATCGATGTCAATGACTGTTCAGTAGTGCAATAAAATAACGGATCCGTTATTTTCTAAAACCCCTCTGCGGAGGGGTTTTTAGTTAGGTTTATGAACTGGTATCATTTCATGTCATTTGCTACAATCTGTAGTAGACCTATGAAAATGAAAGCTTTGAGTGAACTTGAGCAGGAAGTAATGAATGTTGTTTGGGAATGCGGAGATTGCACTGTGCGTGAAGTGCTGGAAAGAATAAATAAGAAGAAAACACTCGCGTATACCACGATTGCCACCATTCTTCAGAGGCTTTACGATAAAGGTATAGTTGCGCGTACAAACAAAGACATTATTATTTATTACTCTCCGAAACTCACCAAAGAAAACTACAGTAAGGGCATGGCCCGATCGTTCATTGCTAAGTTTTTTAATTCGTTTGGAGATGCCGCAATCGCCTCATTTGCGGAATCAATTGATAAATTACCCAGGTCGAAAAAAGAGTATTTATTGAAATTATTATCCCAAAAAACATGAGACTAAATAAATATCTCATTACATTCGCAGGACTATTTGCCGGAATAAGTTTAACGATCTTTGTTGTTCTTCAAAAGTATTTTCTCCTTCTTCTCCATCACACGATTTATTATTGCAAGGAAATGGCAGAAACACTTGCCGTTCGTTTCCCTGGTGGCACTGGAATTATCGTATTTACGATCCTTTCGATAATTTTGGTTTCCACTCTCATTAAATTTATCTCCACTGGACTAAAGATTTATCGGTTCAGAAAGGGATTACAACAAAATATTACAGGTAATGGTGGGCTCTCAACTTTGTTCGAGAGACTAGATTTGCAGTCAAAAATTAAAGTAGTAGAGTCGTCACGGATATTTGCGGTCTGTTTTGGTATTCGGAACCCTAAAATATATCTGTCTACCAAGCTTATTAAGATGTTAACTAAGGACGAATTGGAAGTTGTACTTCGCCACGAGAAGTATCATTTGGAAAGCAGAGATACAGTTACACTCATGCTTGCCACCATTTTCGAATCTCTGTTACCATTCGTTCCTGTTATTTCCGATCTTATTCAGCAATATAAAATAGATCGGGAACTGTCAGCAGATCACGAGGCAGGCTTTGTTTACAATGGAGATAAATATTTATCGACAGTCCTTACTAAACTTCTAACCTGTGAACCAAAATATACTTTTCTAGCTACTCCGGCTATTGCAGACGTCCAGACGCTGGAAGCGAGAATTTGTAGACTCACAAAGAAGGTATATAGACGGAACCTATTTGGGCTCAAGAATAGTCTGATTAGTATTAGCTCGGTAGGATTTCTTTTATTTCTTGCGTTCACACCGGTTAACGCAGTTGAGCTGCATACAGATAATCACGATGTGATGGTTATTTGCGCAGCAACGCAATCATGTGACATAGCTTGCAAAAAGTCAGAAGTAATCATGGAACAAACATCAAGCCATTTGTATACGCCTATAACTACCGCTTCCTATATGTCTTCCAATTAGTCCTTGACAAACGCAAGAGTAATCTACTACACTTTGTAGTAGTATGGCAGAAGAAAAGTCTAAAAGATCGTTCAGTATTCCTTCCCTCGGTGGAAATCTTACTCCTGTTCTTGTTGTTCTCCTGATAGTTGCATCTTTCTTCATCGGTTCGCTTTACACAAAGGTCCAGGTATTGGAAAAGGGAGGGACGACAGTCGCGGGTGCTCAAGCCAATAATCAGGGACCGGCAGCGGCGGCCCAACCACAACAACCAACTAAAGGTGTCGCTTCTGTTGATGATGATCCGGTGCTTGGGGACAAGGATGCTTCGGTAACCATTGTTGAATTCTCTGATTACGAATGTCCATTTTGTAAACGCCATTTTGACGATACGTTTCCTCAGTTAGTGAAGAATTACGTTGATACTGGCAAGGTGAAAATTGTTTACCGTGACTTTCCATTGTCCTTCCATGATCCAATGGCTACCAAAGAAGCAGTGGCTGCCAACTGTGCCAGAGAACAGGGCGGAGATAAAATGTATTTTGAGTTCCATGACGAAATTTTCAAACGAACAGTCTCAAACGGGAACGGTCTTGATGACGCCAAAATTAAAACCATCGCAACAGACCTACTTTTAAATATCAGTTCATTTACTACTTGCCTGTCAAATAAGGCCATGGAAGATGAAGTCAAAAAGGATATTGCAGATGGAACTGCCGCCGGCGCCTCTGGTACACCCACTTTCCTAATTGGCAAAACAACCAAAGATGGAAAAGTCGAAGGGGATCTGGTTGTTGGAGCGCAGCCTTTTGCCGCTTTCCAGGCTGTCATTGATCCTCTCCTCCAATAACTATGACCACGTTTGTGAGAATAATCCGGCAACCAAAGTACCTTTTGGTAACAACATTAGTGGCGCTGTCTGTGATTGCCTTTGCGGCCTGGTTACCAAACTTGCATCTCATTACCAAAGCTATGACCTCCTCAACGATGACTCTCTGGCAAAAAACTAATTTAGTAACGAGCTTATTGGGCTCTCTGCAAACCAATTTCACCCCACTGTCACGAACTTTAACGATTACGAGTGCTACGCTCACCGGCATACAAGCGAGTTTACTGATCTATTACTTACGCCAATCTATGAAGATACAACAGGAAATGGGAGTATCTTTGGTTGGTGTTGCTACCAGCTTATTGGGTGTCGGTTGCGCTTCGTGCGGTTCCGTAGTGCTGACTTCGCTCATTGGGTTCGGCTCAGCTACAACTGTTTTAAGAGTGTTACCTTTTAGAGGGCAGGAATTTGGTTTTGTTGGCATTGCGATTCTGTTGATTACCATTGGTTTTACTTTTAAGAAAATTAATCAGCCATTTGTTTGTGAGGTTAAGAAAAAATAACTATGGAATTACCAGAAAATTGGAATCAATTATCTAAACATGAACGCAAAGAGTTCAAGCGGAATTATTACCGGCAACAACAATTATTGCAGGGCAGAAAGTTCCAGATAAAGAAATATGGCATGATTACATTCATTACTTTGCTTGTTGTCGGTGGCGGTTATTGGCTAATTAAAGAGGCATCTAAACCACAACCCGGTGAATTTATAGCATCTTTAGGAAACAAACATATTGAAAATATCACCGATGAACACGATCCCTACAATTCGATCCCTCCCACTTCAGGAACACACGTCGGAGGTAAGGCTCAATGGGGAGTAAGTTACTCTACGATTCCCGATGAGCTTCAACTGCATAATCTTGAAGACGGTGGTGTAATGGTGCAATATAACTGTACGCCGGGTGTAGACCCCCAAGGTCCAGCAACTCCCAGCGCAGAAGTACAAGACGAGTGCAAAAAGTTGGTTGAAAATTTAAGCGACATAGTGAAAAAGTATCCCGATAAAGTACTCATGGCTCCGTATCCAAAGTTGGATTCAAAAATAGCTCTTACCGCCTGGACAAGATTAGACAAATTCAGCGATTTTGACGAAGAGCGAATACAGAAATTTATAAAAGCATTTAAGGGGATCGATCATCACTGAGTGATTTCTTAATGAAATCCTCATGAATAATTGGTTAAAATTAATATCTATGAATAAGAAATTCTTACTCAAAAATAAATATACTTTAGTTGTTTTGGCGGTAGTCGTTTTGGCTGTTGTTTTTTTCCAAATAAATAAAACGAAAAACAGTACAGGTCTTAAAAACGCTCCAACGCAGTTATCGATATCTGGAGTAAACGAGGTTGCCTTAAAGGCTATGGAGGCAATTCCACAAGATAATGTGCCAACAGCTACAGAGAAACAAGGCCTTCAGGAATTGCCATTTAAAGTGGAAAATGGTGAAAAAGTTTTTAATCTTACCGCCCAACCAGTGAGATGGAATATCCTGAAAGATGTTACCGTGACAGCTTGGGCGTACAACGGCATGGTTCCCGGGCCACTCATCCGTGTAGCTGAAGGTGATAAAGTCAAAATCTTAGTTAAAAATAATTTGTCTGAGCCCACCACTATCCATTGGCATGGGATACAGGTTCCCAATAACATGGACGGTATACCAGATGAAACGCAGGAACCGATTCAGCCAGGAGAAACATTTACCTATGAGTTTGTAGCGAAGCCCGCAGGTACCTATTGGTACCATTCTCACTATGATAGTGATAAACAAATCTCAGTGGGGCTCTCCGGTGCTTTCATTATTGAACCGAAAGGTGGGCTAGCCTCAAAACCAGACATCGATAAAGTTCTCATGCTCAATGAGTGGAGGGTAATTGATGGTCAGACCTATGCTGCTATGCCTGCAACGGGAATGGATGGTAACTTCTTTACCATTAACGGAAAAGCGTTCCCCGACACCGAAACATTAAATGTTAAAGTTGGCCAGAAGGTGAGATTGCGTTTTATTGGCAGTGGCCAGATGATTCATCCAATGCATTTGCATGGATTCCCCTTCAAAATAGTGGCAACTGACGGTAATGATGTGCCTGAAACTGCCCAATGGACGAAGGATACTATCTCTGTAGCTCCAGGTGAGCGCTATGATATTGAATTTACGCCTGATCGACCAGGCAGATGGATGTTGCATTGTCATATACCCCATCACACAACCAACGAACATGTTGAGCCGGGTGGGCTGATGATGATTATTAACGTAATTTAAAAGGAGGTGAAGTATATGCAGAATAAAAATTTACTTATTGCACTTGTAATTGGAGCGATTGTTGTTGTCGGTTTGGGTTGGAAAGTGCTTTCTGGTTCTAGTTCCAGCGCGGGCACGGGTAGTGAGACAGTAGTATTGACTACTGATCCTAATCCATTACGAACAGGGCCGGCAACTTTCATTATTGATGTAAAGAACAAAGATGGTAAACCAGTTGATGATGCGACTGTATTTTTCGATCTCAATATGACTGCCATGAATATGGGGACCCAACAAGGAAACGCCACTTCTCAGGGTAATGGTAGGTATGCAGCAACAGGAACTATGTCTATGCGTGGTCCGTGGAAAGTGACAACAAAAGTCACTATGCCAGACGGCAGTGTTGTAAATAAAGATTTTACTGTGAATGTTCCTTAACCCATATTCCTAAGCATATGGAAGCCGGGATGATGAGCAAACTCAAGGTAATTTAATGAATGAACAAACATGCCAAAACCTTACTAATTTTATTTGTTATAGGGGTAATTGTTGTAGTTGTCGTCTTGCAACGCACAAAACCTGACACAAACACTAATTCTCCGAATGTATCCCCAACCATTACTGAAGAGAATAACAGTTCATCCTTCATCGAAAGTTTGCGCAGTAGAGACTATAAACCAAGCCAAATCACCATTGAGAGTACTCTTTCCAATAATGGACCCTATACCGGTTATATATTCTCCTATGATTCAGACGGTTTAAAGATTTATGGGAGGATGAATGTCCCAACCGGAAACGGACCATTTCCTGTCATTATTCTCAACCACGGATACTTTAATCAGTCATCTTTTACGAGTGGCGATGGTACACAAACCATGGCTGATATTTTGGCAAGAAATGGGTATTTAACTTTGGCTTCAGATTACCGAGGGTTTGGTAAATCGGAAAACGATGGTCAAGGCTCTCGCGGGCATAATCCCAATTACGCCGTCGATATCTTAAATCTCATTACATCTGTTGCCAGCCTGGATAAGGCTGATGCGACTAGAATTGGCATGTGGGGACATAGCATGGGTGGCGAGGTGTCTATCCGAACAGTTGAAGTAACAGATAAAGTGAAAGCCGTGGTTTTATGGGCACCAACAAGTACAAATACATCAGAAAACGCAGCGTTTTATGGAGGAAGCAGGCGCACTTCACCTTTACCCAGTCGAGGGACCGAAAGTGTCTACTCGAATAACGATATCGACTATATAACTGCTCCCATAAGCTTACATCAAGGCTTGTCTGATACTGAGGTCAATCCAGAGTGGTCGATGGAACTAAACGATGCGTTAAAAAAGGAAGGCAAAAGTATCGAGTATTTTGAATATCCCGGGCAAGACCATAACTTCAGAAACTTAGGCTGGGATGTTATATCAAAAAGAACAATTGAATTTTTTGACCAGTATTTGAAATAAATAAAGAAAAGAGGTGATGAAATCATGGACGAAGAACAGCAAAAATATACATGTCCGATGCATCCTGAAGTTAAGTCTGACAAACCCGGAAGTTGTCCCAAATGCGGGATGGATTTAGTGTTAGAGGAGAAAAAAGAAGAGAAACAAGAGGACAAATAAAATCTTAATAAAATCCTCATCTTTTTAAGCTATAATACGGGTATGAGAATATTGCTTGTCGAGGACGAACGCCGTTTGTCCAATGTGGTTAAAAAGGGACTTACGGAAGAAGGATTTGCCGTAGATACGGCCTTTGATGGCGAGGAAGGTCAATATCTAGCTGAATCAGAAAATTATGATCTCATAATCCTTGACATCATGCTCCCCAAAGTTGATGGACTAACTGTCTGTAAAGAACTTCGCGCCAAAAACATTAAAATCCCGATTCTTATGCTTACCGCCAAAACGACTGTTGAAGATAAAGCTGCGGGATTGGATAGTGGTGCTGATGATTATCTAGCCAAACCCTTTGCCTTTTTGGAACTTAGGTCACGCATTCATGCTCTTATCAGAAGAAGCAAACAAGATCCGTCACCTACTCTAGCAATTGCCGATTTAGTGCTAGATCCGATTAGACACAAAGTCACTCGTGGCGGAAAAGACATCAGCCTGACACCAAAAGAATTTTCGGTGCTGGAAATTCTGCTTCGTCATAAAGATGAGATGGTCTCCAGAACCATGATTATTGAGCATGTCTGGGATTATAACTTTGACAGCATGAGTAATGTGGTTGATGTATTTATTGCCCAACTCCGGCGAAAAATTGATAAGGGAGCAAAAATTCAACTCATTCATACTTTACATGGGGTGGGATATAAGATAAGTGAGGAAACATGAAGACTAAAAGCATTCGCTTTCGCCTGACATTCTGGTATACGATTTCTCTGGTTCTAGCAATTATTGTCATTTTCGCCAGCTTTTATTTTATTACCAGACAAGTACTCCATGATCAAACTGACAGTTCACTTAAGATTCATAGCGACAAGATTGTTGAGATTGTCACAAATACGAACACTGGGATGCATCAGGCAATAGCCAGGGAAGCTTTTGTGGAAGAGTTTAGTAATATTCCGGGGATGCTGGTTGTCGTTATGAACAGCTCTGGGATGATCGTTTCAAGTTCTCAAACCGTTAACCCAACCGACGGTGTGATTCGTGGCCTCTTTGCAGAAGCGAATCAATCCCCGAAGTCTTTTTTTGAAGACCGACGGATTGGTACTTCGGAACTGCGTTTTCTGGTTCGCCCAATTCTACAAAATAATACACTTCTGGGAGTAGTTATCATGGGTCATCCAATTGATGTTATCCAGAAGGCCCTGAATAGCTTGATTGCAATGCTGGGAATAGTTTTTACCATCTTTCTTATCCCGGCTATTCTGGGTGGATATTTCAATGCTCGCGCTGCAGTTTCACCCATTTCTAATATTTCTGAGAAGTTAAAGCTTATTAATTCCGGAAATCTTAGTGAGCGCGTCGATAATCCAAATACAGGGGATGAGATTGAAGAATTGTCCGCAACTTTCAACAGTCTGCTTGATCGACTCAATAATGCTTTTCAGAGAGAACGACAATTTATTGGTGACGTTGCTCACGAAGTAAAAACCCCTCTCTCAGCTCAAAGAACTAATATTGAAGTTGCGCTGGCAAAGGATCGGTCAAAGGAAGACTATAGGCACGCTTTGGAGGAGTCGCTGGTTGATAATAATAGACTTTCAACCACCCTTAAAAATGTTTTAGATTTGGCGTGGTCAGAGGCAGATGCGGCCCGCGCTCAGTTTGAAAATTTTGATCTTTCTGAAGTGGTGCAGGAAATAAAGGATTTAGGTACAAAGATGGCAGTCAAAAAACAGATTTCTGTAATAGGAGAAGTTGAGCCACATATCATTGTCGCAGGCAAAAAAGATAAACTGGAACGGGCACTGATAAATTTAGTAGATAATGCGATTAAGTACACTCCCCAGAAAGGAACAGTTACTATTTCTTTACAAAAAAAGAAAGACCAAGCTCAATTTAAAGTCAAAGACACAGGCAGAGGTATCGCTGAGAAAGATTTACCTCATATTTTTGAGCGATTCTATCGAGGTTCAAAAACCGATAAAACATTCGGATCGGGACTTGGGCTGTCTATTACTCAAGCAATTGTAAGTGCTCATCGCGGAGAAGTACGGGTAAAAAGCAAAACAGGTAAAGGCAGCGAATTTGTCGTTTTATTACCGCTCTCATCCTCATAATTTCCTAATCCTTCAAAGGTTACCATAAGAGCATGGACATACTTGTTAGCGCGTCATTAATTGCCGCCTTCTTTGCAGGCATTGCAGCTCTATTTGCTCCCTGTTGCATTACAGTTTTACTTCCAACGTACTTTGCCTCAATTTTTAAGGAAAAGAGCAAGGTATTCTTCATGACTTTTGTTTATTTTTTAGGGCTACTGGCGGTGTTTATACCTATCGGTTTGGGATTCACTGCTCTCACTCAACTCTTCCGAGAATTTCATAACGTAATATTTATAGGCGGAGGGATTTTTCTCTTAATATTAGGCTTTGCTTTGACTATTGGGTACAAATTTTCCTTACCCATGCTTGTTCACCCAGAACTGAAAAAGCATGATATTCTCTCAGTCTTTGGGCTGGGAATCTTTTCAGCCATTGCCACTACCTGTTGTGCCCCAGTGCTCGCAGGGGTCTTGGCTCTATCCAGTCTTTCCGGATCTTATTTCCTGGGTGCTATTTACACACTGACCTATGTACTGGGTATGGTGACACCCCTGTTTATCTTGGCAGCCTTTTTGGATAAGGCAAATTTCACTCAAAAGTTTATGGCTTTTAGGAAGCCGGTTACTTTCAGGATGTTAAATTTCAGGATTACCAATACAATAGCCAATCTTTTTTCGGGACTCATGTTTTTAACAATTGGAATAGTTATCGTCTATTTAGGTCTTACTAACCAGTTGACCATGCAAAATTCATATCAGCTGACTACCAATCTCTTTATCGCCGATATAACAAAACGAATCGGCCAGTACACCGGAATTTTACCTGAACCGGTTTGGGCAATCATTTTTTTGAGCATCTTTGGACTGATTATCACAGTTGCCATCAAACAATTCATTACTCAAAGTCGAAAGCAGGAAGGAGGTGGATCTTTATGAACTCATCGCAAAAGCATGGCACCATTATAGCGACAGAAGTGATTATCGCCACAGTTATTCTCGTCTCGATTTTTGCGAAGGCCACAAGCCAATCACCTTCTGTGCAATCGTCTCAAGCAAACACATCGAGTGACTCAATGGCAGATCACCATAAACCGAAAGCCGTGGATTCGGCAGTTTTTGATAATCTTATGGGCAAACCCGCGCCTGATTTTACCTTATCCAGCTACGATGGCAAACAAGTAAGCCTAAAAGATTTTCGCGGTCAGAACGTAATTCTCTTTTTCAATGAGGGTCTGATGTGCTATCCGGCCTGTTGGAATCAGATTGTCGCCTTTGGCAAAGATAGTGCCTTCAAGGATAAAAATACAATTGTGATTAATATTACTGTGGATAGCAAAGACGACTGGAAGAAAGCGATTGACAAAATGCCGGAATTAGCTGGAAACACGGTTCTTTTAGACCCAAACAGGGAAATTTCAACTCTGTATGGCGTTTTGGCACTCAATTCTTCGATGCATCGGGGTCAGTTTCCCGGACATACTTATATTTTGATTGATAAAGAAGGTGTTGTCCGATTTGAAAAAGATGACTCTCAGATGGCAGTCCGAAACCAAGAACTAATATCTGAGGTAGCCAAGCTCTAAGTGCTGTACTCATGAAATCTTAATAAGCCGCTCGGTAAGCTAATTATATGGATAAAAAAACGTTTATAACCGGAGTCACGACAGGGATTTTATTTTCTGCCGTGGCTCTTAAAATTTCACCCTTTACTTTGGTCAAATCAGCAAACTTTAGTCTTGCGCTTCCTCGTCTTCCTTTTGTGAAACAACCCACTCCAACGCCAAATCTAACAGGCCAAGTGGTTGCGACGAATGAAGTGTTGCCTGATCAATATAACCTGGGTATCTCGTTTGGTGATGCAATTGTAAAACTGGTCAATTCAGGAACAATAGATAAAAATAAATTCACAAATTTATATGAGGGACGAAATGCACTAACAGATGAGCAAAAGAAATTATTAGACCAGCCATCTAACGGCCAAATTATTATTACTCAAGAAAATGCAGGCTTGCTTCTTAATCTTCTCTGGCCGTTGGGGATTGCCAATAGAACCAATGTTCTTTCTCAGGGTCCAATGGGTACCAAGTATAAAAACGAAGTGGGTAATTTTGCGTCAACCGGAGGTTGGTCGTTGGGAAAAGAAGAAGGAGGAAAATTATTTAACAGATTTTCAATAATTCCATTAACACCTGAGCAGGAAGCACTTGTGACTGAAATTGCCCAGAACATTTACCGGCCCTGTTGTGGCAATAGTACCTACTTTCCAGATTGCAACCATGGTGCTGCAATGCTCGGGTTTATTGAACTTGCTGTCGCTCAAGGGATGCCCAAAGATGAGATTTATAAAAAAGCCCTGATTCTTAACTCTTACTGGTTCCCACAAACCTATGTAGAACTCGCGACGTACTTTAAAGCTAAGAAAAATATTGCCTGGAGTAATGTGAACCCGCAAGAAGTGCTTGGCGCCAATTACTCAAGCGGACAAGGATATAGCGCCGTTAACAAAGAGCTTCAGGCTGACGGGATTCTTCCCAAAGTCAAGGGCGGCGGCGGCTGTGGCGTTTAGAAAACCTTCATTCCTTCCTCACAATATCATAATCCTTCGTTTTATATACTGATTATATGAAGGAGGTGAACAACATGAACATTACAAGTACAGTTAAACCTGTCCATGAACATGCAGAAAGCAATAGCTTTTTGTCGGGAAAGACTTTAGGTATTTGCCTGGCGCTTATTGTTGTGGCGGCCGTAGCGTTAACAGTTTTTAAAGTTTCGGTTGGAACCCTATTTTTTGCCGGAGTTTTATTATTGTGTCCGCTTTTACATGTCTGGATGATGAAAGATGGTGGACACAAACATTAAGAAACCCTCATCTCTCACTCACCCTGTCCTAATTGGTGACCAGCTACACTTGGTATATGACTAAACAAAATATCTTTAAAACATTCGGACTTCTTACTTTATCAGTGTTCGCAGTTGGAATTCTCTTCTTTTCAGTTAGAGCAAATCAGGTCGAAGCAAAAAATTTTATAAATAATAGTTATCAAATGATGGGTCATATGAGGAGTTCAGACTATTCATACGATAATCATGCCAAACTAACTTTTCAAGAGAGACAGGAAATGATCGACTTGATGAAAAAACACCATGGCGACAGCTGGCAAAATCACCATCAACAAATGCATGGTTCCGATAATGGAATCCAAAAGAAAGGAGGAAGCTTATGAGCTGCTGTTTTAGCCCATGCCGAAGCCCTACGATTAAGAAGTAAAGGACACGAGTAGTAAAACCAGAAAATCACCCCTCAAAATCCCCAGGGGTGATTTTTTATTAGCTTCACCAAAAACCCAGAGTAAACTCACAATTTCCTAATCCTCACATTGTTACACTACGCATATATGGAATACGATTACGGAAATTGGCTAATAGTTTTGTTTAATATTGTTCTGTTTTTGTACTTTATCAAAAGTGCGTTTAAACCACGGACAAAAACAGACTGGACAACCTTCCGCTATTTTGGTGCTTTCATTGTGGCACTATTCGCCGAGATGTACGGATTTCCTTTGACAATTTACCTATTAACCTCATTCTTTGGCAACAAACTGGGATTGGATTTTACTCACAACAACGGCCATATTCTAAATACCTTGTTGGGTTTAAAAGGAGATCCACATTTTAATATCCTACACATCGCTAGCTACGCGCTGATTATAGGCGGACTTATCCTTCTGGGTAAGGCTTGGGAAGTGCTATATAAAGCG
>Ga0209518_1003687_pt1 | contig 12947 bp, 18 predicted proteins | sample RifGroB1_FD_183993 | JGI IMG/M metagenome (GOLD analysis project Ga0209518, IMG submission 183993) | Groundwater microbial communities from Rifle, Colorado, USA - Groundwater B1 (SPAdes) (version 2) | ecosystem: Environmental > Aquatic > Deep subsurface > Groundwater | place: Rifle, Colorado... | reverse complement strand
GTATTCCTACCCATATTTGAGCTTGTTCTAGCCAGGGTCCAACCACGCTCTGCGATAGCACCCCCGACACCCTGGCCGTACATGTTTGTATGGGCCCGATGAGTACCCGCATATCCCATAACCCCAGAGTATTTCTGCGGGTTGGACCTGTAGAGGGACTCATAGTAATCCCCCTGTTCCTGACTCATAGCCCCGGTGTAATCCGTAGTGAACCCTAGAGAGGAGTTGATATCGGAGGCTAGACTAATAGCACTAGAGGCCATATCTGCCGCGGCCCCAATCATCAAGCCCCTACCTAATACTCTACCAGCCATCCCTAGCCCGCCTGACAGTGCTCCCCCCAGCCCTCGCTTAGCAACTGAACCCAGCCCGCTCAAACTAGTTGGCATAGCCATACCACTTAGCAACTTGGATGAAATAGAGGTGAGCGCCCGCCCCCCCATGTTCATGCCCAGGCCAATACCCCCAACTGCAAAATCAGCTCCCACCCCGCCGGGCATAGTAAACCCGCTGCTGTTGGCTCCAAACTGCTGATTCATCCTCTCTATGCCACCACCCAAACTCCCATACCTCATGCCCTTGCGGTCACCGGTCAGCAATGACATGCCTAGCTGAGAGCTACCCGCGGTAGCCATCAGAGGCGCCTGGGATCCGCCGCCCTCATCCCCCATCAACCAATCTATGGCTCCGCTAAAGGCCTCTCCAGCCCAGGTAGACATCTCCGCGCCAAATCTGCGGAGTGGGTTTGCTAGGGGGTCTACATACTTATGAACTAGCCGGCGCTTGATGCCTTCCCAGGAGGTATTATGCGTCGCAGCCATCTCGGCTTTGCTGGCTTGAAGCTCCTGTTGCATTTGCTGCTGGAGCTGAGCTTTGATACCTGGACCGGACTGGGTCATCTGGGATATTAGCTGCGCTTGCTGCTCGCCAAGACCGGAAAACTTGGCCAGAAGGATATCTGAAACATCCGAGCCGCTCTCACCGGGCTTGAGGCCACGGGATTGCATCTCTCCCCTGGCGTACCCGCCCAAGATGCCCTCGGCTCCGATAGAACCTAACATCTCTCCGGCAAGACTGTGGGATCGCGCTTGCATCGCCTCACGGACAGATCGTCCCTGAGAACCGTACATATTGCTATGCGCCATTTGCTTGATCTGGCTCGAAGAGATCGCTCCCATGCTGTAGGCCGTAGCTCGAGCGGTATCTATGTGCCCTGTGTTGGGATCTATGAGAGCGGCCATTACGCTCTTGTTACCTATAGCGGCTTGCATGGCGGCTTGGGTAAGCTGTCCTGCGATAGCAGGCATCGCCTGCTCCAGTGGAACTCCTCCAGCCATCTCCCGAAGTACATCCCCAGAAACAAACCCGCCCATCTGTGCCGCACCCAGCCTACCCATCAAACCTACGGTGGCCCCAGCACCGATGGACCCATGAACACCGTACTGCCTAGCAATACCCGCCCCCTGGGCAGCGGCTCCCATGACAGCACCTGACGTTGTGCCTATTCCTCCCGCTATAGCTGCCATAGCTTGCGTAGCACCTGCAGCTGCACCACCCCCATAGAATCCCATGCCCTGCACCTGCTGCAAGACCGGCATGGCCTCTCCCATGGAGGTATGTAGCGCGGTAGCTACTTGCCTGACGTTGGCAATGAGTTCTCTAAACTTGCCCTGAAACTGCCCGATATCTCCGGCGCCACGAAACATGCCCGCTTGCAGGCCTTGACCCATGATGCCATTGAGTTCACTCATGGACGTCCAAGCGTCAGATTGCGCCATATTGCGCATCATGCCGCCGATCTGACCCGCATCCCCCATGTTCATGCCACCCATCATGGGCAACGCCCGGCGCGTTGCGTTCATGGAGAGCATGGTGTTGACCTCAAGTTGCTCCTGGGCTCCCTGAAGCATCTGGTTGGTCATAGCGTTGAATGCACCGCCGAGGGCAAGATACCCAGCCCCGGCAGCCATACCGGCACCCAGACCACGAGCGATGCCCATTCCAGCTGGAGCGCCCCCGAAAGCAGATGTCGCCGCTTTCAAGGAACCCATGAAGGGGCTAAAAATAGCGGGGGCCATGCCCCAGTCAGCAGCAAATGACAAGGCGCCCATGCCGACGTTGGCCGCACCAATACCGGCTTGTACGCCTGCCATGCCGAGTTGGCCGCCAATCGCTAGATTAGCAGCACCCGGGGTCCTCGGGTCATACGCCAACCCGCCGTTCCCACCGAAGGAACCCACCTGCTGTTGTGGTGAAGTCCCCATGCTCATAGCCAGCTGCTGAGAGTACGCTTGGCTTTGCCCAAACGTATTCATCTGGCCTGAAAGGATCTGACTGATTTCCGTGGAGGTAATCGGCATGGTCAGAGCCTACTCCAGGTGTCCCTTTTCGCAAAGACAGAGGGTGATTGAGGAATAAGAAAGGGGCTAGAAAGGAGGTGCCAATGTTTGGCATCGAGCTAGTTCTAGCGTGGATCGCCGGCTGCGTAGCCGGCACCGTTGCGGGGAACTGGGAAAACCAGTTCCCTGAGAAGGTCCCCCGGTGGGAGGGCTTTGGGGGTGAACTACCCCCAGGCCCCTATCTGTTTTTGAGCGAGGAGTTAGCGCTCCTCGCTCAGATCACCTGGGCGAACCAGACGTTCGCCCAGGTGGCAGACAGTGATCCAATCACTGTCTACGCAGCCCTCGACTTCAGACGTCGAGGGTTAATTACAGATGAGCTGGGAGACCACACAACGTTGATCCTTCGCACCGCTGCAAAGCGTGCGAAGGATCTAGAGTACGGTTACCGGGTGCACTATTTCGGCAGAGCCGACTACTAGTGGTGTACCCAGGCCGGCGATCCACGCAGAGGGGCCCTTCGGGGCCTCTCGTTTACCTCTCTCATCTTGGGTATAAGCGACTTAGCACGCTGGTTACCAGCCGGAGAGGAGGCCATTTGAGTCATACAGCACGCTGGACGAAACGATATCTCTTTGAAGCAACCGTTACAGGCACTAAGGCCGAGGCCACCACCGTAGGGCAGCACCTATCCCACGTCATTGGGCTCTCAACCTCGGAAGCAAAGCGACTGGCTAGCCAGAAAGGCGCACAGCTCACTGTATTCACAGAGAGCTCGCTCATTACTGTAGATGGGGAGGCTACCGAGGATCTAGGTAAGAAACGTCAACTCCAGGAAATGGACCAACTACTCACCCGTATTGAGGAGCTAGCTGGGGCGGCGGGCATTGACGATGAGCACGGGTTACCTGGGATCCTACAGCGGCTGCGATACCTGTTCCACCTGGATTGGGGCATCTGTGTTACGTGCAAGGAGCACGTCTCTGTAGTCAATGCCCGCGCTGGAGATGCTGGGTGGATATGCCCTGATTGTTTTGCGGGGGACAAGCATGTCCATACCTGAAACGTACTACTGTGACTCCTGTGGTGATATTATCGACTACAGTGTAATCGCTAACTACGCCGGCAACAAGTGCGATTACTGCTACTACGAGTACTACAACTCCAATAAGGTCTCTGGGGAGATGTCAATCCCAAAGCAGCTCTGGGTACCTGGCGCTACTAGTAAGGTTACTGTGGAGGCCACGCTCGAAAAGGCAGTTAACCTTATCTGCGAGCTGCGGGAGGAAGTAGCTACGCTCACCTACCGGGTATCATACCTAGAAGGTTTAGTCTGCCAACGCAGTGACCCTTGGCACCACACACCTCCCCCAGCCGACGACAACCCGACGGAGATACTCCGGCTATCCAGGTTCTCCAGCATCTAGAAACCCTGCTTAGCCCAGGATCACCAGTTATATGGGATAAGAACTGCAACAGGGGATAACCCTAACCAAAAAGGAGGCCTGCATGCACGTAGGCGGAATGAGTGTCAGCCGAGTCAAGAAGCCGGGGGCAACCATGCCTCCGGCTGTCAAAACCGGGGAGCTCCCCCGGGCAAAGTCTCCCCGGAATTCGGATTCCTTCAACGGAATCCTCCAGGAAGCCCGGCAGCGGCTGGGTGACAAGCATCAGCGCCTGGAGATGATCGAAGTGGATCCCGCAGAGATCGGGTACAAGTACATCATCGATCCCGACTGGCAACGTATCCAGCGGGATGGGCACATCGAGCGCATCGCTCGCGGCCTGTCCTACCACGGATTCACCAGCCCCGTGGTCCTCGCCCAGCAGGGCGACAAGTACAACGTCGTGGACGGTTGCCACCGCTTCAGGGCCATCCTGAAGAACGGCAAGAAGTTCAAGATCGCTGCGCTCATCTACGATGAGCTCACCGACGATGAGATGCGGGAGCTGTTCCTGTGTCTCAACTCCATCAGCAAGTCCACGCTGGCAGATCACCTCCGGTCCTACCGGGCTGTGAGCCCGGCCTACCAGCAGTTTGGCGACGGTGAAGGCCTCGTCATCAAGCTCACCTTCGGCAGCCCCAAGGGGCAGAAGGTGGTCACGGGAGTCTCCTATGCCAGTTGCCTGGCGGCCTGGATGAACGTAGAGCGCAAGCGGGCCGACCATGGCCGAGAACGCAACGCGTTGCTGAAGCTGTGGCGCTCTGACGACTCAATCCGCGCCATGCATGAGGTACTGGGCGTCGTCAACATGTTGCACAAGCAGGGGCTGTGGCACCCCAGGTACTACGGCAGCATCTTCATGCAGGCACTCTTGGAGCTAGCTCGTGAGAACGGAATCGAGAAGCTCTCCAAGTCAATCCATCGGGCATGCACCTCGAGCAAGTACAACAACGACGGGAAGGGCATCCTGCCCTACATCGTGCGCCAAACTGCTGGCGCTCTTCCCGCCATCCGAGCCACGCTGTTGTGGCATCTGAACATGAACGTACGCGACGAGCGGGCGTTCAGGTTCCCGGAGTACATCGTCAAGAAGGGTGGACTCGGCGGGCGAGCCGATACCTAGATGGGTAAGAGTGAGGGGCACGCACATGCGTGCCCCTCACTCTTTGCTCCTACTTCACCCTCCGGACTATCCCGGAGGTAGCCAGCTCCTTCAGGAGTTGCCGACCTTCCTCACTTTTGAGGATGTCAAACACTTCCTGTGCGTTGAGCGAGCCCAACTCCTCAACGACGATCTCTCTCAGGTGAGAGTCGATGTAGGCCTTCACAGCCTCCTCGATTCCTCCCCGAGACCCCGGAGCCGTATGAGCCGGGTAGGCGGCCTGGGCGGGGCCGCCGTCGAGCCGGGTCGTGATCGTCGCGAGCTGACCCCTGACCGTCTTCAGGAACTCCGACATCTGCAGTGTGGCTGATGCGGTAACTTCCTTCACGATCTTCTCCTCCAGCTCCTCGAGCTCATCTGTAAGCTCCCGCTGAGAGGCCATCAGGCTGACGAGCTTGCCCTCGAGACCAGTAACCTTGCCAACCAGTCCCTCGATCTTCTTGGCTAGCTCACCGCGTGCGGCAGCCGCATCCTTCTGGCCCTGCTTGAGGTTGAAGACGGCCTCGGGCTCAGAAGAGATGGTCTTCACAGCCGCGGACAGCTGAGAAACAGTCTCCTTCACCTCGCGCACGGCTGCCGCGACCTCGGACGTCTCAGCCCTGAAGGCCTCGATGTCCTTCGTCTTGTCCGCCACCTCGTAGAAGATATCTTCCAGAGCGTCGCATCGGCCCCCGAGGGTGCCGATGCTCTCCAGAGCCTTCGGAAGCTCCTCGAAGAACTCCCGGGCCGATAGTTCCTTGGTGGGCGGCGCGTAGGTAGCCTTCACAGGCTTCCCAGGGAGCGGCTCCTTCTCGAGGGCGGTGACCGTCTCGAGCGTGATGCCCTTCTTCTCCAGAGACTCGAGGACCTCCTGCAGGTAGGGGCCCTTGACTCCGGCCTTCTTGGCCAATCCGCTTATGGCCCGGACGTGGTTGAGAGATGACGGTCCGCTGTCTCCGTCAACCCATGACTGCACCACGGCTTGTGAAACCATGTTGTCCGCGGCTATCTTGGAGATGTTCCGGAAGGCCGCGATCTTCCGGATGTCTCTCAGCCTCAGCCTCCAGAACTCAACCCATGCGTGTTCAACGAACGTGGGCATGGCGTTGTTGACACTGCTGGGTGCCACACCGAAGGCCGCCTCGAACTGCTCGTCGGACAGACCGAGCACTTCTTGAAAGCACTGAACTCGTTCCCTAGTTGTCATTGAAGAAACCTCCTCAGCAGGGTGTTGCTGCTAAGGCACTTATACCCAGAGGCGCACAGATCTTGTAGGAGCTGATATGTCTGAAATGAAATCAGAAACCGACACCCCGGATAAGGGGCGATCCCTCGTCAGTGAGCTACCTAAAGAGCCCATCAAGGTGCCCAGAATGAGTGATGATGAACTCCGAAAGTTTGTACTGGGGCTTTGTGACGGCTCCCTATTCACCATGTTTGACTGCCCGCAGATCATGATTCCGATGGTCTTTATGCCGATAGCCCTGGGGGCATTCGCCGGTTACGTAGCAGAGGACATGGCAGAGGTGGGCTGCGTCTATGAATATTACAGTGAGGCAGGCCCTAGAAGCATCAATGGTCTCCCCGTATTCGCTAGCTTCAAGCTAGTTCATATCGACGATTGGCGGCGAGCCGCTAAGGCGGCCGACGCCGAGATTGCCCGGCGTAAAGACATCCCCATCTAGCTCCTGGTATAAGCACTAGCCAAACATCCGAAAGGGTCAGCATGACAGTGACAAAGGCTACCCAGGCCTACTCGGCGCTCATGCACGAGTACTTCTGCGGCACCGCCCGTGGGAAAGACGTAGACAAGCAGCTCATGGACAAGTGCCATGAGCTGGAGCAGGGTATCGCCTGCATCTCAGATCACAGCACAGACAGCGAGCACCTGGAGCGCATGCGCACCTCGGTGCAGAAACTACGAGAACTCATATCTCCATGAAAGGAACTCCTATGCCTCATATTCGCTGGCGGGAAGACCCCGCGTTCCCTGGTGTCAAGATCGCTCGTGAAGAGCTACTAGGGTACATCGTTACGGTAGTCTGGGAGAGGGTGGATTCCACTGATCTCAGCGGAGACCCCATTAAGCTGAACTACATTGGCTTGGCTTTCTGTTCTCCCCACGACAGGGCCAAGTCACTTTACAACCCCAAGAAGGGCATCGAGATGGCTCTTGAGCGCCTACGCGGCGGCAAGAACGGTTACTACGACGAGAAGTTCACTGTGGCTGACTACGTAGCCGATGCTCTCTACTTCCGAGCTGAAGACACGCTCATCCCGGAGATCCTCCGGAAGGCCATACATCACGGAGTGCAGCAGGCACTCCACGCCAAACCGCCCAAACACATCCAGAACTGCCTGAACAAGGCGTTCGCCCAGAACCGGATACTGAAGGAAGCATTCACCACGTCGGCATGACAAGGGTGGGTGCTCCACGCACTTATAGGGCCTTCGGGCCCTTTCTTACGTAATGACCATCAGACAACGTCAGGTATAAGGGCGTAACAACCTGGGAGAATTACTATGAAGTTGAAAGAACGGCTGCGCAAGCACATCGAGAAATCGCAAACAACGTGGGCAACAAGGACCTTTGGAGCCACTCCGGATCTGTATACCGTGGGTAGGAAGGTTTACGACGTTCTAGACCGCCTACTCATAGAAACCGTGTACGACACGCTAGGCATTACTAGGGACCATAGACACTTCACGGCAGGCCACAACGTGTTCGTCACGGAGATCCAAGAGCTGATCAGCGCGGCGAGTACTAAGTGGCTAGTGGACAACAAGGCTGACATTGAGGCTAAGGCCATCCAGCTTATTGGCCCCCCCGGCAAGTATGCTAAGTGGTTCAGGGCACGCTATGAAGAGCGAGTATCACAGCTAGTTGAGAACTACGCCTACCAACGTGCTGAGAAGGACTTTAAAGAGCTGCTAGATGGCCTGGAGATCAAGGAGGATGGCGAGCATGAATGATTACAAGATCGGTGAACTAGTTTACGTAGTCAGTATAGACAGGGAAGATCCACCGCCGCGTAGTGGCGTTAGTGCAAGGTTGCGTTGTACAAGGTGGGCCAAGTACCCTAGACATAGCTCAGCTGCTCGAAGAGCTTATGCGGGAAGCAGCCAACGAAGACCCCTGGCGGCGTCGCAACAACACCTTGCCCGAAGTAGCTAGCTTCTGGTGTCTTTCTACGGGGCATATGACCCAGGAAGACTCTCTGCTGCTGGGTGGGAAGAACCCTCCCATTCTTGTGGCCGTCTATGATGAGGGCTTCTTCGTCTACTGTGATGATGACCCTTCGGAGTTGCTTTCGCCCGAATTGCGACAGATCTTGCACGACGCCCTGAGAGAGAAGATCTACTGGGTCAGATTTGACGCGGACGGCCCTACTGCACCCAGCTATACCCTCTTTGACTGGTAGTAATTACTTGTTGGTATAAGGCTCTTGTAGCAACATACTCAGAGAACTCGCTCGGAGTTCTTATTGCGGGGTACTCGAGTGGTCTCAGAGGCTTGGCTCATAACCAAGATACACGGATTCGAATTCCGTCCCCGCGATCCAAACACACAGATAGGGGGGAGAAAAGAAATGGCTAGAGCACCAAGGGTCAGTGATGCTGATCTACTGAACACGTTTGAGTCGGTATGCCATCTAGCTGGGGTGGTGTCCCGTGGCTTTGATCGAGAAGCCATCACAGCGCCCATTGACGGGGATGTCTACGACGGCACCACTCAATGGGCTATGCATTACGAGAAGAGCATGGGGTGGATGGTAGTTAGTGGCTGGAAGGGCTGCGGAGCTGCCCTGTCCCGATGGAACGGGTATGTCAGGACTAGGTGGGACTTCCTGATGTTGCTGGAGGCTCTGTCCGCTAGGCCTTGTCAAAGACCGGATGAGTAGCTCAGCGGTAGAGCAGCTGATTGTTAATCAGCGGGCCGTAGGTTCGATTCCTACCTCGTCCTCTACAGTCGGGCTTCCCGAGGGGCTACGATGTCTACCCTCTTGGACAGAGCCTGATTTTGACGGGTTGGATTCCCGTCTTGCCGCGACCCCCAATGACATCATTGAGGGGAAGGGGTCTTAGTCCTGCTGCGAATAGCCCGGCCGCTGATCACGGTTGGGTTATTCGCTCTGCTGCGGTGCATCAAGCCGTAGCTCTAAGAACCCTGGAATAGCTTTAAGCCCGGAGATGGACTAACAGGTGCTTTGAGTTAGACTCTCAAGGGATCTTCTGGGGTTCTTTCAATGGGGATGTAGCTCAGTTGGGAGAGCGCGGGCTTTGCAAGCCTGATGTCGCAAGTTCGATCCTTGTCATCTCCACTCATGAGGAACCTAATCAGGCACTGCGTAGGTTCCTTATCCTTGTGCTATTGCCTGTAACACAGGAGGGTATGGTTCCACCCTGAACAAACGGGCCTTTCTGCTCGTGGCCTAGTCTGGTAAGGCTCCAGTTTTGGGTACTGGAAATCGTCAGTTCAAATCTGACCGAGCAGACCACAGTAATAGTCGCATAGCTCAGAGGCAGAGCATCGCCCTTACAAGGCGAGGGTCGGGATTTCGAAATTCCCTGCGGCTACTAGGGGGTACCTATTGCCGCCGTAGGCCCCACGGTCGATCATAATTGGCGGCACTGCGAGCATGGTGAAATTGGTCAACACACTGCGTTTAGGGCGCAGCGCCGAAAGGCTTGCGAGTTCGACTCTCGCTGCTCGCACCAACTATAATGGCTAGAGGAGGTAAGCATGGCATTGAAGTTCAAGGTAGGTGATCGGGTCTCCGCCGCCCACATCTACGCCCGCTCATTCGTGGTCAACACGCCCATCATTAGGATCAGCGAGTCCGACCCAATCGGGGGCATGACCCCCCGATATTGGACCAAGACCAGCAACGGCTGTGAGGTCTGGTCCTACGCTGAGAATCTGGTTCTAGCCGCACCTGTTCCCGAGCCCAAGTGGATCACTGGGTCTCTAGTAGATCCTGACCTAACAGGTGCCCCGGCAGTACGAGGAGGGTGTGAAGTAGTCGGCCGTGCCCGTGAACACATTGCATACGCAACGGAGGTTGCACAACGCAAGGGCGAGCACTTCTGGCAGGCGACAACCCCCATTCCGCAGCACGCATGGATCGTAATGACCAACCGCTACAGGTGTGAAGGGTACAATGCGGTTAATCACGCGCCCCGAGAGGATAAGCCCTGTAAGGCTGCCGAGCCGGTTACGCCGAAGGGCCATGTTCGTCAGGAGCTCAGCATTCCTCACCATGTGACAGCCTTGTACAATGAGGGGCTCTGTCTAGAAGACACAGCGCAGGGGCAAGCCCTGCTACTAGCCCAGCTTCAGGCCTGCATGATGGCCTGCCGTGGCTGCGGTCATGTCTTCAGCCCGGGAGAAGAGAAGCGCTCTATCCAGAGGAGTGAAGACGGCAAGACCAAGACAGCGCTGTGCACGGGCGCGTGCTGGCAGGCACGTCTCCGCAGCTAGGGGCAACGTAGGGAGTACTCGAGTGGTCTCAGAGGCGGAGTAGCTAACCGTTACGAAGGTTCGATTCCTTCCTCCCTGCCCAACCAACGCTAGACTGGCGGTGGATGTTACTCAGGGCCAGGTCCGCGCACTAGTCACCCGAAATGAGCGCCGAGGAAACTCGGAGATGGCGGCTGGGCTACCGCTTAAGGGTGCGACGCACCTTGCACAGCTCAAGGCCCTAGAGAACATCCACGGGTTGATTGCACGGCTACTTTGGTAGTCGTGCTCTGCGGGCGTGGTGGAATGGTTTACACAGTAGACTTAAAATCTACTGGCCTTATGGCCATGCGGGTTCAACCCCCGCCGCCCGCACTAAATGGCTCTAACAAGGAGGCTATATGACCTACAACGAGCTGACAGCATGGCTCAAGGCAACTCACCCGGAGCTTAAGCTCCGGGGGGGTCGCACCATTGTTTTGCGAGACGGCAAGATCCGCCACTTCATTCGGGCCTATAAGGGAGAAGTATGCTCTCGGTTTGTCTGCGACGAAGGTGGTGAACCTAAGCAGATCACCTCCGCGGAGCGTAAGCACCTGGGCAACGACCGACGGGGCAAGAGGCGGAAGGCCACTAAGAAAGACATCAAGGTCACGAAGTGGAATTGCAGCCACGCGCAAAAGATGGCTGCCAAGAAGATAAAGCGAACCCAACAGCGTGAAGTTATCATCCTGGGCAAGGGAGCACCCGATGGAACATGACATGGGTGGTGGTGGAAGCCTCACGCGGGTTACCAACTGCGGAGACATCATTGCGATCCAAAGATACCTATCTGAAAAGAGCGGCTGGGTACCTCTATGCCGGCTGCATAGCTTAGGCTATCTGAGCAGTGCATCCCTATCGTCCTATGCGGTGATCAAACTCATAGCCACTGGCAAAGTTGACGTTCGCCGCGGTGGCCGCGGTGCCAGCCTGCGGCTCAAGGAGACTCCATGACCCTTGAGGATTACTTCAAGCTGCCTGAGTTCCAACAGCACCCCCAGATGGAATTCTACAAGGGGGGGCTCAGCGGCAAGTTCCCTCACGAGATCCTCGGGGGTATGTTGCGATTTACTCCTGACACTGCAGATCACTGGGCGGGGCCCTACCCGGCCAGTTGCGCGAGATTCACTCTTGGCCTGTGGGACTATAAGGTCTCTTTTGCTGAGGCTCGAGAGCACGCGCTAGTTAATCTCGCCAAACGTCTCAAGGTGAAGTCTAAGGGCGCCGGAAGGTATAAGGATCTAGTCGCCCGAATCCTAGATGGCGAGTCACTCGCGGTACACCAGGCTTGCGAATGGGGTGACTCAGATCACCCTTGGCGGATCTGGGTCCTAGGTAACGACGATACCAGTTACTCCAAGTGGTTTACTGCCGAGCAGGAAGCTAAGAACTTCCTACAAATGCTGGAAGCAGCAGAGCCCTTGGACTTCCACAAAGACTTCATGCCATTTGGGTGGGTCTTCACGAATTAGGGGAGTGGGATGACTGATTTCACCGTGGTTATCAACCTGACCTGTAATGACTGTGGGGTAAAGATCAGCACAGAGGCCAAGCTGTATGCCCACATCGAGTCGGGGGGCTCTGTAGGTCTAGACGCCGAGCCCTTCTATCCTCCGGGATGGTCTAAGCGAGGAGCTTGGGCCTCTTGTGGCCCGTGCAACGAGGCCTACACAAAGAAGTACCGCAGGGGCACTAAGTAGCCCCTGCTTTAGGTATAAGCACAAAATATCTGACCACCGGTTAGGGGGCCCAATGACTCTTGACGAACTACTGGATTACGCGGCGAACCACGGCATTGGCGCTAAGCACCTATCCGAGATCGTATGCGACTACAAGAACGAAGAAGCCCACCGAATCAACAAAGGGGGTTTTGACAGCCAGATGTTTTACTTGACTACGAAGATGAGCCTGCAGGAGATGCGCACGATGCTCAGGGAGCTAGCGGGGTACCCCGAATGATCCACATGAAGCTAAGGCTATCAGTCCAGGGTGTACACGTCTGTGCGGCGATGTTCTCAGGCCCTGACGCCGACCATCTTGCCCTAGCAGGCAAGTACCGCTTCCGCGAGGACGAGTATAGGGCGTTCATGGCCATGCTGCGCGCTACCATCGACTCGGGGCTACTCGTAGTCACAGGCGAGGCGGAGGTAGCTACCTATTTTGCGAGCATCCAGACCTCTGTGCCCGAGAAGGGTAAGCCTGCCTGTCCCATCTGTCGTGGTCCGCTGCAGTATGTAGATAGCTGGGTTCATTACTCGGTGTTTGAGTACATGGAGTGGCGCCCTGAAGCCCGTAACTACTTCACTGAGGTAGGGGACGAGATAGAAACGGTGCCTGCGGACGGGGTTACACCACAGGCCCGCTGTGATAAGTGTCGCGCAAATTACATCATAGGACCAAAACTGCTGGAGGCAGCATGCGCAAATTCTACCGACGAGTAGTAACCATTGAGATCCTATCTGAGGATGAGCCCGCTGAGTGGGAAGACCTGTCAGATCTCGAGTACCTCATGACCGAGG
>Ga0209518_1003686_pt1 | contig 12951 bp, 18 predicted proteins | sample RifGroB1_FD_183993 | JGI IMG/M metagenome (GOLD analysis project Ga0209518, IMG submission 183993) | Groundwater microbial communities from Rifle, Colorado, USA - Groundwater B1 (SPAdes) (version 2) | ecosystem: Environmental > Aquatic > Deep subsurface > Groundwater | place: Rifle, Colorado... | reverse complement strand
AAAAAACTGGAAAATATTCCTTCTCGAAGAGATTATATTTAGTCTCTGTCTTTTAATATGGGCTACTATTCGTTCTTTTAACCCAGACATAGCAGGAATCGAAAAGTTTATGGATATGTCTTTTGTCAACTCAATTCTTCGTAGCGATTATTTCCCGCCAGCTGATCCTTGGTTTGCCAACTTTCCGATCAATTATTATTATTTTGGTCATTTAATAACTGCTGTTTTAACCAAACTTTCTCAAGTTCCATCTTTTATATCTTTCAATCTCATGCTCGCTAGCTTATTTGCACTAATTTTTTCTGGCTCATTTTCTTTTGGACTTAATCTTGCCATTTCCTCGTTTAGCAAGAAGGTTTCAATTATGTGTGCTTTTTTAACTGCTTTTCTTTTATCTCTTTCGGGAAATTTAACAACAATTTATGCCTTTTTTAAAGCTTCGTCAAGTGAAGTTGCGGTACCTTTTTGGAATCTAATATTTTCTCCTGAAACTTTTCCTAATTCCTATTGGTACGCTACTGCAACAAGATTCATTTATCATACAATTCACGAATTTCCGGCATATGCCCTATCCCTTTCTGATCTACACGCACATTTCTTGGGAACTCCTTTGGTAATTTTATCCATAGCCTTTTGTCTTTCTCTATTTTTTATTCTTTCCGGTAAATTAAATAAAACTCATTTTGTATTTAAATTTTCTCTTCTTTATGGTTTTTTCCTTGCTCTTGAGTTTATGACAAACGCCTGGGACGCGGGAATTTATTTTTTGCTTTTCGCAATAACTGTATTTGCGATCTCTTATTTTAGGAAGGGAGAACAATTTTCGAAAGCTTTATTTCTTTCTAGTAAAACAGGACTGATCACTTTAGGAGGTTTAATTATTTTTTCTCTTCCATTTACTCTAAATTTTAAACCTTTTGTTTCAGGGATTGGAATTAATTGTGCTCCAAATTTCCTGACCCAATTGGGAAGCATAGGACCAATTCTTTTCGAAAACAATTACTGCCAGATTTCTCCAATTTGGCAAATTTTACTCCTTTATGGCTTTTTCTTTTTACTGACTTTTTTCTTTTATCTTGTAACTCTACTTAAAAAATTGAAATCTGATGTAAGCTTTATGGTGATATTGTTCACACTTTTTGGATTATTTCTTGTTTTCCTTCCTGAATTTATTTACTTGAAAGATATTTATCCATCTTACTTCAGGGCAAATACTATGTTTAAAACTGCATATCAGGCTTTCATATTGTTTTCTTTAAGTTCGGGCTTCATAGTTTTCAAATTATTTTCCTATTTTTTAACTAAACCTCGTAATAAAATTCCAGCGTTTGCGATTTTTAGCTTTTTATTTTTCCCTTTATTTTTTCTAATATCTATTTATTCTTATTTTTCGATTCCCTCTTCTCATGCCAGTCTGAAACGTTCCCAAGGACTTAATGGACTCTCCTATCTTAGTAAAACATTTCCTTCTGATTACGCTGCAATTAACTGGCTAAATGAAAACATTAACGGACAACCGACTATTGTTGAAAGTTTAGGTGATTCTTATACAAATAGAGGTAGGGTCTCTGTTTACACAGGTCTTCCTACAGTTTTGGAATGGACCGCACACGAATGGCTTTGGAGAGGGTCTTATCAAATTGCGGAACCTCGAATAGCTGACATCAAAAAAATTTATGAATCAGAAAATATTTCTGAAACTTTAAACTTATTAAAAAAATATAAAGTTAATTTAGTTTATATCGGAGACTTTGAGAGGGAAGATTATAAAAATTTAAAGGAAGACAAGTTTTACAAAATAGGAAAATTAATTTACCAAGAAGGATCTTCGAAGATATTTGAAATTAAGGAAGCTGTGAGATGATACAGTTCCCTTTTGTCAGCTCACAATTAATATATTCTTGAATTTCCGAATAATTATCTTTTCCAACTCTTGGAATAAGAGTCCATTCAAAATTATATTCTTTACTTACTAAAGGATGAGTTAAAAGTCCGGGCCTTCCTGTTTCCTTATTTCCATAATCAATAACAACACTTCTCATTTTTGCTTTTTGTAACCGTTGCGCAAGTTTTATAAAATCATCGAACTCATTTTGTATTATGTCTGTGTCTACGCTTGCTTCAATTGTTTGATAAAGACCAATTACTTTCGCAGGGTTGATAATAATTTGAAGTGATAACATTTTATCTTTGAACGCATTTATTACCTTTTCTTGCCTTTTGCTTCTTGCAAAGTCTGTTCCTTCTTCTCCTTTTGCATGCCTAGATCTTACGTAGCGAAGCGCAGTTTCACCGTCCATATGTGTTGATCCTTTGTCAAAATGTATGTGGAGGTAACGGCAAGGAAATGTTTCAAGTTGAGAACTGGCAGAGGCTAATTTTTCCAAGTCTTCGGGTTTATTATCACAAGGGTCGTTCTCTTTGCCCTCAATTGGATATTCATAGTCATCAAAAGTTCTCTCAATACTAATATCTATCCCGCCGAGAAGATTTACAGCTTTAATAAAACCATTAAAGTCTATAAGAATTGCGTAGTCTACGTTTTGACCTACTATTTTTTGCACTTCAGCTTTAGCTAAGATAATTCCTCCTCCTCGCCTTTTTGATTCTCCGATCGCGTATGCAGTATTAATCCTTCCCTTTAAATCCGTTGACCACATATCGCGTGGTAAAGAGAATAAAGTAATTGCTGAATTTTTGGTATTAACATTTGCGAAAATTATGGAATCTGTTAAAGACGGCCCTTCGTGTGTCCCCCCGGCAATTCCTAATAGTAGAATATTTATTTGATTATTTTCTTTTTTAAGCTCTATCGTCGGATTAAAAAGAATCTGATAAATAAATGGTCCAAAACTTCCTGATCTAATAATTACTTGGAAGCACAATCCAACTATTACAATTAGTCCAAAAATAAATCCTAATTTCTTTCTTTTAGCCATTATTTATTATTGAAATAAACTCCGAAACCGAAAGACTTCCTCCTCCTATCAACACACCGTCCAAGTCCCCTTGCTTTGTAAAACTTGAAACATTTTCAGGCGTAACGCTTCCTCCGTAAAGAACATTAAAGTTTCCTATTTCTTTTATTTTTTTTGCCATCAGAGCTGCGTGCTCGGGATCATCTGGAGTACCGCTGCCAATCGCAGAAGAAGGTTCATAGGCCACGATAAAATTTTTATTACTTAAGGGTTGCAAAAGAGATAGGTCATTCTCAACGCAAAAGATTGGCGTCAGGTTGTTGCTAAGCGCAAAATTAGCCTTTTTAATAAAAATTTCATTATTTTCTCCGAAAAGTTTTCTTCTTTCGGAATGTCCTATTATTACGTATTTTGCAAATTCTGAGACCTGACGGGCATTTTCCTCGCCTGTGTATGCCCCTTCTCCAAATTCTGAAATGTTCTGGGCTCCGACTTCCATATTTTTAACCCCTTTTTGATCAATATAATTTTTAACAAACTGCAGAAGAGTTGCCGGCGGACATAAAATAATTATTTTATTGGAACTAAAAATGCTCTTTGAAAATTCATCAAGAAATTCTTTGGCTTCGGTTTCGGTTTTGTGAGATTTCCAGTTAGCTACAAAGAAGGAGGTATCCATGATAAAATGTTCTATCCCGCTAATTATAATGTATGGAAAATGACTTTCTCAAGGATCTAAACCCGCAGCAACAAAAAGCGGTTAAGGATACAATTGGCGCTCAAATAATTTTGGCCGGTGCAGGAAGCGGCAAAACTCGAGTTTTAACTTACAAAGTTATTTATCTTCTAAAAGAAAAGAATATTAATCCAGCGAATATTCTTATGGTTACCTTTACAAATAAGGCCGCCAGTGAAATGAAGGAAAGAGTAAATAAAGTTATTAAAGGAGGGGATAAACCTCTTATTGCTACTTTTCATTCGCTTTGTGCAAAAATTCTGCGTATTGAAGGAAAATACGTAGGCTTTTCCCCCAGTTTTTCGATTTATGATACGTCTGATAGTCTTGACGGAGTAAAAGAGGCTATGAAAATTCTAAATGTTTCATTTCGCGATTTTAAACCTTCATCTATTCTTGCGACTATTTCACAAGCAAAAAATCAACTTATAAATTTCTCCGACTATAGAAATTATGCGAGAGGATTTTTTCAAGAAACTGTAGCCGATATTTATCCTGTTTATCAAAAAATTTTAAAAGAGAATAATGCCTTAGATTTTGATGATTTAATTTTAGAAACTGTTTCTCTATTTAACAATAGTCCCGAAGTCCTTGAAAAATATCAAAATAAATTTAAATACATTCTGATTGATGAGTATCAAGACACAAACCAGGCGCAGTTCATTCTAACTAAGCTCTTATCAAAAAAATCTGTAAATATTTGTGTGGTTGGAGATTTCTCTCAAAGTATCTACTCTTTCAGAGGAGCGAATTACAGAAATCTAGAAACATTCAGACACGACTTTAAAGATGTAAAAGTTTTTGAACTTTCACAAAATTATAGATCAACCCAAAAAATTCTTGATAGTGCTTATAGTATAATTTCCAAAAATAAGGGCCACCCTATTCTTAAGCTTTGGACCGAGAATAGTTCGGGGGAAAATATTACTATTTATGAAGCTAGAAATGAGCATAATGAGGCTGAATTTATTATTGAAAAAATCATTTCGGAAAGTCTTTCTCTTACGGATGTAGCAGTTCTTTATAGAACAAACGCCCAATCGCGAGTTATTGAAGAAGTTTTTTTGCATCAAGCCGTTCCCTATGTATTAGTGGGAGGAACCAGATTTTATGAAAGGCGAGAAATAAAAGACGTTTTGTCTTATCTGCGGCTGGTTGAGAATCCAAAAGATAGCATTTCTTTTAAAAGAGTTGAGAAATTAGGAAAGGCAAGACTTTCCAAATTTCTTGAAATTCAAGGCCAATTAAAAAATGAGGATCTAGCGACAATTGAAATACTAGATCAGGTTTTAAAGAAAACGGAATATCTATCCCTTTATGATCCAAAAGATGAAGAGGACAATATGCGCCTTGAAAATATAAAAGAACTGCGTTCAGTAGCTATTGAATTCCCAAGCCTTACTTCTTTTTTAGAAAACGTTTCTCTTGTTGAAGCAGAATATATGCCCGACCATCCAAATAAAACAGGTGATAAAAAAGATGCAGTTACTTTAATGACTTTACACGGGGCAAAAGGATTGGAATTCCCTGCTGTATTTATGGTGGGAATGGAGGAAGGAATTTTTCCTCACTCCCGCTCTCTCATGAATAAAGAAGAACTTGAGGAAGAACGAAGACTCTGTTACGTAGGTATGACAAGAGCAAAAAAGATGTTATTCTTAACTTATACAAGAAGGAGATTGTATTTTGGTCAAAAAACATCAAATACTGTTTCGCGGTTTATTTCTGATCTTCCTATAGATCTTGTTAACAATAATTCCGGAAGCAGCGACGTTCCAGATTTCTTATGAACTTTACAGACATAGGTGAAGATTTAAAAAAAGAATATAATTCCTCTATTTTTCACCCTCTTCAATCTTTCGAATGGGGAGAATTTAGAGGAAAAACCGGAGTCAAAGTAATTAGACGCGGCCAAATTCAGGAAAAGAAAGTTTTAAACGGCTATCAATTCACAATCCACCATACTCCAATTCTTCCATTTTCAATTGGTTATTTCCCAAAAGGAGACATCCCCTCAAAGGATCTACTTGAAGATATTAAAAATCTTGCAAAAGAAAACAAGATCGTATACGTTCAATTCGAACCAAATATTGTCAGTGGTCAGTGGTCAGTAGTCAGTGGTCAATTTCGGTCCTCCTTCCATCCGCTTTTCACAAAATATAATTTTGTTCTGGATTTAAAAAAATCTGAAGATGAAATTTTAAAAAATATGCATCCAAAAACAAGATATAATGTCAGGCTTTCTGAGAAAAAAGGGGTTAAGTTTGAAATAGACAACAGTGATAAGTCTTTTAGGGAATATTTAAAATTGACAAAGGAAACAACTAAGAGACAGAAATTTTATGCTCATAATGAAAGTTATCACAAATTAATGTGGGAGACCTTAAAGGCGAATAATAAGGATGAATTTGATTCAAATAAACTTCAGGCGCATTTACTAAAGGCAGTTTACAAAAATAAAACTCTTGTAACTTGGGTTCTTTTTACTTTTAAAGATACTCTTTACTATCCATACGGTGCATCAAGCGATCAGTATCGCGAAGTCATGGCGTCCGCAGGAATTATGTGGGCTGCAATAAAATATGGAAAGAAATTAGGCCTATCAAAGTTTGATATGTGGGGAGCAGCCAACGTGCCTGAACCGGAAACAAATGACCCATATTTTGGTTTCCACAGATTTAAGCAAGGTTTTGGTGCAGAACATGTAGAAATGGTGGGGAGTTATGATTTAGTCATCAATAGCCTAAACTATAATCTCTTGAAAATCGGAGACAAAATACGCTGGGCTTATTTAAAAACTAAGCCTAGATAATATAAAGAAAGATATTATTTTTGGCGTCTTTATTTTTCAAGGGTAGATTCATTTCATAGTGGTAACTTACTATTCTTGTCCCCTTTTTTAATTCTTTTTTAAATTTGGGGATAAGCCGATCTAGTGTTTTTGGAACTAGATAAACAAAAACTACGTTTGCTTGCGCTAGATTTTGATCAAATAAATCCCTTCTTTTAAAAATAACTTTATTAGAAACTCCTTCCATTCTTGCTCTAAATTTGGAAATAAAAAATCTAATCGGGTCTATTTCAACTCCTATTCCTTTTGCGCCAGTCAATTTTGCCGCAGTTATTAACGCCAGTCCTCCCCCTGATCCTAAATCATAGATCAAATCCTTTGAAGTAATTTTAGCTAAACTACACTCTGCTTCTGCAACAACTCTGGACGTTCCCCAATTAGGTGCCCATGGACTATCCGGCGGCCAGACCATTGATAGCAGAAGCAGTAGAAAAACAATTATTAAAATTAGAACTAAATATAAAAACATTAGAATTTAAAAATTATTTTCCCCGCTATATCTTTTTTCCCAATCGGAGCAAACCTTTTGCTATCTAGTCTATTTTCACCCTCGATAAAATATTTTCGATTTTGGATTTTAACTATTTTTTTAACTATGTTTTTCCCTTCAGCTCCAAACAGAATAACGTCTCCTTTTTTAGGTTCCGCAAACCAAAAAGGGATGCTTGATGCCATAAAAAAAGAGCCATTTTTCATCATTGGCTCCATAGAGTGTCCTTTTACTTTGAGAAGAGATAGAAACATTATTTGTGAGTAACTATTTCCCCTTGCGTGGGATAAAGGGATTTTACTCTTACCGGTACTGCGCCTTTTGTTTTGAAAAAAATCTCGGCAATTTCCTGAGTTATTTTCAAAAGCTCCTCTGCTGACTTCATATCAATATTTTGACGGGTTGTAATCGAGAGCTTGACTCCTCTGGCTAGTAAATCTTTAAGTTTGGGAAATTTTTTGAAATGTTCTTCTTTAAAATAGTCATTCTCTAAAGTTCCCAGTTCTTCTTCCACTAATTGGCCATGTTCTTCTTTAACATGAGTCAATCTTGCGATATTGTGTTCGGATTCCAAACTATCTCTTTTGGTCTCTTCTAAAAGCTGAGTCATCCTAATTATCGTGTGGGCTGCCATTTGGGCGTTGTGAGGATCATAAATCCCACAGGGGATATCGCAGTGAGCATAAGCAATTCTATAAAGCCTCATAACAATCGCATGATAAGAAAGTAATATCTAAAAGTCAAGAAAATTAGGTAAGAAAACTATGATAGTTGGACTGCTTTGCTTTTAGAAGACTGATAAATTGTGCCTTTATCAGAAAGGTGAACGTAGCCGTTTTCGTCCATGGCTATGGTATCCTGACTTGTTGCTTCTAATAGATCGAGGTCGGTTTCGCTCAAAGGTACTTCTCCATCAATAAAAGGAAGATTATGAGCCTTACGATCAACGTCGGGGCCAGAGGCCATGAATAAGTATTTACTTAAGTTAAGAAAATTGTCAAGTGGTTAACGGAAGGTTACTATCTGTTCGATGACTACTCCTATACCCCTAATGTTAGCAATTTGCGTGTGTTCTAGTGCTTGCGCCAAAAATTCACCCTTCATTCTATTAAGGCCACCTTCTTCAAGTGCTAATACCATAGCCTCACGTACTTGTGGAGCACCTTTAAAACTCTCATCTCTTGTGACTATTATTAATTCTTCGTTTCCCCAGAGCCTATCCATTTCTGTTTTCCATAGACTATAGGAAAAGGGGTGTTCTCCTTCTTCAAATAAATTTCGAGTAAAATCAATAAACCTACTCACAAGCTCAGCCGGTTGTTCAATAGGATTTGATCTTTCTGGAGTTTGCGACATAAGAGGCCAGAATATAACACAGGTTGGATGCTAAAGTCAAACTATGGGGTAAAAATTAAACTAAATAAACCTTATCGCCTTCTCTTACCTTATCATCTAGTTTTATTCCCACTTCTTTTCCTTTTGCGCCAGAATCAATATCTTTGTGATCAAATTGCATCTCAGAAACTACCTGATCAAAATTAGTACTGTGACCTTCGAATCTAAGATGATCTCCTTTTTTGAGAGGACCTTCAAGTTTAATTATTCCTACACCGAGTTTATCGTAGAAATGTGTAACAATTCCTACTTTTTTACCTTCTTTTGCCATTTTTCTACTCCATCTTTTGTATACTCCGATAGAGGCAATTTGTCAATAAAAGACTTTGATTGTACTGGATTTAAGGCTAAAAGAATGATAAAATGGGAAAACATTCCGGTGTAGCTCAATGGTAGAGCAGATCCCTGTTAAGGATAAGGTTAAAGGTTCGAATCCTTTCGCCGGAGCAATCTTTCGTTAGAACTACAGAATTGCCGCTATATTAAATGTGTACACTACAATAGATTGACAAATCAATAGTGCTCTGTTACACTCTGCGCGATGAAGAACAATATCAGTATAGGTATTGTTGTAGCTCTCATTATAGGACTTCTTATTGGATACCTTGTTTACCCTTCTATAAATCCGCCCGCTAAACAAACAACTCAGCCACAGGATTTTAAAACAGCAACACAATCAGGCTGGACAACGTTCTCAGATGATCAATACGGTATCTCCTTTGACTATCCTACGGATTGGAGCGTTAATCAGTCGACTCAAGTATTTGAAAATGGCGATTTGGTTGCAGTTCAAGTTTTAGGCGAAACTCAAAAAAATAATACAGAGTTTTATGATGGGAGTCGATTTATTGTGATGACTCCAGTACCCACAGATCTTGATCTGGACTCGTGGGTAAATAGCAAATATACAGCTAATGACCAGGTTTCGGATGTAAATATAAATGGGGTTGCATTCAAAAAAGTCTATACCTGTGGCCTTGGGTGCTTTACTTATTACTATACTGTCATTAATGGGCAGGTTTACGGAATAAATACTTTTGCCGAAGGATCAAAAAAGACTGAGTATCAAGCAGCTTTAGATCAGATGCTAGAGACGCTTGTGCTTCCTCAATAAATATTTCGGCAATTTCAAATCTTTCTGTGTCTGAATTAGTCCTTTAGGGGGGCTGAAATAGTTTAACTATATGACAAAGTAAAATGAATCCTAAGTCCTCCAAGGTTACACACCGTATAAACGCAAAAGCTTTTGAGTTACTAGAACAGTATCCAAAGGGTCTAAGTTGGTCAGAACTGCTCTCAAAAATTGAGGCGTCAGATCATAATTTTCATCCGAAAACGGTCAACGGATGCGTCTGGAAACTTGTCCAAAAATTTCCTGACAAGATTTATAAACCATCTAAAGGGCTTTTCCGCTTGCTGAAATATAAATCCGCCGAAGAAGACACACCTCTTAAAAAATAGTCCCTAGCTCATCCATTAGGCGGAACAAATTGAAAATTAACTGGAATAGAACTATACTTCTTTTCAAATGACTAGGAATCCTCTTCTTAATGCTCTAGGCGCGCTTCTTTACATAATTGTTGTTTCTGTTGTTATGTTTTATGGTAGTTCTCAAGTAAAAGGGACTTCTGTAATAGGCCCAATTGCAGTTCTCTCACTTTTTACTCTTTCCGCGGCAGTGATGGGATATGTCTTCTGTTACCAACCTCTTCAACTTTTCCTGGCCGGGAAAAAGAAAGAGGCTGTTGATCTTTTTCTTAAAACTGTCGGAATTTTTGGAGCGCTAACAGCTACTATTCTTTTTCTTTACTTTTCAAGAATCCTTCGTTAGTCTGCTATAATTCTTTGAATGAGGGCGAAGGAAATATTAAAAGCTTTAACGATTCCTTTAATCGCTCTTCTTATTTATTTCATTTTTTATATCCTCTGGCTTATTCTTGGTTTTCCCTCTCAAGAAGAAATAGCAGCCGGTGCTAAGGAGCTATTTTCTAAATACGGCTTATGGATTGTTTTTGTTGGGGCGCTTATTGAAGGACTTTTACTATTTGGCAATTATTTTCCCGGAGGATTTATTATATTTTTGGGAGTAATTGCAGCCGGAAAAGACATTACTAGAGTACTTCAAATTTTGATTCTGGTTTCCCTTGCTTTTTTCATTTCCTACACGATAAATTATTTTATTGGAAAATATGGCTGGTATAAATTGCTTGTCAAATTTGGCTTATCGAAGCTTATTGAGAAATATAAAAATAAGCTGGAGAAGCAAGGACTAAGTCTCGTTTTTTTCACATATTGGATTCCTAGTTTTGCATCTTTAACTGCCACCTCTGCTGGAATACTTAGAATTGCATTTAAAAAATTTTTAATCTATTCCGCTTTTGGAATAATTGTTTGGAGTCTATTCTGGGGAACGCTCATTTATTTTTTAGGTCAAGCTGCGCTTGAAATTCTAGGACTTAAATTTGTCGTAATTTTCTTTGCAATCTGGATTGGTTTCATAATTTTCAGGCATCTATATAAGAAATCAAGTTTGCTATAATTGCCATATGAAAAAGTTATTAATTCTTTTAGGAATTGTTCTTCTTTTAGTTTTAGGCTACGTTTTTTTTGTTTCTGGTAAACAAGGGGATAAACAGGAGGTAAAACAAGAAACTTCGCAGCAAACTACTTCTCCCGAAAACATTAACTATAGAGCTAGCTTTGCAATATTCACAAACAACACTTATAGAGTGTTTGACGATCCCAAATATCATAATCAATCGCCCGATGTTTATATGGAGGAGGCAAATATTGTAATTGTTAAAAAGAAAGGGATTACTTGGTCTGATTTTTTTGCAACACTTCCCATGAGTCTTAAAGAAGACTGTCTTGTCACGGGAACGGGGCAAACTTTCTGCACAAACGAAACACAAAGACTCAGATTTTTTATAAACAGCAAAGAGGACAAAGATGCACTTAATAAAGAAATTGTGGAAGGAGATAAATTATTGGTTACATATGGCGAGGAGACAGAGAATCAAATTAAAAACCAGCTACAACAGGTTCCCTAAAATCCCCAGCCTCTTGCAAATTTATCCGCTTCCATTTCCTGTTTTTTTATTTCTTTTTTTGTCTGCATTTCCAAAACTGAATTTCTGTGCCCCAGAACAACGTGTCCTATTTCATGAGCAATTGTATAGCGAATTTGTTCCGGAGACTCTTCTAAAAGTTCATCGCTTAAGAAAATCAGGTGCTGGTTTTTAAGATCATTTCCTGTAAAAGTAAATGCCCACGCGTCCTCCATGGATGCAAAAAACCAGCATTTTTTAGTAATAAAAGAAATAACTTTTTCATCCATTTGAGAGAGCACTTCTAAAACATGCTTTTTCATTCTGCGGTTGCCCACTAATTTTCCCGAAAACAAACTCTGCGAAATCATTTGAGTTATTATAACAAAGCCACCTAGTGCTATAATTGCCGAATGATCAACACGAAAAATCTTGAAAAATCCGATAACACAAGGACTTTTCTTGATGGGAGTAAAAGATCAGTAGTTATTCTTGATTCAGTTGCAATTGGAAAAGGAGAATATTTGCCGGGATGGAGATGGTCCAAGCATGTGGGCCCACAAACTGGCAAACCCTCTGAGGCACACATTGGTCTTGTAATTTCCGGACAATTTGTAATCAAAGCTCCAGATGGAAAAGAAACAACTGTCGGCCCTGGCGATGCTTTTGAAGTAGGACCTAATCATGATGCATGGGTTTTGGGCGACAAACCCTGTATTGCTCTAGATTTTGAATATTTGAAAAAATAATTCTGCTATTGTCCTGAGTGCAGTCGAAGGGCTATAATTTCCCTTATGAAAAATAGTAAAAATCCCTACGAGAAATTCTTAAAAAAAGAGCTTATTCTAAGAGACCATTTGGCAATTGATAGGACAATTTTGTCAAACGAGAGAACAGTCCTTTCCTACGCCCGAACCTCTCTAGCCTTAATTGCCGCAGGGGCGGCAGTCATTCATTTTTTTGTGGAAGAATGGATTAAAGGTGTTGGTATTTTTCTGATTATGATAGGCGGAACACTAGCCATAATTGGGTATATGCGATATAGAAAAATGGATAGGCTTATAAAACGCGTGGTTAAAACTTAGGCTTCTGTTATAATTGCCCGGTGAAAAAACTATATTCCTCAAATAAAGTTTTTGTTTCAAAATCTAAAATTAAAAATGCCGGTCGCGGCGTATTTGCTGCTCAAAAAATAAAGAAAGGTGAAGCAATTGAAGTCTGTCCTCTGATCATAGTTCCCAAAAGCGATATGTCTAATTTGAGGGAAAGTATTCTGGTTACCTATTTCTTCTATTTCGGCAAAAAGAAAGAAAGGCTGGCAGTAGCACTAGGCTTTGGATCTATTTATAACCACTCATATACGCCTAACGCGACATACAAAATAAAAGTTAAGAAAAAAACGATTGATTTTACTGCCATAAAAGATATTAAGAAGAACGAGGAAATAACATTTAATTACAGCTTTGGGAATCCAAAAAACAAAAATCCTTTATGGTTTGAGGTAAACCGCCCGT
>Ga0209518_1003684_pt1 | contig 12954 bp, 20 predicted proteins | sample RifGroB1_FD_183993 | JGI IMG/M metagenome (GOLD analysis project Ga0209518, IMG submission 183993) | Groundwater microbial communities from Rifle, Colorado, USA - Groundwater B1 (SPAdes) (version 2) | ecosystem: Environmental > Aquatic > Deep subsurface > Groundwater | place: Rifle, Colorado... | reverse complement strand
GGAGACACAAAAAAGAAATGTTGATTTGGAACAACAGATTGTAAAAAACAACGAAACAATTTTAAATATTCAAGCAGAAATTGAGAGGTTAAATAACGAAGATTTACGAAAGGCAAATACGGAGGTTAAGAAACAGATGGCTGATTTGAAACTTAGTTTTAATGCGGCGGTAGAAGCATATGAACAGATATTGTATCTTCAGGATCGCGGAGCAAAAACCACCACACAACTAAGTAAATTTTCTTCGATTCTTGATTTTTTAGCGAAGAATGATCTTCAAAATGCCCTAAAAACAACCAAAGAGTTGGTGGCAGAGATTGATAAAGAGAAAGCGAGGCTGGCTTCTTTGGCGGCGGCTCCGATACCGGCAAATGTACCGGAGATTGTTGAGGCACCGGCATCCGGATACCGGAGACAGAAAGTTACGGTGGATGGTGTCTCTTTCTTGGTGGATGTGGTGTCGGCGGATCTGGGTAGCACAAAAGTGATTGTAGATACAGCGTCCGACGGAACTTGTGCCAATGACTGCCCCGTGCTGCCTTTGGCAACATATGTCAGTAGAAGTGGTGCTTATGCCGGAGTAAATGGGACCTATTTTTGCCCAGAAACTTACCCTTCTTGTGTGAGCAAAAAAAATTCCTTTGATGTTTTGGTGATGAATAAAAATAAAGTGTATTTCAATTCCGAGAATAACGTGTATAGCACAGTACCGGTGGCTATATTTTCCGGTAGTTCGGCCAGGTTTATTGGTCAGACTTCCAGCTGGGGAAGAGATACCGGAGTGGACAGCGTAATTGCCAATAGACCACTATTAGTTTTAGACGGAAATATTATGTTTGGAAGCGGTGGAGAGGAAAAGGAAGCAAGTAGGGGGAATCGAAGTTTCTTGGGGGCGACGGGCAGTACCGGATATATTGGGGTGGTACATAGTGCGTCTGTGGCGGAGTCGGCAAAGGTGTTGCAAGCGATGGGAATTAAAAATGCAATCAATTTGGATGATGGTGGATCAACGGCTTTGTGGAGCGGGGGATATAAGGTGGGTCCCGGTAGAAATTTGCCAAATGTGGTTTTGTTTGTGAAGAAATAACGGAGTTTGTAAATTGTTGCTATACTTAGTATTGTAATATTATTAACATATTGTAAGATAAAAAATAAATGGCAGAAATAATTAAGGAAACAATCGTGACAGAAGAGAGTAGCAGAAACCCGGTTGTAATTACTCCAGTTAAAGTTCAAGCAACCGATTCTCAGACGGTGGAGTATTTAATCTACTTCTTTTTCGGAGCAATAGAAATACTACTGGCCTTTCGCTTGGTGCTCAAATTGATGGGGGCAAGTCTTTCGAGTGCCTTTGTGAATTTTATTTATAGTGTTACAGGGATTTTTATCTTACCCTTTGAGGGAATATTCCGTAGGGGATTTGCCCAAGGGCTGGAAACAACGTCGGTAATTGAACCATCCACGGTGGTGGCGGTTATTGTTTACGTTATTTTAGCTTGGGGAATAGTTAAATTAGTACGGATTTTCTCAGGTGAAAAACAACCTGAGGAATAGCTCAGAAAGGAGGTAAAAATGGACATAATTTGGTTTATCGTAATATTGTTGATAGTTGGGTGGTTTCTTGGTTTTAGCGTATTTGCTGTCGGGGGAAGTTTGATTCATAGTTTGTTGGTTATTGCCTTGATAGTGATTGTTTACAGGTTGATAACCGGGCAGAGAATTTGAATGGGAAATGACGACTACTGATGCTAAACTTGAGAGATGATAAAGGAGTGTTCTTTGGTGCAGGTAGATAATATGGAGGAGTACAGTGGAGTGCAGATAACGAGAGAGCAAAGGAGTTTGTATGTGTTTCTCAGAAAGATGACTCAGGAGGTTGAGGTAATGCCCAGTTTTGTACCGGAGTTACTGGCTACTTTGCCGGTGTGGACACTAAGTGATCAAAGATTGTTGGCTGAGGTACTCAAAGCGGTGGATGAAAACAGTCTTAACTTATTTATGTCGGCATACCCAGCTGTTTTTAAAGGATAAAGAAAGCGGGGGGGTGGCGTAAACTTAGCTGAGCGGAATGGGGAAGAAAATTATAGAATGAAAGAGATGTTTGATTTATCTTTAGTGTTTGCTTTATTACCATTTGTGTTGTTTTTGAGCCTTTTGTTTTTTAAGAAGCTAACTTTGCTGCGGATTTCTTTATTGGCGCTGGTGGTGGTGACGATAATTCAAGTAACCTATTGGAAAATAATTCCGTTGTACTTGTTAAACTCGGTCGTAAAAGGATTCTTTGTGGCGTTTGATATATTTTTAATTGTTTTTGGGGCGGTGTTTTTCCTGGAAATTTTGAAGAAGGGAAAAGTAATTGAAAATATTAGTTTGTATCTGGAGTCAATATCAAAGGATTATCGGATTCAAGTGGTTCTTTTGGCCTGGTTTTTGATAAATTTTTTGGAAGGAATGGCCGGTTTTGGAACTCCAGGAGCAGTTGTAGCGCCAGTGTTAGTAAGTATAGGGTTGTCTCCTTTGACGGCAGTGATAATTTCATTGTTGGGAAATAGCAGCGCCGGAGCATTTGGTGCTGTGGGAACACCGATAAGAGTGGGTTTTGCAGGCTTGGATGTGACTGGCGTGCCATGGTTTACGGTTTTGTTTAACAGTGTTGGCATTTTTATGCCGGTGTTTATGATCTGGGTAATGGCAAAAAACCAAAAGCAAAAATGGACTCATTTTGTGGAGGTGCTACCGTTTGCCTTATGGTCCGGTTTTCTTTTTGTAATTTCGTCAGTAATAGTGGTGGGTATTGGTCAGGAGTTTGTATCAATTATTGGATCTTTACTAGCAATTGTGTTGGTAGTAATTTCTCTCAAATTAAAGATATTTGTACCGAAAAATGAGAGAAGTTTAATCGCACATTCGGTCAGGAAAATGAGTTTGCCTTTGTACAAAGTGGTGTTGCCGTATTTAGCAGTATTTGCGTTGTTGGTTTTGGGAAAGCTTGTGTTAAAGTCTTTCCAAATTAACTTTCCATGGGGATATCAGCATGTCTTTAATTTGTTTAATCCGGGAGTAATTTTTGTAGTGGTGGGAGTTCCTTTAGCCTTGGTATGGGGAAAGAAAAAGCTACTGACCGAAAGTAGTAAAAAAGCAGTTTTAAGTACGATTGATCCTTTTTTGGTTATCTTGTCAATGTCGACAATGATTCAGTTAATGGTTAATTCCGGAAACAATATTTCCGGACTGCCACCGGTGTTGAGTGTGTTGACGAAAAACTTAAATGGAAGTATTCTGCCTTTCGTGGCGCCATTTATTGGAGCTTTTGGCTCGTTTCTTACCGGAAGTATTACCATTTCAAATATTTTGTTCGGAAATATCTTGTCTCAGGCGAGCGTACTTTATCACATTAGTGTAGCTAAAATACTGGCTTTGGAAATATCCGGAGCGGCTATTGGAAACTCTATGGCAATCGCTGATATTATGGCGGCTGAGGCCGTGGTGGGAATGAAAAACAAAACGAGAAGCGTGTTGCGTGGGGTGATTGGGGCGGTTTTGGTGTGCCTTAGCGTTTTGGGAGTAATTGGTTTGCTGGTAGTCAGGTGAATAAACTAGTTGTTGTGTTTGATGTGTAAGATTTGTTATAGTTTAGGTAGATGGAAATTGAGATACCGATCCAAAGTATATTGTTGAAAGCAAGTTTGGAAATTCCAAGTGAAGCATATGGTTTGATTATTTTTGCTCATGGTACCGGAAGTGGAAGGATGAGCCCGAGAAACGTATTCGTGGCCGAGCAATTAAATAGGGGGAATTTAGCAACATTACTGTTTGATCTTTTAACAGAAGATGAGGAAAAAGAGGCTGATAATAGATTTAATATTGATCTTCTGACAGAGAGACTGATTGCAGTGACCAGGTGGTGTATGGAAAACGAAAAAACAAATGGACTTAAAATTGGATATTTTGGAGCAAGCACGGGAAGTGCCGCGGCTTTGTCGGCGGCGGCATTTTGGGGGACAAAGATAAGGGCCGTAGTTTCCAGGGGAGGAAGGCCGGACCTGGCAATGGATGAACTTGATCTGATTGAAGCTCCGGTTTTGTTAATTGTGGGGAGTGAGGACAAAAAAGTGATTGAATTAAACCGGAAGGCTTATGTAAAAATTGGGTGTGCGAAGAAGGTAGAGATTGTAGCTGGAGCAACACATTTATTTGAGGAGGAGGGAGCTTTGGAGAAAGTGGCTGAGTTGGCAGAAAATTGGTTTAAGAAATTTTTATTTGATGAGAGCGTGAAGGAGAGAGTAGCCTCCATAAGCCAAGAGGATCGAACCAAGGAGATTACTAAGGAAAGCGGTCCAGAGATAGCGAATGATAGGGACGCGGTAAAAACCACCGGTGAGTGAGACAATTTTGCCACCGAACTGAGGGATAAAGCGGCCAAAGAGAAGAAACCAAACTGAGTTGGCAGGGAAACGACCGAGACCAAGTGGAAGCTTACCCTTTATTTTTTCAAAATTGGCGACTTCGCCCAGACCACGACCTAAATAGTACTCGATAACGGAGGCAAGGTTGTTACCCATCCAGGAAACCAAGATACCAATCCATGGTCCAAAAATAGCACCGTTTAGGATAACGATGGGATCTGTAGGAATGGGGGTTGCTGAAAGAATACCCATGAGAAGAATTGAAAGAAGGGGTCCGGTGAGACCGGTGGCGGGAATTATCTTCTCGATGTTCTTGATATCGTTACGAAAGATAATGATGAGAGCTATGGGAAGACCAAAGGTTAAGATGCCAATAACGATGTTGCGGACAATTTTATAATTGATTTTTTTCATCAACAATTAATTATATATTTGTTATTTTCACCTTGGAGAAAGATTTGGAGGGCGCTGGTTTTGATACTGAACGTAATCATGTTAAGATTATTTATTAGAAACGTTGAAGGGTGGAGGTACCTATTTTATATGAGTAGATACTCTTGTAAATGTCCTGCCCCCGGATGCGATTTTATACTGAAGGTGACAGCTAACGACTGGGAAGGGGCGTTTAAAAAAAGTTTGCGGGAAGGGGGTCTGCATATTGTGGAAAATCACCCCGACTTTCCCGATTTTGAGGACAGAGAGGGAAAGGCTCGTGAGTATGCCCTGGAGAACTTGAAGAAAATATAGGGGGATATTTGGGTATTTTTAGTAAGGTGGTTTTGTGCAATAATGAGTTAGTTAACAATTTCAAAAGACATGAAAAGTCCTGCCAGAAAAAAGAAGATTAAAAGAGGAATACTTGCTGCCATAGGAGCTACCGTTATTGGTGTTGCTGTCGGAGTGGTTGCGGTTTTTCTTTCAAAAAAAGAGAATAGAACGGCTGTTAGAAATACTGTAAATAAAACAGTGAGAAAAGGAAAGGCTCAAGCTGCCAAAGTTAAAAGGACTGTAGTCGCGGCAAAGAAAAAAGTAGTTAAGAAGGTAGTCAAAAGATAAAAGTCGACTTGATATGAAAAATTTGGGACTCTAATTGAGCCCCATTTTTTTTGAGTTTGTCTTTCGTAGTTTTGTTTATCGTGTTATGATAAGTAATAAATGACACAAAACGTGGGTGAAATGGATAGGCTGATAAGGGCAGTGACGGGAGTAATATTAATATTGGCGGGATATAGTGTGGGTGAGGGAGTTTGGCAGATAGTATGGTATGTTTTGGGGGGGATACTGATAATAAATGCACTAACAGGCTTTTGTTTAATTTACAAGTTGTTGGGTATATCTACGAGGAAAAGATAAAGTAAGTGACTTAAGGGTTGAGCAGCCAGAGAACGATGAAGGCAAAAACTATCCGATAAATAGCGAAAACGGTAAAATTGTGTTTGGCAACGAAAGAGGTAAAGGATCTGACGGCCAGAATGGAAGCAAGGAAGGAGAAGAGAGAACCGAGGGCGAGGAGAAAAAATTCCCGGGAGGTAAAAGAAAAACCTGTTTTGAGTAAGTCATAGCCACTGGCGGCAATCATCGTGGGAATGGCCAGGAGAAAGGAGAACTCGACAGCTTCAACTCGAGAGAGACTGGAAAAGAGACCACCAATAATGGAGGCGGCGGAACGAGAGACCCCGGGAATCATAGATAAAGACTGAAAGAGACCAACAGAGAGAAGACTTCGAGAGTTTAACTCAGAGATTTTTTTTGAGCCGAGAGCGAGTTTAGGAAGACGATCAATGATAAGCAAAATGAAACCACCAATGAGGAGAGCAAGAACGGTGACAAAAACGTTGTCTAGAAGGAAACCCTTGACGTATTTATAGAAAATTAAACCAAGAACGCCTGTGGGTATAAAAGCAACAATTAGTTGTCGCCAGAGATGTCGTGAGCCAATAATTTTTTTCCAGTAAAGGACAACGACTGCAAGGATAGCCGAGAGTTGGATAAAAATATCGAAACTTTTGGTGAACTCCGTGGTGGTAATTCCGAGAAGTTTTTGAGTGAGTATTAAGTGTCCGGTACTGGAAACGGGAAGGAACTCGGTAAGGCCCTCAACAACGGCGAGAATGATTGTTTGTAGATTGGTCACTTGCTTATTATATCTAGAGTACGATGGTGTTGTAACATTAGTTTAATGTGGTTTTTTAAAAAGAAGAAAAAGGTAGGTCTGGTACTGGGAAGTGGTGGGGCAAGGGGTTTAGCCCATATCGGAGTAATTAAAACTTTATTGAAAAATAAGGTGCCGATAGATTTTATTGTGGGCTCAAGTTCGGGAGCTTTGGTTGGGGGACTATTCGCGTCATGGGGAAGAATTGATGATTTGGAAAAAATGGTTAGAGGGGTTACCTACAAAGATTTAGCCAAAGTGTTGGTTGATCCAACCTGGAAGGGGGGTTTAATTAAGGGAGGGAAAACCTTGGAGTTTTTGAGAAAATTATTCAAAGGCGAAAGAATTGAAGATTTGAAAATACCATTTGCGGCGGTGGCTACGGATGTGGGTACGGCGGAAACAGTAATCTTTTCTAAAGGAGGTTTGGCGGAAGCAATTCGAGCCAGTGTCTCAGTGCCACTGGTTTATTCGCCGGTCTTGACCGGCGGACGATTATTGGTGGATGGAGGAGTATCCTCTCCGGTACCTGTGGAAGTAGCTAAAAATATGGGAGCGGAAATAATAATTGCCGTGAATCTGGATGGAGTGTATTTTTCAGCAGGCAACCACGACGGAAGTTTGTCGAGTTCGACAATTGATATCTTGAAGGATAGTTATTTTGCGTTGAGATACAACTTGGCCAAAAAGGAAGTTAGAGGTGCAGATGTAGTGATAGAGCCGGCAATGGAATATATTGAGGATTTTGATTTTATCAGAGGAAAAGAAGCCATTGAAGTTGGTGAAAAAGCGACCGAAAAGATGATGGGAAGAATTAAGGAGTTACTCTGATACTTGGGCCAGCTTCTTTAACTTCTCAAGATCATTGACCACGAACTGTGTCCGTTTGGTGGAAATGACACCCATCTTTTGGAGTTTGCTCATTTGAACACTAGTGGTTTCACGAGTAAGTCCAATGATGCTAGCGATGATCCTGTGGGTGGCCGGGAAATTGATAACAAGTTTACCGTTTTTAAGGTCACCATGATCATGAGTGAGTTGCAAGAGAATTGAGGCGACTTTGTTTTGGGCACAACCACAGATAATGTTACCCTGATTAACAAAATAGTTCATAAGGGAGCTGAAAAATAACTCCATAATGGAGGAGAGATTTATATTTTTGTCTTTATCAACGAATTTCTGGAACTCCGAGAAGGGGATAATATTTACTTCTACAGGGGTAAGGGCTTCAAAGAAAAAATCGTTTCGGTGTTGAGTGGTGAAGTGCATGATGGAGAAATAGAATAAGGGCTTGAAAAGATTAATGATGTTATTGCCCTTGGGAGTAACAGTATAGGCCCTAACAAAACCACTTTTAATGAAGTAAATATTTTCAAATTTGTCTCCCGGTTTAAGAATTACTTGGCCCTTGGTAAATTTTTTCGTGGGGAACTGGGAAAAGAATTTTTTGATTTTGATAAAGTTTGCTTTGGTCATACGTGGCAATTATACCCTAAAAATATTTTAAGGCAACAGTCTTAGATAATGAGCTATTAAGATGGAGGAGCCTTTCCGTAAACAATAATCTGGGTGCCTGGATTGTCAGAGGTTGAGCGCACGGATTTATTTCCTTGGGGAATTTGAGGATCAGACCACTCATAGATTAGAGCAGCCTCAGAAGTTTTCATATTGACACAACCATGAGACATGGGGTGGCCAAAGTTATCATGCCAGTAAGTGCCATGAAGAGAGAAACCACGAGAAGCAGCAACTTCATCATTACTATAAAACATGACATAGGGAACATTAGGAAGGTAGTAATAGGTACGTAAGGCGGTAGAACCACCACTCATCTTGGTGTAGCGAAACTTACCCCAGATATTAAAAACTCCAGTTGGTGTTTTGCCCCATTTACCGGTAGATACCAGAAAAGTGTAAATGAGATTTTCACCTTCATAGGCATAGAGGGTTTGGTTAGTGAGGTCGACGTAGATCTTTTTGTCGACGTTCGAATCGCCAAGGACCTTTTGGGAGACAGGAATCTGGGCAAGGTCTTTGGGAACCAAAAGGGGTGAGTTGAGAAAGACGGCGGTGGTTTCTTGGAAATCAAAATCTTCTTGGGGCTGAAAACGATTTCTAGGAAGGAGATTGATACCCAAAAAAAGACTTATGGAGATAACAGTGATACAGATAATCCAGGTTTTAAACACTGTAACAAGTTTAACAAATAATTAAAAAAATGTGTAGAATTAATTATGGCAAAACAAAATAATGGGGGAGGGGTTATCAAACAGATAGAGGTGAAGTTGGAAGACATTTTTGTTAAAAAACTTCCTGCTTTACCGAAAGGCATAAAAGAAATAATCGTTAATTTTGGTCCTTGGATTGCGCTTGTGGCATTGATTCTAAGCCTACCGGCTTTGCTCGGGGTCCTTGGACTTTCGGCTTGGATGATGCCCGGCTGGGGTTATTCATATCGTTTGGGATATAACATAGCATGGTGGATCTCGATTGCTAGTATGGTGCTGATGGCTTTGGCCTTACCTGGCTTGTTCAAAAGAAAAATTTCGGCTTGGAGACTGATGTTTTATTCAGCCTTGATAATGGTGGTATACAACTTGGTTACGCTAAACTTGGGAAGTTTGATTATCGGGACAGGCATATCGATGTATATTCTTTTCCAGATTAAGAGCTACTATAAGTAAAAAATAAAAGAAACAAAGTTTAAAAAACCTCCCTTAGGGGAGGTTTTTGGTGACGAGTTTATTTTGGCAAGGAGGTGATGGCGATTGTAAGGACAGCCGCCCCTCCAAACAAGACAACCAAGGCGGCTCCAAAAAGGAGGAAACACAGCTCGGAGATCTTCCTTGCTTCAAGAGCGTAGATGAGAAAGCGGTTGTGGTGATTTTCATCACCATCTTTGGCGTTTGACAATTTCTCATATTGACGGCTTCTATTCAGGAGTCCTATTCCCATGACAAGAGGAACCGTCCAGAGTGGTGATACAAGAATAAAGATAAGAATAGTGATTGCTTGTTCGAACATGGCTACCTCCTTAAGGTGCGAATTTATCTAGGCAGATTATAGGGGGGAAGGCTCACAAAAGTCAAGTATTATAGGGTGACCATGAGGAAACGGGGTTTGTGGAAACAGTCATTGGTGATCCTAGCCGATATACCTTTGGGGAAAGAAAAGCTTTTAAGGTCATGGGTATCATCAATCTCGAGTATTGCCAGCCCTCCTTTTTTGAGAAAATGTGGAATTTTGTCGAGAAGGGCGTTGATAAAAAGATTACCTTTGGGACCACCATCCAAGGCTATTTTTGGCTCAAAATCTTTGACGGAAGGATCCAGGCCAGCGATATTTTTGGAGGGAATGTAGGGCAGATTGGCGAGAATCAAGTCAAATTGAATTTTTGGGAAGTTTTCAAGAAGATTGGATTCCAGAAAGAAGAGATTTTCAGGAGAATGAAGCAGTCTTTGAGCATTTAGATCGGCAACTTTTAGGGCTTTGAGGGAAATGTCAGAAAGGAAGATGGAGTAAGGAATCTGGCGTTTAGCCAACTTCACGGCGAGAGAAATACCGAGACAACCGGAACCGGTACCGATGTCGGCGATGGTGGGGTGGGCAAGATCGTGATCGTCAATAAATTGAAGTGCGTCGGTGACCATCTGCTCGGACTCAAGGCGGGGGATGAGGGTATCTGGTGTAACCAGAAAGTCCAGACCGAGAAACTCGACGTGGCCGGTTGTATATTCAACAGGTTGATCACCAATGGCATCAGAATCGATCTTTGGTGCCCATTTTCGGAGATGGTTTTGTTCGTAGGGGGTAAGTTTACGTTTGGTGGTCACTAACTTATTATATCCTACACGGGGAAGAAATAGTCCTATAACTTGACATTTGAGGCTAGATGTGATAGTATATGAGCTGTAAGTTGAACCTTAAATCAATCCTTTTAAAATACTATTCTCTCTGGAGGAGAAAATGAAAAACAAGCCCATTTTGATTTTAGTTGTAGTGGTTTTGTCGGTTATGTTGTCTGCCTGCGGCAGAGAGACGGCAAAGTCCTTTGCTGAGGTCAACTTTGGCCAACTCCCTGACGATTCAGAATGGGCGGGTACGGCTTTGGCCTACAAGCGTGTAGGCTCAATGGTTGGTCCCGACAGTCCTTACCATTGGACACCCATGGAGGTACTTTTCCCCGACAGTGATTGTGTCTATGTCGGGTACAAAACCGAAAAAATTACGTTTTCGGCTAGATTTGATTACGAATGGAAGGAGACAGACACAAACCGATACTGCATATATAAGAAATAAGAAGGGATTGGTTTTTTCTTGAAGCCGCTTGGAAACAGGCGGCTTTTTGTGGTTTTAGGGGGTGGCGAAGGTATACTCCTGAGTGGTGGTTAGTTTCTCGTTAATGTTTAGAGTAATGACATATTTATAGAGTGTTCCAGGCTGGAGCCCTTCCACATTAAGAAGATGATTTGTTTGGGGGGTTTGCGAGATGACAAAGGTTTGGTCTAGACCTTCAGTGAAGCGAACCTGAGTTCTGGCGGGGTTCTTGGTGGAGAAAGAGATAAGGACTTGGGTGCTGGAAATGGGAGTGATTAAGGGGGCGGTAAGAATATCACCAGCTTTAACGCGAGATTCTTGGGAAGTACCCAGTTGTTTGATGATGGTCGGTATAGTCGCAACGGCGGTAAAAACAATAACTAGGGGAATGATGACGGCGAAGGCCGATTTTAGAGGGATGCCCCAGAGCTTGTGGTAATAGATCTTGGCTTGTTGGGCCTTTTTGAAATTTAAGAGCTGACCTTTGGGGAAAAAATCACCGTGATTGTTGGGACAGGTAAAAACAGTGACTGTTTCTGGGACAGCATCGTCTTTGATACTGGACATGTTCTGGCCGCACTTAGGACAGACCGGACGAGTGGCCGGAACAGTTTTGGATTTAGGGAGGACGGAGTCGACGTTTTTTGCGGTTTCAACAGAGAGGAAATTGGCCATGTAAGGGGGAAGAAAATGACCACCACAGTTGAGGCATTCGTCAACAGTTTGAGTATTACCGTCGACCGTGTCTACGGCAATGAAGGAAAGAGGGTGACTACAGTGAGGACAAGTCATGTGTTCATTCTAGCAAATATTGGGTCTGATAAACTGGATTAGTGAAAATAAAGTTTTTGGGGGCTGCTTCTATGGTTACCGGTTCGTGCTATTTTCTTACCGGAGAGTCGACAGGTTTGATGGTTGACTACGGAATGTTTCAAGGAAAAGCGGAGGAAATGGGTTTGAACTCAGTTAAACCTGACATAGATTTTGATAAGTTGACGGCAGTAGTTTTAACACATGCACATCTGGATCATTGCGGAAGATTGCCTTTGCTCCTCCGTTATGGTTTTAGAGGGCCAATTTTTATGACTGAGGCGACCAAAGCACTGGCAGAGCTGGTGCTTTATGACTCGGCCAAGATAGCCAAAGAGGAAGAGTTAAAAGTGGTGCTGTATACCGACGAAGATGTTGAAAAAATAATGAAACAGGTGCAGCTAGTGGAGTACGACAAACCTTTTATGGTGGGTGAGTTTGAGGTGGTGTTGATGGATGCAGGACATATCTTGGGATCAGCAACGGTGCTGGTTCGTGATACAAAAACTGAGAAGCTGGTTTCTTTTAGTGGAGATCTTGGAAATACCCCAGAACCATTACTCGACCCAACACATTGGGTAACTAAGGCAGACATATCGGTAGTTGAATCAACATATGGCGATGAGATACATGAAAGTCGAGATGAGGTGGAAGAACTGGCAAAAATAGTAGCTGAGGCAGAGGCCGAAAAAGGAACGGTAATTATTCCCTCATTTTCTTTGCAGAGAGCTCAAGAAATTTTATATATTTTTGATCAACTAAAAAAACAGGGAAAAATGGTAGAAGAAACACCAGTATTTTTGGATAGTCCAATGGCAATTAAAGCAACCGAAGTCTTTAGGGATTTTCCCAGTTTGTATAACCGGAAATTAGAGACGCAGGCTAAGACAGATGACCCATTTGATTTTCCGGGTTTGGTTTTGTGTGACACGATGGAAAAAAGCAGACAAATAAAGAATATGGTGGGAACAAAAATAATTGTGGCAGGAAGCGGAATGATGAATGGGGGGAGAGTTATTCATCACGTAGTATCGTTTTTGGGTGAGCCTAAGACACAGCTTGTTTTTGTGGGTTATCAAGCTGATGGAACCATGGGTCGTTTGATAAAAGATGGTATTAAAAAAGTGAATGTGTGGGGGAATGAAGTTACAATCAGGGCAAAAATCAAAGAAATAAAGACAATGAGTTCGCATGCCGATCAAGGTCAGATCTTGACATGGCTTGGAAAGATGGAAGGATTGTCACACGTGATCTTGACTCACGGGGAAG
>Ga0209518_1003683_pt1 | contig 12958 bp, 15 predicted proteins | sample RifGroB1_FD_183993 | JGI IMG/M metagenome (GOLD analysis project Ga0209518, IMG submission 183993) | Groundwater microbial communities from Rifle, Colorado, USA - Groundwater B1 (SPAdes) (version 2) | ecosystem: Environmental > Aquatic > Deep subsurface > Groundwater | place: Rifle, Colorado... | reverse complement strand
CCTACAGTTGGATCAGATGATGGCAGTTGGGGCACAGTCCTTAATGAGTTCCTTGGGGTGGAACTTGACACAGATGGAACATTAAAAAAGAAACTACTGACTAACTATGCTAATTTAGAGGATTATGATGCGGTTGGAGACGGAACGACAGACGACACTGTTGCAATTCGAGCAGCAATTACCACTGGTAAGCATATATTTTGCGGACAAGGAAAAACCTATTTAATTAGTGGAGAACTACAGCTTAGTGCTGGACAGATTTTATTTGGCAATGGTGCCATACTCAAACGTCGTTCACAAGTTGTCACCACAACGTCCACTACTATTACGAGCGGTGTTACTACAACAATCGTAGTGGAGAGTAGCAGCGGATTGGTCGTAGGAATGAATTTAGCTTTTTCGCAAGGTGCTCAGTCAGGGTTAGTTGCCCAAACCACCCTAGCAACCAACAATCCCAAGATTACAGCGATTAATGGAAATACGATTACACTAGACCAAGCGCCAAATTGTTCTTTTACTGGTACTGTAGACGTGTGGTCATCTTACTACTCTGTAGTTACTGCTAATGATTGTAGAGTTTACGATTTAATTATTGATGGGAATGAGAGCAATTACTCCAAAGCTCGATGGGAAATCACACAAGAGATAAGGCTTGAAGGAAGTCGTGTCTCGGTTGAAAACTGCAAGATTATTAATACTCCAGGTGAGGCCTTTTATTTTACGGGATCTTATAACTCCATAAAAGGCGGGTGGGTCTTAGACGCTGATGGCAATGGCGTGCACTTAAGTGCTGCTACTAATCCTAAAATTGATGGGCTACACGTTATTAATGCAAATTTAGACACGAGTATCGGACATGCAGGAGGTTGTATTTCGTCTTCAACAGCCTTTACAGATACTATTATCACCGATTGTTACCTCAGTGGTAGTTCAGTTGCTGGAATTGGATTCTCAGATTCTTCAGCTAGCCACAATACTTTTAGTAATAATGTTATTCGTGATTGCGGTTATGGAATATACGTTTCAGGAAGTTGCTCAAATCTGGTGATAACTGGTAATCGAATTTACGACTGTACCACAAATGGAATCGAACTTGCAGCAATTACCACTGGGCTAGTGAATATGAGTGAGAATCAAATCAATAGTTGCTCTGTCAAAATAACTGCCACTGGTGACAGTGAGAAAGCAATCCAATTCAACAATAACCAGATAATTACGGGTGACCTGACATTTGTAGGTATCACAGGTGTAAAAGCTAATAACAATTACATCACCACTGGACAAGTCAGTATCCAGTCAAATGTAATATTGCTCGATTTAATCGGCAATACTATTGACAACACCAGTAATACAACAAGAGCCGGTATAGTACTACTAAATTCAGGCAATTCTGCAATAAATATTATGGGTAACACAATTTTAGAAGGAGCGGAAGGAATTCAGTTGGGCTGTTCTTCTTCCGTAGGTATTAAAGTTACTGGTAATACATGTAGAGGACAACTCAATCATGGAATATATAATTCCCTCTCAGGTGCTATACCGGGGTGTGTTATTTCGAATAATTACGTAGAAAGTACATCAGTAAGCTCATCAAACTGGCAAGGTATCGGTGGTGGTGCTTATAATCTTCAGATCATCGGTAACAACGTTTATGGCATCTCGGCACATGCAAATTATGGAATACTTATTTCTACACCAGCAACCGGTACCGTAGTTCTAAGCAATTACGTGCGCGGTACATTTGGAAACAATACAATTCGCATTATCAGTGGAACTGGTGCAGTGGTGATGGGTAATATAACTACAGCAGCCATTCTAGACAATGGTACTAGTACGGTACTCGCAAATAATCAAGTAGTATCGTAGCTTCTACATATATCTTAAGGTAACTAAACTGCTTGCGCGCATATTGACTTTACATCAAAATACCTCTAACATTATAATGTGAAAGCAACCAGCAACCAGCAACCAGCAACCAGCAACCAGCAACCAGCGATAGCGTATAGCAATATCTCCTTTAAAAAACTTCTTGAGAAAAAATTAACCCGTAAAGAGTTTCTATTGCATCTGGGTCTCCTACTCTTTGCAATTACTGGTATTTCAGGGTTATTAAAAACACTCTCCGATCCTCATTTAGTAACTAGAAACACAAAGGCAAAAAATGGCTTTGGTTCTGGTTCTTACGGAGGATAACAAGGAAAATATATGGCAAATTTACCAACACCAGGTGGAGATGATGGGAACTGGGGAACAATCCTCAATACATTTCTTGAAGTCGATCATAATGCCGGGGGGACAAATAAAGAGGCCTCGGCAACCTATAAAGGGGTTGTTGAACTTGCCACGGCTGCTGAGGTCAATACTGGAACTGATACAACACGTGCCGTGACTCCTGCTACACTTTTCACAACTCAAACTCTGACTGATGCAGCTTCTATTACTTGGGACTTATCACTGGGTGCAATGGCAACAGTTACACTAACTGATAATAGAGCATTGGCTAATCCGACTAATTTGGTCAATGGTGCATCTTACATTTTGATCGTAAAACAAGATGGTACGGGAAGTAGAACATTAAGTTTTGGCAGTGCTTATAAATTTGCAGACGGAGCTGATCCTGTTCTTAGCACTTCCGCTAACGCTGTTGATGTCATCGCTTTTCTGTCCGATGGAACAAGTCTTTATGGTTCTTTTCAGGGAAATTTTAGTTAATCTATGCCTATTCAAACACAGTTTCCGTCTGGTTTTAATCAGAAATATGTGCGTTACCTACTGCGCGATAGATTTCTCACTGCGGTTAGTGCCCCACTGCCATCTACTCGAATTGCTACCCCAGGGCCAGGATCTTTAGTAAAAGTTACAGATAGTAATAATGATGCTAGTATTGCAGGCGGTCAGTTAAGAATACCCTCTGTTGTAGGAGATCTTGATCCTTCTTACTATTGGAGGCAAGCAGATAGCAATGGTTTCAGTAGGGTTAATGGGAGAGCATTAGTGATAAGTGCCCAAGGTTCTCCTTGGGTCGGATGGAGTAATAGTATAACTTTAGCTACGTCAAGCCTTTTGTATGGAGCAAAAGAACGCAGCGTAATTGATGCAGGAACCGAATATCAACAAGCTTTAACTACTGGTGATCCAACTCATATAATAGTGCTTGAAAGTACTGGAGCATGGCATTATTGTCGTCATGGGACAAATGAATTTCGCTGTTGGCGCTATCCTTCTGGAAATGACGCTATTCTTTGGCCAGCTATTCTTGGTCAAACTTCTAACTATGATTCTATTTATGTATATGATGTAACATTACCAGCCGTTACATCACAGCTCACAACACCAGCCCAAGGCGACCCATTTAGTCATCCACTAAGCTCCTTTTATTTTGAGGTAACAGTAACTACAAGATCTACAAATGCTGATACTTATATTTCATTTGCGAGACAAGATGATGATAATAGACTATTCCTTGTAATTTCTCCAGCTGGTGCAGTAAGCCTCTATAAGCGCGTGGGTGGAGTGCAAACTACAGAAAAAGTAATTTTTGGTAATGGAGTAATTACTAGTGGATCACGAATTATCATTCAATGGTCAGCACCTGAACAATTTGTTACTACCTCTGGAAATCGATTTAAAGTTTGGGGTGGATCGTCATTTTATGATTCATCACTTTCTGCGGCAGCACAGACTTTATTGGATGCAAGCAGTAGTGGACTAATCTCGATCAAACCCAGCAACTGTACTCTTACTAATCTTATTTGTGCGAGCTTTACATGATTTTAAAAAACGTTATCGGTACTAAATATATTGCTGCGGTAGGTGATAGCAAATGTGCTTCACCTTCCAGCAATTGGCAATTTCCTCTAATTACCCTACTTGAGGGACATACAAGCAATAAGTGGCTTGTTGGTTTCACTCATGCAACGGCAGGATGGACAGTTGCTAATGCTCAGTCTGGATTAGCAACAGCTTTGACAACCGTAGGATCCAATATCGTACCAACATATGTATTTGTAGATCTTGGTGTTAATGATTCGGTTTCAATGCCTTCACAGTCAACTTTTGAATCCAATTATGGTAGCATCCTAGATCAACTTCACACTAAATGGCCTAATGCATTTATTTATGTTGCTAAGGTATGGAGGGGGTCTCAAGTAGCGAATTGTTCAACTCTAAATGGTTGGATTGATAACATTTTATCCACGCGCTCTTGGGCGACGCTTGGTATGAACGAAACAACTTGGCTGGATAGCTGGGACGGGGGAGATAATGTGCATCCTTCTGTATCTGGATACTGGGAAATGGCACGTCAATGGAGAGCAGGGATTGGTTTCTAGTAAAAAGTTCTATGGCATGAACATATAGTTATATTCATCAAAACTAAAATACGTTGGGTGGTTCAATAGTTCATCAGCAATCTCCCATGCAGTCATATCTTCAGAGATTCGGTAATATGACCAAGTATCAATTGTATTTTCGCCAACTTTGAGCGGATTAGCTTTTCCTGTATGTGTATCAGTCGTGTACTCGAGCGCATAGCGTAAGGTTTCTTTGTCCCTCACAAAACCATAGTACTGAAGATTGCTCAATAAGCCCTCTAAAGTTGTACTTTCCCTTAGTCTGAGCATTACTTTTCCATCAACTCCTGGCTTTGATCTGATCGCTTGTGCCTCTTGCGGAGTCATCCGTAAATGTTCAACAAAGTAATCCTCAACTTTCTTTTCAGTCTGCCAGTCTTTTCCTGGAGCTTGAAAACTTTCGTCGCTTGGTTTGTTTAAATCTAGAGTTACCAAACTCATTCCAGATTGTTTTAATAAAAGTAGGCTGGCTAGTATTAGCACTAGTACAAATGAAATCAGAATCAAAATGTTATAACGAGAATGTTTTTTCATGATCAATATTTTTATTATAACGCTCTCAGCAAAATCTTTTATTACTCATCCCATACACTAAATTTGCGCTTTTCTCAAGTAATTGATATACTTCGAGATATTAACGATCATTCGCTGCCCCGAGTGAATTTCAAAAAAGGCAGCCTATGAAAAAACTTATCGTTTTACAATCACTTTTGATTACTTCTCTAGTTGTGGCCTCACCTGTTTTTGCTCAATCTGCTGATGTCTCTAAAATCCAGAATTTTATTACTAACATTGTTCAAATCTTAGTGATCCTGGCAGGATCATTGGCTTCAGCTTTTTTTGTTTGGGGTGGAGTTTCCTATATTACCAGCTCTGGTAATCCTGAGTCACTTGAAAATGCTAAGAAAACTATTAAATACTCTGCCGTCGGTCTGACTATTTGTTTAGCTGCATTTGTCATTACTAACATTGTCACCCAATTGGCCAAAAGTGCATTTGGGAGTTAAACTCCCATGAATCCCGATGTTGCTTCCTTTACCCTAAACGCACTTAACACTCTGACCTTGCTTGCTTCGCTCGTTGCTTCACTAGTATTAGTTGTCGGTGGTTACCTTTACATTACTTCCTCTGGTAAGCCAGAGGCTTTAGAAGCAGCTAAAAAGACAATTCGCAATGCCGTTGTTGGCTTGGTATTGGTTCTGTCTGCTAACACCTTGATTTCACTTTTCCACGGCGCATTAACAACTCCGAGTATTAATGTCACCAGTTCTCAGCTTGCTCTCACTGCCATCGAGCCAGTTGCTCCAGAAGGTGGTCTAACACAAGTATTGTTAGATGCGATTGGGTCACTCCTGCAAAACATTATTCAGAGTGCGACTAAACCCATTACTGACGCTATTCTTGGGTTTCTTACTGCAACGCCCCCTTTGGCGACAAACTCAGTAGTCTTTAATTTCTGGCTGGTGATTGTCGGTATTACCGATGCTTTATTTGCCTTGCTCATTGCCATCCTTGGTTTCCAATTTATGAGTGCTTCCACTTTTGGCTTTGAGGAATTAGAACTCAGACAACAACTACCTAGGATCGGACTCGCTTTCTTAGGAGCCAATACTTCCATTTTTATCATTGATTGGACTGTGAAGCTGGTTAATACGCTCATCAGTGCCGTTTTAAATGCTACTGGTGGACTAAACCAAGCCTGGATCGCTAATGCCTTTGATCCCGCCTCATTGTCACTGGAGCAAATTGCTTTTATTACACTGATCTTCATGCTTTTGTTTGTCATTTTATCGGTAGTTTTACTTTTGTTCTATATCACTCGCTTGATTACTCTCGCTGTTGGTGCAGTTCTCTCGCCACTCATTTTCCTGCTGTGGGCGTTACCTAAGTTTTCTGATTTTGCTGAGATTTCTGTCAGAACCTACCTAACAACGATTTTTTCGTTGTTTATTCATGTAGTCGTGATTCAACTGGCAGCGGCTTTTCTAACTTTGCCTGAACAAGTCGGAACTAATCCACTTATTTCTATCTTAATTGGTGTCGGAATGTTACTCACGCTTCTCAAAACTCAGTCCTTCATGATTCAGCTGATGTTCTACAACTCTGGTCGAACGCTGATTAAGAAAATGGGTGGTCAGGTGATGAATGTGATCAGCAGTAAACAGACAGATTCTGCAACTGCTACTAAACCAAGAACGGTTAAAACTCTAAGGAAGGTGGTAGCAGCATGAGAACCACCGTCATTCCAGCTCAAGTGACTACGGTAGAAGATACGATTGCTGGGAACCTCACTTTAACCCAGATTATTTTACTTATATTGCCAGTACTGTTTTCTACTGCTATTTATGCAGTGCTACCCGAGAAGCTCTCATTCACTCTCTACAAGATTCCCTTAATGGGTATTGTTTCACTGATTTTTGTTGTACTCGCACAACGCATTAAAGGCAGACTCATACTCAATTGGATAGTGTTACTAACAACGTATTTTGTGCGACCTCATCTATTTGTATTTAACAAAAACACTTTGTTTGCTAGAGATTTTGCACCTATTTCAGTCAAAAGAAAAGCTCATACACCAGCTAAAACAATTGCCAAGAATAAAGAAAATGACGAAGTTGCAGAATTTGACTATGAATCCTTATTACGAGAAACAGATGTACAGGTGAGATTTACCAGAAAAGGCTTATTAGTGGTCAAAAATATATGATGAAATTCAAGAAGAAAGCCTCAGCCAGACACCAAATTAACATCAAAGAAGTAAAAGATGGGGTGTTGATTTTGCTTGGGAATAAATACCGAGTGATCCTAGAAACGTCAGCAGTCAACTTTGAGCTGAAAAGTGAAGAAGAACAAGACCAGATGATCGACACCTTTCAGAATTTCTTGAATGGATTGCCGTGTTCTGTACAAATTCTCATTCGCACTCGGGAACTGGATATTGATAGCTATCTGGAAGATTTCATGGCTCATAACAACCATGAAACCAATGAAGTCTATAAAACTCATTTAAAAGAATACGGTCAATTCATCAAAAAACTAGTGTCGGGAAACAAGATACTGACTCGCAAATTCTATATTGTTATTTCCACTTCTGGAGAAGTTAGCAGAGATTTTTCTGTTATCAAAGAACAACTCCGACTTAATCAGGACATTGTGACGAAAGGTTTGGAACGACTGGGAATGAAAACTCGCCAACTGGGAAACTTAGAAATTCTTGATCTATTTTACAGTTTCTACAACCCATCAAAACTAAAATCTCAGCCATTAACTCATAAAACATTTGAGGCAATTTACCGCCATGCAGATATTCTCTAATACACACAAAACCATCAGAAAAATGTATAAATCCTGGCTTAAGAAACGGCAGGATAAAAACAAGCGGGTTGAGCTGGCTTTTGGTGAGCAAGATCAGGTCGATCTCATTTCCTACGCCAGCTTACAGGAGCATTCCAGCTACATCGAACTGGATGATAAGTTTATCCGAACAATCTTTGTTTCTGGCTACCCCTATATTGCTTCTACTGGTTGGTTATCTATGCTGACTAACTTTAATCACAATGTCGATATCTCCTACCACATTGAGCAGGTCGATCCGTTACTTGCTTTGCCTAAACTCACTCGAAAAATTACAGAACTCGAGTCAACTCGCAGAACCATGCAGCAACAAGGCAGAATTATTGGTTCCGAGATCTTAGATCCCCTGGAATCTGCTATAACCTTAAAAGACAGGATCTTACGAGGTCAAGAGAAGTTATTTCAGGTATCCATCTATATTACGATCATTGCTGATTCACTTGCTGAATTAAACAAGATAACCACATTGCTTGACACTGCTCTCGCAACCAGGCTTTTTTATACCAAGATTGCTGGTTTTCAACAACTGGAAGGTTTGCAATCGATCTTACCAAGAGGCGAAAATCAACTGGCACAGAAACGAAATTTAGATAGTTCATCAACTGCTCTGACTTTTCCGTTTACTTCTTCGGAGCTTGTTCAGGAATCTGGTATTTTGTATGGGATTAACAAATCGAACAATTCTTTAGTAATCGTTGATCGCTTTTCTTTGCACAATGCCAATAGTATTACATTTGCTCAATCTGGAAGCGGTAAAAGTTATGCTGCAAAAGTAGAGATACTACGACAACTCATTCAAAAAACTAAAGTGATTGTGGTTGATCCTGAAAGGGAGTATCAACAGCTCTGTGCTAGTTTAAATGGCACATATATAAAACTTTCTGCTAAATCTCAGGAAAAGATTAACCCTTTTGATTTTTCTCTTAGTTCTTATGGTGAGAGTAATAGTCTAGCTGAACACATTCAGGATTTAACAGAAGTGATCTCTCTGATGGTAGAGGGTTTATCTCCTCAGGAAAAAGCTGTTTTAGATAAAGCCATTATTAAAACTTACAGAGATTTTGGTTATACCTTACATGGGACTAACAAAAAAGTTACAACGTATCCGCTTCTCAAGGATTTGTATAAAACACTAAAAACCGAGAAGCAGACAAAACTGGCTACCCGACTTGAAAAATTTGTCAAAGGCTCATTGTCTACCGTTTTTGATAGCCAGACCAACTTAGAGCTGAATAACCGTCTGGTTGTGTTCGATATTAAAGACCTACCCGAATCAATTAGACAGATCATGCTCATTATCGTTGCTAACTTTGTGTACAACCAAGTGAAGAAAGAGCCACAGAAACGATTGCTAGTGATAGATGAGGGTTGGTTGCTTCTTGAGCATGAAGAAAGTGCTCGGTTTATTTCAGGACTCACCAGACGCGCCAGAAAATACTATCTTGGAGTCAGTATCATTTCCCAACAGGCAAATGATTTTTTAAATAACCAGTACGGCAGAGCGATTGCGTCCCAAGCTTCACTGCGAATTCTAATGAGGCAAGATACTACGACCATTAAGGGCGTGGCTAAGGAATTCAAGCTGAGTGAGTATGAAGAAAAGTTTTTATTGACCTGTGAAAAAGGGGAAGCTCTTATTATTGCAGATCAAAATCATGTAGCAATCAAGATCGTGGCTTCAGAGAAAGAACACCCACTCATTACCACAGATCCCAGAGAGCTGTATCAAACTCCATGAACCTTTTTCTTGTTTGGAACATCTTCTCGTATCGCCGTGAGCTGATGTATGTGGCAAGTGCTTTCTTGGTAGTTCTAATGCTTCCCATTATTGCCGTAATCGTTCTTACCCAGACTGGAATTAATATTATTTCAGACACGCTGGTAGAAGTGGACGAAACAAGCCAAGTTGTGGAACTGAAAAATCCTTTGGATGGGTCGGTGTACGCAACAGTAAGTGGACCATTTACTTGGCCAGCTACAGGAGTGATCACGCTTGAGTTCGGCCAGTCAAGCATTTTTCAACCTATCCACACAGGTTTAGATATTGCTGGTAAACGTGGTGATCCTGTTACGCCATTTATGCCTGGGAAGGTCATTTATGCAGGAGAGATTTCCTGGGGATATGGCAAGCACGTCATGATAGATAACGGAAACAACATTACTTCTATTTACGCTCACTTAGACAAAATGTTTGTGTATAAAGGTCAGGAAGTAAAGCCAGGGGACGTCATAGGTTCTCAAGGCAGTACTGGCTGGGCTACTGGAGTACATCTGCACTTTCAGGTGAATGTATTTGGGATACCAGTGAACCCGATGGTGTTTTTGAAACAGGAGACTCAGAAATAACTTTAACTATCGTTTTATCTTTACAGTTGATAAAATCACCTTAAATATGGCAACAATCAAAAAAACTGAAAATGGCATAGAGTATCTTTTTGGATTACTTAAAGAAAAAACAAAAACTGTTACGAGAGTCGCTTTCTGGAAAATTCATCACAAATCCTCTGATCAGGAAGACATTTGTTTGAAGGTTGGCAGATACAATAAGGACGGTTTTTCGTCAGAAAGTCTTGAATCAACAAATCCCAAAAGCGAATTAACACTTGATAATGAAGAATTTAGTAAATTAATTGAATTTTTATCAGAGAATTATGAACCTTTTAAGCAAGGAGTAAAAAAGTTTATTCCCATTGATGAAAAGTTTGATCAGAAAAGTGTTGAACATTTACGGGCTATTTTCAATAATCCAGACAAACAACAAATTTTAAATTTTATAGCTGAAAATGACATTCTTCCAGACGATTTAATTGCTGGAATTCAGAATCAAAAACGGATTGAAGCTGTTAAGGATTTTGAGCGAATGCTAGGTGGAAATGTAGTTGAGCAAGAATGGCAAGATTGGTTTACGAGAAATGAATGGGTGTTAGGAAGTGAATTCGTAAGAATACTTGATGAAAGAGAAATTGACACTGCGAACATTACGGATTACTTAATGCAGGCTTATGATGGGTTCTTAGATATTATCGAAATAAAAAGGCCAGAGGGCAATTTGCAGTTTTGGTCGCAATCCCTTGACCATGGAAATTGTATTCCCTCCCAAGAACTTATTAAAGCCATAACTCAAGCAACAAAATATATTTATGAGGTTGAACGAGAAGCTAATAGTGTCAAATTTCTCGAACGTGTTGGTCAAATTAAAACTATAAAACCAAGGTGCATTCTTATATTCGGTAGATCAGACAGTTGGAACAAAGACCAGTGCGAAGCTTATAGGATTCTGAACTCTAGCTACCACAACCTAACAATTATGAGCTACGATCATGTTTTAAGTAGAGCGAAAAGAATTGTGGGAATTAGCGAAGAATTACCCAATGATGGTAATGTGAAAGATGAAGATACGATACCTTTTTAATCCGAATAAGGTTGAATGATTGAGTTTTAAAAATGAGAGATAGTATAATAAATATATGAATAGTGAAAAAAAGGCCAAAAAAGCCTTTGGTGAACGAGTAAAAGAAGCCAGAGGAGTGCTTGAACTTACTCAAGCTCAAGCTGCGAAAAAAGCTGGAATGACAGTCAATTACTTTGCTATGATCGAACGTGGTGAGGTTAATCCATCCTTTGAAAAGATTAAAAGTATCGCCAAAGTCCTCAAGCTTAAAATCACTATTGATTAGTCTGAATTCTCTCTGCCAGTACTCTTGAAGCAATCTCTTTCATTTTATCTGCCAGTTTTGCTGCATATTCCAAGTTAGCTTTTTCAGGATCAGATGTTTCTAAGCTTTTCAGAGCTGATTCAACTAAAAATTGGTAATTATTTTCCTCGACAGCAAATTCAAGTGTTTCTGTCGGAATTGCTGTAAGTTGTTCTGACTCGACCAGTTCCAACACTTCTTTCCAGGGCAAAGAGGTTAAAGTTGGTTTAGCGTCGTCAAGTTTTTGGATCATCGAACATATTATAGCCGATTAGCCAAGCTCAGTGCTATAAGTACCGTTTGTATCCAATAAAATTAAATAAATCTACGGCGAAGCCGCCGCCCTCAAGGCGGCGCATAAATTCTCTGCTTTTCGTTTGCGATAGGATATTCAAGCTACCTTCCCAGAGTATTCTTCGATCCAAGATAGCCAATTTTCGATGGTGATTTCCTGTACAGAGTAAAACCTGAATTCCCTCAGCCTCTAAGGCCTGAATTTCCAACTCAGACTGTTCTTCATACCCATTTGTATGCTCGAGGGGATCTCGGGTCATTATGTAAACTCTTACATCTTTTGCTACAAGTTTACGGAGGCTCGGCCATAAAGTTTTCATTCTCTCGGTTGTGATAAATGGACTTTCAATAATTACTTCCTCTTGGCAATCCACTAAATCGGCGAGAAATGCTCTATAAAATGTTTTTTCATCGTGCAGGGAGGAACTAAACATTGTCTTCCTCCTTCTCGCAAGCTTGATACGCCTCCATTAGCCTGGTAAAATGAGCAAGTAGGGGGAAGAATGGTTCAAAATAAGAATCGTCTTCCGCACCACGTGACAGAGAGGATCCGTAGCTCAGTTGGTTAGAGCATTCGGTTTACATCCGAAGGGTCAGAGGTTCGAGTCCTCTCGGATCCACATAAGTTGCAGGTTGATGAGTTTTAGCCAGGGTAGCCAAGTCGGTCACGGCGGGTGTCTGAAAAACATCAGATTGAGGTTCGATTCCTCACCCTGGCACCACGTATAGCCAGCTAGCTGGCACGTGGTAAACCTTTACAATGTCTTTGCCACGGAGCAAGCCACGACGGTAAACTATGTTTTATGTTTACATTCTTCGAAGTGAACTGGATTTATCTTGGTACATAGGATTTACTCCAGATTCACCTTTTAGAAGATTGGTTAAGCATAATAGTGGTTTGGTTTACTACACAAAAAGAAAGAAGCCTTGGAAGTTAATATATTTTGAGGCTTACTTAAACCAAAAAGACGCAACCTCAAGAGAGAAATTTTTGAAAAGTGGAGCAGGTAGAAACTTTATTAAGAAGCAGATTAAACATTGGCTTGCCGCGTGCGAACGTGAGTGAGCTATACGCGGGCCCGTAGCTCAGTGGCAGAGCAGTTGCCTCTTAAGCAACGTGTCGATGGTTCGAATCCATCCGGGCTCACAAAAAATCCCGCAGTGTGCGGGATATTTTGTGAGCCAACGATGGTTTGTAACTATGTTCGACCTGTCCGCCGAAGTTTTCGGCTCGCGATACGGCTGAATAAGCAGTCAGCGCGA
>Ga0209518_1003678_pt1 | contig 12973 bp, 19 predicted proteins | sample RifGroB1_FD_183993 | JGI IMG/M metagenome (GOLD analysis project Ga0209518, IMG submission 183993) | Groundwater microbial communities from Rifle, Colorado, USA - Groundwater B1 (SPAdes) (version 2) | ecosystem: Environmental > Aquatic > Deep subsurface > Groundwater | place: Rifle, Colorado... | reverse complement strand
TAACCATTAGGAATAGAGATACTACCCTGCAAAAGAAAATTAAGATTGAAAAATTGGAAGAAACTCTCGGAAAACTTTTATATGGAGAATTCACTTTTGAAAGTTTGATATAGATTCCATCTTTTATATTGGAATTCTCTCATGGTTAGTGTTTCTTCTAATGATTGTTTGATAAATTCGGCATATATTTTTGCAGCGCCTTGCTTTGATTCAATGAATTTTTTAGCATTTTCTCTATAAATTGTTATTTCATCTTCAGGAATTTCTTTTAATAATTCTTCTTCTAAAGAATTTGAAGAAATTCTTTTCAGTAATCCGCTTTTTGTTAGTCCATCATATGCTTTTACATTATTACAATTGAATATTCCAGATATAATTCTCTTTCCATAAAATGCAGGCTCTAGAGGATTTTGTCCACTTCCACCATTAAAAGTATCTCCTACTACTGCAATGTCACAGATTGAATATAGTTTTTCTAAAACTCCTAACTCTGTAATAACCAAATACCTTGAGTGCTCAGTCGCTTCCTTATCAGAATTAAACTGAAATTGACAGTTGTTTGAGAAAAATCTAAGAGTAGATTTAGGAGGCTCTCTAGGGGCAACAATAATTTTTGATTTTGGTTTTTGTTCTAAAAATTTTTTTGTTCCATTCAAAATAGTTTCATATTCCCATTCCAGAATTGAACCCGTAAGAACAATTTTTTCCGAGCCTATCTTATATTTTTCCTTGAGATCATTAATCTCTTCTTTGTTTAAAAGTTTACGTTTTTCAAATTTTAGTGGGTCAATCCAAAGATTAATCTCCTTAGTAGGGAATAATTGACTATTTTCTTCATTAACATTGAGCAAAACATCAAAGCTTTTTTTTCTATTTTCCCAACTAGACTGGAAGATTTCTATTTTATCCGAACTAATTCCTTCATGTTTTAAATCATTTAAAAGAATGTCTTTTCCAATGGGGTCAGAAGAAGTATAATCTCCAGTGTAAGCATCAATTTTTAAATCTGGAATTATTTTTTTGAGTTCTCTAATTAAAAATGGTGCTTGTTTAAGAGCACCCAAATAATCCAAATTTAAATTTATTTTATTTTCCATTTTAAGGCAATTGAAAGATTCTTTTTTTAAAAAGTTCTCCATTTAATTTTCCTTCTAGGGAATCTTTAATTATCTGGGTGTAAATTTTTGCAGCACCTTGCTTTGATTCAATGAATTTTTTAGCATTTTCTCTATAAACTGCCATTTCATTTTCTGGAATTTCTTTTAATAATTCTTTTTCTAAATCCTCTGGAAAAATCCTAGTTAATAATTTGCTTTTTTCTAATCCCCTATAAGCTTGAACATTCATTTGATTACTCATACCTGAGATTATCCTTTTTCCATAAAATGCAGGCTCTAGGGGATTTTGTCCATTTCCTGTTTCAAAGGAATCTCCTATCACTGCAATATCACAGATGGAATATAGTTTGTCTAAACCCCCTCTTTGAGTTATAATTAAGTATGGTTTATTCTTTTTGTGAGCTTTATCTACTCTAAACTTTATGTCCAATCTTTTGATTCCTTCTATTTCTTCTTTATCAAATCTTCTAGGAACAATTATTATTTGAGTTCCTTCATTTTGAGTTATTATATTTTTAGTTGATTTTACAAGGAGATTAATTTCTTTTGCATTTAGAGATCCTCCCAGGATAACTTTTTCTGAAGAAATTGAATATTCTTCTTTTAGTTTGGAAATTTCTTCTAAACTGAGTAATCTTCTTTTTTCAAATTTTAGGGGATCAACATAAAAGTCAAATCTTTTCATTCCACGATAGTAATCTCTAAAAAAGTCTAGATTTATTGTTATATTATTCAAATTTAATTGATCAGTTTTTTTATTAAAGATCCTAATTCCCTCAGGATCAATTCCTTCATAATTCAAATCCCTTTTCAAAATTTTTTTAGTTGAAAAATTTGGAGTTTGATCATTATCTAAGAAAATATTGATTTTTGCTTGAGGCAGTTCTTTTTTTATTTCTCTAATTAAGTAAGGAGCTTGTTTCACTGTACCAAGGTGGTTTGCCCTAATATTTATGATCTCTTTCATAATTTTCATGACCTTTTTTAATATTTAAAGTTTTCTATCTTTGTCATTTTATAGTCATCACACTCTAAGGAGAATCTCTAAAAAAGTCTTCAGAATAATCTTATAAACTTCCCCTTTCTGTATTTTTTATGAACTTTCAATTTTATTACGAGAAATTAGCAGATTCACAAGCGTACAAAGATTTTATGGACAAAAATCCAAAGGCTTACCTTTGTAGTTGTTTATTTATTTTAGATAGAGAGCATTCCGGAAAGGATAATAAAATTCATTTTGATTTTTGGCTTCCTGAAAAAAAGAAAATGGCTTCATTTAGAGTAGATGGAAAAGTTGAATTTATGGATGTTGAACATTTTGAAAAAAAAGTTTTTGAGAAAGTTTCGACAGATTATACTTTTGATGTTGAACATTTTGAAGAAATGATATTTAAGAAAATGAGCGAAGAAAAGGTTAATGGCAGAATTCAAAAACTTCTTTTTAGTTTGCAAAGACTCGATGGAAAGGATTTCTTGATTATGACGGGATTTCTAAGTAATTTAGGATTGTTAAAAGCTAATATTTCTTTAGAGGAAGATAAAATTATACTCTTTGAAAAGAAAAGTTTTTTTGATATGATGCGAGTCGTTAAAAAGAAAGATCTTCCAAAAAAAGATTAATCCTTGAATAATTTTTTGATTAGTTCTCCAAGTTCAGATTCTTCTATGACTTCTGAAAGGGCATATGAAACTGCAATGGTCTTTAAGCCTTTTTTTTCATTCTTAGAGTAATCTTCTGGATTACAAGACAAAAGAAATATTTCTAGATTAGGATGGTTTCTTGGAATTTGATCAAGATACTCTTCTTGTCTTTTTATTCCTCCATGTAGAAGTAAAGTTTTGTAATTGCTTAAAGATCCAAATTTTTCATTAAATCTTTCAAGGTTTTCCTCAATATCTACTTTAAATTTTAATCCATATTTTGAGAGATATTCTTCTAATTCTTTCTTATGAAGTCCTGGTCCATTTCCATAATGTCGGTCAATCCATGCAATTTTCATAGAATCGTTTTAATTGTAATGTTTATAAAGATTTTCTTGAATTAAATTTTTTCCGGATGACAAACTTTACATGGTTTGTATCCTCTAAGTTTGAAATAATTTTTATCTTCTTCTTCAATGAGATATTCAGGTTTTATTGCTCCTGAAAATCTGCAAGTTCGTAGGTGATATCTTTGATTATACTTTGAGCCTAGATATTTGGATTTTTTTATTATTGGTTTTTCTTTTTCGACAATTTTTTCTTTGATAACTGGTTTTTCAACTTCTTTTATTACATTTCTATCACGATAGTGGATTACATCTCTAAAGATGGGTTTTTCAACAATTCTTTCTTTTTCTATAATTTCTGGTTCTGGAGTATGCAAGTTTGTTCTTCTTTTTTTTGGGTATAAAAATGCAATTAGAGAAATGAAATAAACAATTCCAACTACAATTATCAAAGTTTGTTGATTTAGGTTGGTCATTTTGAATGAATCAATTGCTCCTAAAATAAATAGTCCTGCTGCAAGTCCGAGTAAAAAAATTATAAGAATATTTATTGGTTCTATTTTTCTTTCTTCAATATAACTTTGGGTATGGTAACTTTTCATATTCTATGGAGAATTTTCATGTATAAAAGTTTATGGCTTTTTTATTACAAAATTTATCATCGCTTCTGAATTTTGCGTTGAGATTATTTCAAATCCAGATTTCTCGAATAGATCATGAACCTCTTTTTCATCGAAGAGATAGTAATATCTGTCTCCTTTGTCTGTCCATCCAACCATTTTTTCTTTTTGTTTGTTTTTGAATTGTTTTTTGAATCTTTTAGATTGAATATTCCAAACCCCAATGTAAGCTTTACCATTCTTTTTCAAAACTCTAAAAAGTTCTTTTACTACTTTTCCTCGTTTAGTTTTTCCTTTAACGCAATGAAGTGCAGAAATGCAGATTGCAAAATCAAAAAAATCATCTAATTTTTCAATTTTTTCCAATTGAGAATGTATAAATTCTGCTTCAATATTCTCTGTTTTTGATTTTTCCCTTGCCAAGTTTAACATTTTTTCAGAGAAGTCAAATAGAAACATTTTTCCATTTTTTATTTTAGTTAGATGTCTACCCGAACCTGATCCCAAATCAAGAACATTTCCATGTGCCTTTTCTAAAAAGAGTTTTGCATTTTCAGAGGGTTTTTGTTTGTATTCATGCCATTCTGTTGCAATTTTATCCCACAGTTTTTCCTGGTCTTCCATATAATCAGATTATCCAAATTTTTATAAATCTTCTTCTTCAAAAAATTTCATGCATTTGAGTATCTTCTCCATTTTAACTGAAAGGTGCAACTATTCTTGTAGTCATTGCTCAACTTCTTCTACTAGAAATTCAAAAAATCAAATTAAATCAGAGGTTTTGCTTTCTGTTTTGGAAAGTTTTTCAAAATTTAAAGGACTGAAAAAACATCTTGTAAGTGGGGGAGAAATTGTTTTGTACCCAGATTTAAAAAAAGTTTTAATTCATTCAAAAGATTTAGGGTACAATACTAATGCTGTTACAAATGCTTCTTGGGTGGATATAAACAATTTAGATCGATCAAGAGAATTATTAGACAAATTTTTTCCAGAAAAAATTGAAATAAGTACTTCAATTGATATCTATCATTTAGAACAAGATAAAAACTTAATTAAAAAAGTTATGGTCTTAGAGAAGCTTTGTGAAGGAAGAAATAGTTTTACTATTGATGGAGCGTATAATGGAAAAAAAGAGTTTTTATTTCTTGAACGATTATTAAATCAAAGGAAGACAAATTTAATTCCAGTTCAGTCAATAGGATCTGCAAGAAAGTTAAAACTCTTGAATAAGCTTAATGAAGATAAAATTTATTGCCCCAAGGGAAATAATCTAGGATTTACTCTTACAAGTAAAGGAGTTTATTTTTGTTTTAGGGGAGCATTAAACAAAAATATTCATTTAAAAATTTCAGAAGATTATTCTTCTGAAAAAATAAATCATTTTATAGAAGATTTTTCTACTTCAGATCTAAATAAAAAGATTAGACTTTTATACAAAAATCTAAATAAAGATTCTAAAAATAAAATAAATTATCCTTGTGATTTATGCGAAATTCTAGGAAATAGCTAAATTCTTAAACCTGTTATTTCTTCTTTTTTTATGGAATCGGAAATTAAATTAAAAAAGCCGGTTAGATCTGGTTCTGGTGTAACGCCATTGACGGTGGTTTTGAAACCTAGAAAATGTAATCATGGAACGTGTATTTATTGCCCTGGAGGAGATTATGTTCCCCAAAGTTATACGGACAAAAGTCCCGCAATAATGCGTGCTTTGACATTTGATTTTGATGTTAGGAAACAAGTTCAGTCGAGACTTGATGCCTTGATAAGAATGGGTCATCCTACCGAAAAAATTGAATTAATTATCATTGGAGGAACATTTTTGCAGTACCCATTTAACTACCAATATGATTATGTCAAAGGATGTTATGAGGTGCTAAATGGTGTCGAATCTAAAGATTTGAAAGAGGCCCAAAAGATAAATGAAACTGCAAAACATAGAGTAGTTGCGATGTGTATTGAAAACAGACCAGATAATTGTTCGGTGGAAGAAATAAGATTAATGAGGGATTTTGGTGCAACACGTGTTGAAATTGGAGTTCAAATTTTAGACAATGAAATTTATAAAAAAACCGGAAGAGGACACACAATCAAAGAAGTTATTGAAGCCTCCCAGAGATTAAAGGACGCAGGTTTCAAAGTAGGTTATCATATTATGCCCGGATTACCATATTCAAATGTCAAAAAAGATATTGAAAAATTTAAAATTCTTTTTGAAAATCAAAATTTTAGGCCTGATCAATTAAAGATTTATCCTTGCCAAATTGTTGAAGATTCTCCTTTGGCCAAAGTCTACAAAAAAATTAAGTATAAAACATATACTGATAAAGAAATAAAAAAAGTTTTAACTGAGATGATGGCAATTATTCCTGATTATTGCAGGGTGATGAGAGTTATGAGAGAAATTCCAAAGGAAAAGATGATCAATGAGGCTGCCTCAACTTCAATTAGAAAAGAAGTTGAAGATGAAATTAAAAATAAAAAAACTTCAATAAAAGAAATTCGAATGAGAGAAGTTGGATTTAATAAAAATTTATTAAAATCAAATACAAAATTAAAAATAATTGAATATTTCTCCTCTAAAGGGAAGGAATTTTTTTTGGAAATAGTTAACTCTGAAGATGTTTTATTTGGATTGTTAAGATTGAGATTTCCGGGAGAAACTTTTTTAGATGAATTAAAAGATTGTGCTCTTGTTAGAGAATTACATGTATATGGTCAAGCTTTAAATCTTCATGAAAAAGGAAAAACTTCTCAGCATATTGGTTTTGGAAAAACTCTTTTACTTGAAGCTGAAAAAACTGCCAAAGAAAATGGTTACAAAAAGCTTGCAGTGATATCTGGAATTGGGGTAAGGGAATATTACAAAAAGTTGGGTTATGAATTAGTTGGAACCTATATGGTTAAGTATTTATAGTTTGAACAATTTTTTCCCCAAATGAAAAGTATAAAAAATTCTGTCTCTGATTCAAATTTAGTTTTTTCTAAAGAAATTGAAGTGAATCTTCATGATTTTTTTATTAATGGGATTCTTTCTTATATTCCCCTAAATCTTCAAAATAAAAAATGTTTAATCCATTGTGTTAAGATTTTAAAAAGAGATGGTCTAAGGGAATCATATGCAATAAAAATGCACGAATTTTATTCAGAAGATCCAATAAAAGAATCAAGTTTTCTTAATCAAGAATTTTCTCCAAAATATTTTTCTCGTTTATGTGGGGAAATTAAAATTTAATTTCTGCTTTTTGCCAAGCTCTTAAAATTTCTCTTGAAGTTTGATCCACATTTACTTCGTCCCCTTTTTTTAGAATTCCTTTTTTTCTTCCAATCTTTTCAATTAATTCATCCGAATCTTCCACTTTAACTTTGTAGTGTTTTTCAAGAGCTTCTTTTTGAGTTTCAAAAAGTTCATTTACTGCAAATTCAGGATCTTTTATTTGGGTATAACTTTTACCTCCGAAAATTGCACTTTCGGAAATTTTTTTCTTGTCACTCATCGAATATTGGTCTTCCGGAATTACTCCCGGTGAATCTATTAGAACAATTCCCTCTGATAGTTTAATCTTCTGAACATTTTTTGTGAATCCCGCTTCTGATCCTACTCCAGCACCAGATTTTCCAGACAAAATGTTTATGAGAGAACTTTTTCCTGCATTGGGATATCCAATAACTCCAACTTTTATTCTTTTGTCATCTCCAAAAACAACCCGATCTTTTTTTATCTCTCTCATTTCTCTTTTTTCGATTTGTTTAGAAGTTTTTTTTATCAAGTTTCTTAATTCTTTTATTCCACTTCTTTTTGTACAAGAGACAATTGCGTACGGAAAAAAAGTGTTTTTAATTTCGCTTAATTTTGAAGATTTCACTAGGTCAGTTTTGTTGATTACATAAATTATTTTTTTCTTTTGTTTTTCAATCTCTTTTTCGAGTTCTACATTTCTTGTTTCGTCTAAAAATCTTGCATCAAGAACTTCCAAAAGAATATCTGAGGTATTCACTATATTTTTTGCAACTTGGGGATATTTTACTCTCTGTTTTCTAATTTTATCAAGGTGCCTTGTTCGATGTGAGGAATAAGTATATTGTACCATAAAAAAAGAAGTATAATTTAGTTTAATAGGTTTTTCTTAATTTAGAAATCAGGTTCTACACTAGGTTTTAATTCATAATCTTGTGCTTTAGTCTTTCTTATTATCCAAGTTTTTTCTTCTTTTTTTGGCTCTGGAATTTCTTTTCCAGAGATAATATCTTTTTCTTTTAAAGTTAAAGCTCTACACCCATTATCTTCTTCAGTTTCTAATCTAAATTCTCCATTTTTTATTTCTAAAATTTTTCCAGTATAATCAATATCCCTTCCAAAAATGTTCATCTTAAAATTATAGTGTTTTTTAGTTTGAATTTTCATTTTGCTAAAAAATAGCCCCACCAGGATTCGAACCTGGGTTACGGGATCCAGAGTCCCGTTTCCTTGACCGCTGGAAGATGGGGCTAAAACTCTTTAAACGTTCTTGGTGTCTAACGTTTGAAAAACCAATCTCTTTTAAATATTTTCTTATCTCATCCTGTCTAGATAGATAAAACTGTCTATTATTAATTATTTTTGAAGGATTAAATCCCAAATTTAAAAATGCTTTTCTAGTATCTTTTAATAAAGTAAGATTGTGATTAGTAAAATTTATCCTAATTAAATTATAGTCTCTTTGAGACATTCTAAAAATTGAGCCATCAGTATCTATTAATCCCCTTACACATGCTTTAAGGAAATTTTTTTTCTTCCATATCCAAGTGGGAAATGTTGATTGATTTTTTATTTTATCCCCATTTTTTAAACCGTGTTTTGAAAAAAAGTTTACTAATTGTTTACTGGAAATAATTAAGTGTCTACCTTTGCTATTTTTTGATAAAACTGTTATTGGTTTCAATCCAAATAATTCTTGAAAGATTTTAAATAAGTAATTTGTATGGTAATCTTCATCCAAATCTTTATGCCCAGTAATATTAATTTGGTAAACTCCTGTCTTTTTCCCTTTTTGATATTTGCTTATATTTCCATCTCCCAAAATAACCCCTATTAATTCTGCAAGTTTTTCATTATTTCTTGGAATTTTTATTTGAATAGTTGAACCTTTAGAATTTAACCCTCCTTTTGATTTTCCCCAAAAATCATTTAGTTTGTCTAAAATAAATTTATCAAAATTAATATTTACTATCCTACATAATTCATTGTAAGTTTTTTCTTTAATTAATATTTTTTCATTTTTTAAATCTCTTTGAAGATAATTCTCTTTTATTCCTATTTTTTCGGACAATTTTTCCCAATTTAGATTATTTTTCGCAAGAATAATTAACTCTTTTTGCTTTCCTTTTTTTAATTTTATTCTCATAATTAAAAGATATCTTCAATCTTTAAATAATTTTTGACCACTAGACTACGGGGCTATTAAAAAGTTAGATGAAAAAGGTATTAAAATTTAACCTTTTTGAGAGGATTTCTGTTTGATAAGATTTATATATTTTCTTTTTTATTTAATTTAATGGATAAGGATTTTATAAAAAAAATTGAAGAAACTTTAATTCAAGTTGGACTTAGAATCGCAAAACGAGGAGAAGGTGCACTTTTTATTGTTGGAAAGGTTGAATACAAACCTCTTGTGGATCAAACGGTTCCGCCGTTTAATGTAATTGGAAATCCCAAACTTTTGGAATCTCTTGCCTTGATGGATGGGGCTGTAATAATTAATGATAAGGGATTTATGGAAGCGTATGGAGTCCGTGTAAAGTCTAAAAAAGTTTTGAAAAATTTTGGAACAAGGCACAGTGCTGGAATAAGCTCTGCAGTTGGAGAGAATCTTGTGATAGTTGTTTCTGAAGAAGATAAGAAGATTAGAATTTTGAAAAAAGGAAAATTGGTTATGCAATTTGATGCATTGCAAAAAGATGTTGAAAAAAGTGTTCCAAAGGCTATTCAAGCTTTAGAATCAATTGGTGCTGGAACTGTCGGGGCAGTAGGAACAAGTTTACTTTTGCCTGCAGCAGGGATAGCCTTTTTACCTGGAATAATTTTCTTCGGATCAGTTTATTATCTTGGCAAATTTCTTTCTGAAAAGTTTAAGTAAGATTATTTTGAAACTTTCCAATATTTTCTACGATTAGTATATAATTCCATTTCAAGTTTTATTTTTCCTTTAAAGTTTATTTCAACTAATAAGTCATCTATTACATTTCTTAAAACTGATTGATAAACTTCTGGCATGGAAGGGTCATTTGGATCATCATAATAAGGATATATCCTTGAACCATTTTTATTTTGGTATTCAGTTTTAAAACCAAATTTGTAATCTTTCAGCGGAAGGCAAATTAAATCTCTATCACTTGAAAATTTTAGACCATCTAAAAAAAGAAAATTAAATTTTTTCCCCAGAAGATCTTCTGAAACTTTTGTCTTAGCATTTCCCAAACTGAAAGGTCTTACATTAAACCATAATGGTTCATAATTTTTAATCGCATTTTTTAGATTTTCAGAGTCTCTTTCTTTTCTCATTAAGTATTGAGTCATTTTGTTTTATCAAAATTTAAGTAAAAAATTATAATCTTATTTTTGCGTCTTTTGGTCTAGAATGTTGATTGAGTTTGCCTTCGACTAGGCATTTGAAACAACAATGAAAAGTTCCGTCTTTTTCAGTTACTCTTCCAGTTCCATTACATTGAGGGCATTTTTCTTCTTCCATCATTAAAATTCTAATTGCTTTCTATATTTAAATTCGATTGGTCTTGAGAAAGGACAATCTTTTTAAGTTCGGTAACTTTGATTTTGAATATAAGCCCCGATAGTACAGTGGCCAAGTACGCTGCCCTCTCAAGAAATTTTTGGAGAAGAGGTGACAAAAATCTTGATGAAAGGTGAAGGTCTAGCATCTCAATGCAACCTTCTCTTCGGAAGAGTTTTTTAGAAACTCTGAGTCTCAAAGGTTTTCCTTTGAATTTCAGAGAACGGCAGTAACCCGAGTTCGAATCTCGGTCGGGGCGTTTCTTGGAAGTGCTACATTGATGCAAAGGGATACATAACGCTCTATGACGTGTATCCACTCATTTTTATATTCTGCAAGTTAAAATAAAAGCATGGCAGAAAAGATTATATGAATAATTCCTATAACAATTAAAATTATCCCCGTAGTTCTTATCTCTTTGACCAGATCGATTTTTTCAGTTTCTTAAGTAGTTTAATATTTTTTTATATCTTATTGTTTGGAGGATATAAAGGAAAATTATTGCGATAATGACGATCCCTATAATTATACTTAACTTATTTTTGAAAGAGAGATCATTAATTACATAATACCCTATTGACATTGGCAAAGCGAGAGCAATAAAAGATAAAAGCCAAGTTCTTGTGTTTTCATACTTAATTTTTAATAACTCGTATTTTTTATTCATAAATAAACTTCCTCAAAATTTATTATGCTCACTGAACAAGGAGCAGTGTTACATCCATCGTTATTATAAACTCTAAACGATTTTTCCTCATCTGCATCGACTTCAAAAACATTGCTTTCTATGGAATCTTTACCAAACCAATCGGAATATATTCTATAAGTAACATTTACTGAGATACTTTTTTGTTGATTGTTTTTTATTATCACCTCTGTTTTTGAGCCACTAACAATAATTAGTTCTACCTTAGTTTGCTCAGGAATGAAGTTAGTATTTTCATTATTTTGGGAAGGATTTTTAATGTCATTGTTTTTACTTCCATTATTCAAAACAAAATATCCAATTAAAATAATTGCTAAAAAGATTATTCCCACAAGAAAATATTTTCTCCAATTCGTTTTCTTTTTGGTTTCGTTTTTTCTTTCTGTAGGTTGTTGCACCTTGGAGTAATTAAATATAAATTTGGTATTCTCCAAGGGTTTCATTCCTTTTTTCTTTATTAATTCTTTAACTTTCTCTTCTTTTGTTTTGGATCTCAAATCCGTAACAATTTCTGAAATGTTATCTGCAACACCTAAAACATTTTGATAAATGGCGGCATTTGGAATTCGTATTGTTATTCTTCCTTCTTTTAAAGAGTTTTTTGTTCTTTTCAAATCAGTTAAAGCTTGATAAGAGTCAGTGATGTGTTGATTCCCATCAACTTCTATATCTAATTTTATAGATGGTATAAAAATATCTACAGATTTGTATCCATCATTATGTTCTAATTGAACATCAATTCCCCTCTTTTTTAATTCATTAGCTAGAATTTTAGCGTAATAAGTAGGTTTAGGCATATTATTTTTCCTCTTTCATAATTTTGTGCAAGGCATAATTAAATAATCTAGTTGCAGAAATGCGATTTTTTTTAATCCATTCAAAGTCTTGCCGAGTTACTCTTACAGACAAAACTTTTGTTTTCTTTTCTGTTGCTTTTACTTTATTTATGTCGAAATCTTTGAATTCCATTTGTATTACAAAAAGAATACATTAGTATTTAAATCTTTCTGAGGGTGCCCAACTTTTTATGCAATTTTTTATAATCGATATTTATAAAACTTGAGTTAAATTAATATTTATAATGGATAAGTCGACAAAGATTAGTTTAAGTGAAATAGAAAAAATAAAAGAAGAGCTTATTAGAGAATCTTTTCCAACTTTAAAAGAGATTCAAATTAAAATTATTGAAAAAGATAAAGGAGAATTTAGTGCTGTTGCTAAGAAAAAAGGTAAGAATTATATTACTTTAATTAATCTAACGTATCTTAAAATTTATGATGAATTTGAAGTAAAAGGCTTGCTTTCACAGTTAAGTCATGTTGAAGAGTGGGTTCGAGAAGGGGGCTGGTTTTATTTTAAAAATAAAATTAAATGTTCTTTCTTAGACAGATATAATTCCTTTCATGAAAGGGAAATAGATAAAATTGCAATTTGCAAAGGATATCGAAAAGAGCTAAAAGCACAAAGGAAAAAAAGAGAATCTTATCCAGATAAGAACTATTACAAGAACAAGAAATCTTATTTTTCTTCAAAAGAGATAGATAAAGTTAAATGTAAATAATCCAAAAAATATATAAACTTCGACGTATTTTAAGTAATAACAAAACATTCCGAATATAAAAATATTGAAGAAATATTTTTATTCTAGTCTTTTTTCGGTCGGGGCGTTTCACCTAAAAGATTTTTTTATGAATGTGCTACTTTCGTTTAAGTTTAAATATATCCAGATCCTTATAAAATTCTTATGGATGGAAAACTAAAAAGAAATAGAGTT